>Ga0105250_10000693_pt1 | contig 20945 bp, 19 predicted proteins | sample KBSS54metaG_FD_80425 | JGI IMG/M metagenome (GOLD analysis project Ga0105250, IMG submission 80425) | Switchgrass rhizosphere microbial communities from Kellogg Biological Station, Michigan, USA - KBS S5-4 metaG | ecosystem: Host-associated > Plants > Roots > Rhizosphere > Soil | place...
AGCCCTGGATGGTCAGGAGCTACCGCTGGCGCCGTTCAAGGGCCAAGTCGTGCTGGTGGTCAACGTCGCCTCCAAATGCGGCTTGACCCCACAGTACGCGGCGCTGGAAAACCTCTATCAGCAGTTCAAAGGCAAAGGCTTCAGTGTGCTGGGCCTGCCGTGCAACCAGTTTGCCGGCCAGGAACCCGGTTCCGAAAAGGACATTCAGGACTTCTGCAGCCTTAACTACGGCGTGACGTTTCCGTTGTCGAGCAAGCTTGAAGTCAACGGTCATGATCGTCACCAGCTCTACCGTCTGCTGGCGGGCGAGGGCGCGGAGTTTCCCGGTGACATCACCTGGAATTTCGAGAAGTTTCTGCTCGGCAAGGACGGTCGGGTGCTGGCCCGGTTTTCGCCGCGCACGGCGCCGGATGATCCGACCATTGTTCATGCGATTGAAAAAGCGCTGGGCTGAAAAGCAAAATCAAAAGATCGCAGCCTTCGGCAGCTCCTACACGGGATTGTCGGGGCTGCGATTTTTTTTGTTCCAATCGCATCCGATCATGTATGAGCTGCCGAAGGCTGCGATCTTTTGCTTTGCGTCTTTTAATCCTTAATCACCGAAATCAATAATGCTGTTCAACGGCTTGGGCTCTCCATATTATCGCCGTCATAAAGTCATTCCCTGTGGAGCCTTCCAATGCCGGTTCAAGCCTTGTTCAAACCGTTCCATCTCGGTGCCCTCGAACTGCCGACCCGTGTGGTCATGGCGCCGATGACTCGCTCCTTCTCTCCGGGTGGCGTGCCTAATTCGAAAGTCATCGAGTACTACCGTCGTCGCGCAGCGGCCGGTGTCGGCCTGATCATCACCGAAGGCACCACCGTCGGCCACATCGCCTCCAACGGTTACCCCAACGTGCCGCAGTTCTTTGGTGACGCGCCATTGGCCGGTTGGAAAAAAGTTGTCGACGCTGTTCACGCTGAAGGCGGCAAAATTGTTCCGCAACTGTGGCATGTGGGTAGCGTGCGCCGCATCGGCACCGAGCCGGACGCCAGCGTGCCGGCTTACGGCCCGTCGGAAAAACTCAAGGACGGTCAGGTCGTGGTGCACGGCATGTCCAAACAAGACATTCAGGACGTGATCGCCGCCTTCGCCCAAGCGGCCAAGGATGCACAAAGCATCGGCATGGACGGCGTGGAAATCCACGGCGCGCATGGTTACCTGATCGACCAGTTCTTCTGGGAAGGCAGCAACCAGCGCAGCGACGAATACGGTGGCAGCCTGGCCAACCGTTCGCGTTTCGCCATCGAACTGATTCAAGCCGTACGTGCGGCCGTAGGCGAAGGCTTCCCGATCATCTTCCGTTTCTCGCAGTGGAAACAGCAGGATTACACCGCGCGTCTGGTGCAAACCCCGGAAGCGCTGGGCGAATTCCTCAAGCCATTGTCCGACGCTGGCGTAGATATTTTCCATTGCTCGACGCGGCGTTTCTGGGAGCCGGAATTCGACGGTTCCGAGCTGAACCTGGCCGGCTGGACGCGCAAACTCACCGGCAAGCCGACCATCACCGTTGGCAGCGTTGGCCTTGATGGCGAGTTCCTGCAGTTCATGGTCAACACCGACAAGGTCGCGCAACCGGCCAGTCTGGAGAACCTGCTGGAGCGCCTGAACAAAGAGGAATTCGATCTGGTGGCGGTGGGGCGTGCGTTGTTGGTTGATCCGGACTGGGCGCTGAAGGTTCGTGAAGGGCGCGAGCAGGATATCTTGCCGTTCAGCCGTGAGGCGTTGATGACGCTGGTTTAATCAGCGGCTGTACTGACGCCATCGCGAGCAGGCTCACTCCTACAATTGGAATGCATTCCACCTGTAGGAGTGAGCCTGCTCGCGATGGCGGTCTCCAAGTCACCTGGATTCAAGGCAATGTCTGCGCATTCGGGACAACCTGCTCCCCCAAACAAGCCCCGCGCAAATGCTTTTCAAACTGCTCGATAACCGCCGGCCAACCCTGGCGACTCGCATGCTGCCGCGCATTCAAACGCACGCAACGCAACGTCTCGTCCTCTTCCAGCAACCACGCCGCCGCCTCGCAAAAGGCCTGCTCATCACCAGGCATCGCCAGCACGCCGTTGTAGCCATGGCGAATGTGCTGCGCCGCCGCAGCCTGATCGTAAGCCACCACGCCCAACCCTGAAGCCAACGCCTCCAGCACCACGTTGCCGAAGGTTTCCGTCAGGCTCGGAAACAGAAACAGATCCCCGGACGCATAGTGCGCCGCCAACGCTTCACCGCGCTGCGCACCGCAGAAGATCGCTTCGGGCAAATCCTTTTCCAGCGCCAGCCGTTGCGGCCCGTCGCCGACGACGACCAGTTTCAAATTGCGCTGTGGATAAGTGCTACGCAGTGTTTCGAAACTGCGCTTGAGCAGGCCGAGATTTTTCTCCGGCGCGAGCCGTCCTACGTGAATCACCGCAATGTCCTGCTCGGACAGGCCCCATTGCTCACGCAAGGCATTCAGCCGTTTGCTCGGATGAAACAACTGGCTGTCGACACCGCGCGACAACAGCGCCAACCGCTCGAAATGGCGCCGCTCCAGTTCCAGGCGCTGGCTGACGCTCGGTACCAACGTCATGGCCGAACGATTGTGAAACCAGCGCAGATAATGCGTGAGCATCCGCGTCAGTAAGCCGAGGCCGTACTGACTGGTGTACTGCTGAAAATTAGTATGGAAACCGCTGACTACCGAAATCCCCAGACGGCGCGCCGCACGCAGGGCCGATAACCCGAGCGGTCCTTCCGTGGCGATATACAGCACATCGGGACGCTGACGTTTCCAGCGCCGCAGCAGTTTGTGCATCGACGACTGCCCCCATTGCAGCCCCGGATACCCCGGCAATGGCCAGCCCCGACACAGCAACAGCGAGTCATCCTCACTGCGCTGCGGATCACCGGCCTGACGCGGGCGCACCAGTTCAACCTGATGCCCACGCGCGCGCAACCCATCGCACAAGCGGCCAAGGGTATTGGCCACGCCGTTGATTTCCGGTGGGAAGGTTTCGCTGATCAAGGTGATGTGTAGAGCTGTCGTCATGACCTCAGTGTCGGCTGAGGCCATGTCGTGCTTGTGACGTTCGGATGATGGATTTGTGACGTCGCGTTAGCGCTGAGTCACAAGATTCTCTGCGCCACGTTCACGCACCCAGAACAACGTCGCCCCGGCCACAGCCGCCGGCATCATCAGGATGTTGACCACCGGTATCAGCAACACCAAATAGACGATCCCGCCAAAGCTCATGCTCTGCCAGCGCTTCTGGCGCAGCCAGGCGAGCATTTCGTTCCAGCCCAGTTTGTGGTTGTCCGCCGGGTAGTCGATGTACTGGATCGCCATCATCCACACGCCGAACAGCAGCCACAGCGGCGCGGCGATGATGTTCACCACCGGGATGAACGAGAGGATGAACAGACCGATGGCGCGGGGCAGGAAGTAACCGAGTTTGCGCATTTCCCGGGCGAGGGTGCGCGGGACCATCGCGATCAATTCTCCCCAACTGAACGCCGGGAAGTCATCAGTGCCGCGCACCACCACTTCGACTTTTTCCGCGAGAAAACCGTTGAACGGTGCGGCGATCACGTTAGCGAGCATGGTGAAGGTGAAAAACACCATCAATGCCACCAGCACCACGAACAAGGGCCAGAGGATGTAGCTGAGAAAGCTCAGCCATTCCGGAAGCGACGGCATCAGCGTATCGACCCACAGGCTGAACTGGTGGCCGGCCAGATAGATCAATCCGACGAACAGCACCAGGTTGATCGCCAGCGGCAACAACACGAACAGGCGCAAGCCAGGGCTGAGAACCAGTTTGAGGCCTTCGCGCAGGTATTGCGGGCCGGACAGAACGGGGGCGGGCATAAGGTGCTCCGAGCAAGGGAAAACGCGCCGACCTTACCTACTTTGCAACGGCGGCGAAAGCGCGGTAGAGCGATCGACATTCACTGTAACAAAGATCCGAGGGGGGCATTCGTTAGCGGATCGTTTACAGTCGGCAGGGCTCTTTGTGGGGGGATCATAAATGGTCATGGTTAGGTCCCGAGATAAATTCTGAGTTGGTATGTAGGTCTGCTCTATGAGGCTGGTGTTCGCAACAAAGGATCTTTCGTTAGCGGATCGATCCTTTGAAGGGTTCCCGTTGTTGATTGGGTTAGATGGTTGGCCAGTTGAGCCAGTTCAAACTTTTTTGTGGTAAGTACTTGGCGAATCAGGTGAAGCGCTGAGTCCCTTAACCTGGGAGGCCTATGGGCGCCGGTTGTTTGACTACTTTGCATTTCTAGAGGCCAACGATTTGGCTTGGGATGAACAGAGTGTCGCCCCCGGATTAAGTGTGTTGGCGAGGTATAGAGACTGGTCGAGTGGGGAATTGGGACTCGACTCCAGTACGGTCAATAAACGGCTAGCACTGATCGTTCGCTTTTATCGCTGGGCCAAATTACGTGGTCTTGTATCGCTACTGCCCTTTAGTGAGAAAAGGGTGAGAGTTGCAAAAAATTTGGGTTTGCTAAGTCACACCACTTGTTCAGCGCCGGAGAGCACGAAGCCTTCAGTGATGGTCCGGGAGCGTAGGCGTTTAACAAAATCCCTAACTAAGAGTCAGGCAAAGGTTTGCCTCGCTTTAAACACTGATCCGAGCCATAAAATTTTGTTTCATCTCATGCTGCGCACAGGGCTTCGCTCTCGCGAGGCGCGGAGCTTTCCAGTGAAGTATGTGTTCAATCCTCGGTTGAAAAAAGGTCTTCGCCAAGGGCAGATGATTAGCGTGGCTCTTGAGCCCAATGATATGTACATAAAGTTTGGCCGCCCTGGAACTATAGATGTCCCGTGGTCGCTTATGGAGGCGATGTGGTCTTATTCGCTCCATCAGCGTGAGATACGAAAATCGCACGGTGATGGAAATGTAAGTGCGCTGCTGCTTACCAAGGAGGGGCGGAAATATTCAAAAGACTCCGTTGTCGATGTTATGAAAGCATATGAAAAAGATGTGGATTTTACGTTCGTGCTCACATGCTTCGTCACCCCTATGGGACTTACACTCTATGTGCTTTGCGGAAAAGTAAGAGCTTTGGGGGAGATCCGTTGTTGTATGTCCGAGATAGAATTGGGCATTCGGATGTACAAACAATAATGATTTATCTACATGTAATGAATCAGCTTGAGGCTCAGTCAGTTCTTGCTCATGAAGACGAAATAGACATGATGTTTCTCGCTGAATAAATTTGCGTACTAAATTCAGTTAATATCCTGAGTTTTTAAGCATGACCAAAAGTACCAAACTGCGTGAGCAAAAAGGCGCGCGCGACCCGATCCGGGGGCTCATGCATTTCGGCCGAATCCAGTTGTAGCGATACATCAAAAAATGGCTGATATCGCGCTGTGCTTCCTGCGCAGTTCGATTGCCCACGGTCGGTATCCATTCTGTTTTCAAGCTGCGAAATACGCGCTCCATCGGCGCGTTATCCCAGCAGTTTCCTCGTCGACTCATGCTTTGTCGCATGCGGTATCGCCACAACCGCTGGCGAAAGAGTCGGCTTGCATATTGCGGTCCTTGGTCTGAGTGGAATAGTAGATCCGAAGGCCTGCCACACTGCTCGTAAGCCATATCCAGCGCATTGATTACCAGCTCAGCGTCTGGCTTTCCGACAGCGCCCAGCCCACGATCCGACGAGTACAAAGATCCAGGACGACAGCTAGGTAATGCCACTTTCCTTGCGCCCAAATGTTGGTGATACCGCCGCACCAGGCTTGATTAGGCGCTGGAACGTCGAACTCGCGGTTCAATTTGTTTGCTGACTAAATCAAGCTCGCGCATCAAGCTACGCACTTTCAATCGACCGAGTTGCTCACCGTCTTCACGCATCAGCGACAGGATTCTGCGACTGCCCGCAGAGCTGCGACTTTGCGAGAACAGGTCACTGACGCGACTACGCAATCGAAGCCGTTCAACATCGGGCGTGCGGCGCCGCGGCCGCTGGGCGTAGTAGCACGAACGAGTGACGTCAAACACCTTGCACAGTCAATCAACCGGCTCATGTGCGCTCAACTGGTCAATCAGCGCGAACGCTCGTGATCTTCCGACATCAAGAGCGCGGTAGCCTCTTTTAGTATTGATTTCTCTCGCTCAAGCCGAGCAATTCGGGCTTCCAGCTCCTGAATTTTTTGCTGTTCCGGAGTCAGTGCCTTGCTCTGCGGGGTGACGCCTGTATGTTCTTTCTGAATCTGGTCAACCCAGCGGCGCAATGCCGACTCACCAATGCCGAGTGAACGGCTGGCTTCGATGTCGCTGTAGTTTTGTTTGAGCACAAGGTCGCCAGCCTCGCGCTTGAATTCAAGAAGGAGCGGCGTTGTTTAGTCAGACACCTTGATCTGGCGAGCATTCTCACCTAAATGGATGTCCGTCTTCATTAGACCACTACAATCATTAGAGAGGTGGGTGGTTATTACCGAAATGTGGCAGTTATTTTCAGTTCCTACATTTGGACTTACGCTTGCCTTTCATGCTCAATCTCATAAAGCTGGAACGGTCAGGGAGGCCAGAGATACACCGTACCACTAGCACGGTGGAGCCTTGTTTCAAAATGTAAATGGGGTATTGCGTGTCTTTGTGTTTCGCATGTAGTCTGATTCTATTGCACAGTCTGAGTGCACCGGCCAGGGAAAAGGCCGCGAAAAAACAATGATTACATAGCACAGGATTGTCTATGGATTTTCATGTCCCAGAAGTAAACCATGGCCTGCTTGAGGATGTCCTGGACCGTTTTTGCGTCCTTCTCGAGAAAAGAGCCATCACCGGCATCGACAAAACTAGACTCGACCGCTGGATCGCAAGTTTTCGTACTTATGAAGAGCACTACTTGGCGGCATGCATGCTGAACCGCCTGATCTATCGCTCGCAGGCGATAATCGACAGCTCTATCGACCATCTGCTCAACTGCCTATTGCCGACGTACCTGCGGAAAATTGACCATTTTCCTCAGCTCGACATTGAGAACTTCCTCGAAGTGCTGCAACTCGACGACACCGACTTTCCGATTCGGATTGTTGGTGTGGACGGCAGTCGCGCGTTCGACGCGGGCAAAAGCGGCGGTGTAATCATTCGCCAGTATAAACGGTACGCCGCAATACCCAGATTCTTGACCTGTCGGTCCGATGCGCTTAGTGAACTTTCAAGAGTTGTCCGGCGCCTCGTTTCTGTCGATGACATGCTGGGGACGGTTACTCAGTTCGACAAACTCGCAAAGGAACATGCCCTGCCTGAAAAAGAGCGCGTCCACATCGTTTACTGTCCTCTGATCGCTCACGCCGGGGGTCTGAAAGCACCCAAAGACGCGTGTCCTTGGCTGATCGTCCTTCCGGTGGAAGTCTTCGATCACCGACATAACTTCTTCAGCGAGCTAAAAGACCACCCCGGTATCTGGGAAATATGCGAGCCGAAAATAAAGCCGCAGCTAATGCACTAAATAATTATGCAAATGTTTCATGACTACCATGGCCAAGAAGGGCTAGAGATTCAACTAACACAATAGTTGAATCAACGCGCATAGCGAAGAATCTAAGGGAATAGATTGTCATGCTGAACTACCCGAGTGAGCGCAAGCTGAACGTCCTGGGTCATGCTTTTTCTGAGCGAGATCAGCTGCCCATAGACGCTCATTTAACTTCAGTAGATCGGACCAGTAGAGATATTTTTATCTCGCTGAGATTAACCTTCTAGTGCAACTCCAAAAAGATCTATACCGATACCCGGGTGACATACGGTGCATACGTTAGCTCACTATCTTATTACACAATGACGCCAATTATCATGGAACTACACATGAAACCCGAAATACTAATTTTTATCGACAACGATTATCTATCAACCTCATTATATTTATATAGAAAACTTCACTTTCAAGCCGCGGCAAAAGAGGGCGTCAGATGCATAACAATCATCGCAAAAGATAGCAAAAATATCAGGGAGTCCAGCGATGAAAGTGACGAAGTTTTCTTGGTTGATAGTATTGAAACTAGCGAAGTACTCTGCGCAATAGAAAGTTTAAGTCGCATATACAACGTGAAGGGATTGTTTTGTTACCCAGCGCATGTCACCCCGCGTGGGGACGCCAACCATGTAGTTGAAGAGGTCGCTATTCAATGCGGGCTCAAATATTACAGCGCCGAGCCGCTAGAGAACTGCAATAATAAGCACCTGATGCGTTCACAACTTAGCAATATAAAAGGTGTTAAGCCAGTAAAATTCCGGCTCTTCAACGGGGATTTCGAAACTATTGATGATCTTATATTTCCCGTAGTGATGAAGCCAGTATATGGAGGCGGCTCGGCGTTTGTCTCGATATGTGATGACCGGAAGGGTCTTGAACTGGCATACAATCACTTCATACAAAGATTTCCTGACGTACCTGGAGCGTGTTCTTTCTCAGGAACTAAAAAATGGCTTAGCTCTTCAGAGGAAGGCCCAGTTCTATATACTCCGGGTGTTTCCGTTTTAATTGAAGAATTTATCGAGGGGCCGGAAGGTTCTTTAGAGTGCTTAGTTATCAACGGTAGCATTCACCCGATGCTAATCTTCGAAAAGATGATAACAAGCAATACTTCTAATACGGTATTAGAAAAGGTCATAGTCACACCGCCTCAAAGCTTTTCCAACGACCAGATTTCGATAATAGTATCAGCTATTAGCGATTCTATAAAAGCGCTGAAGATAAAGAACGGATTTTTACACGTTGAGTTCAAATTATCCCCAGACGGCCCCCAGGTAATTGAGGTAAATCCTAGGCTGGGCGGGTTCTTCGTGGACGAAGCCCTTAAGGATTTGTGCTCATGTGATGCGTATTCTTTAAACGTAAATTACCTAACAAATAAGCCAGTGACCATAGGGCATTATTTGGCGGATGACCTTCCGATCTTGCCTGAGGACGCCGTATACGCAATGCTCCTATTCTATCCAAATCGCTCAGGCTACATCAAAGCTATAAAACTCCCAGAAATTGATTCTGCATGTGAGATTTTATCGCAGGTACTGCCTGCAACTAACGGGCACAAAGATGGATTCTTCGATGTAGAGAACGAAGAAGCTTATATCGCTAAGATGTGGGTGAGGGCAACGTCTATAGACGAGATACTTAACTTCCATAAAGAGTATGAGAGAAATATTGAAATCGAAGTGTCTGAATATAGCGAAGACAAATTGATGGGGGAGTGCTAGATGTGTGGGATAGCTGCAGTATTTGAAACGTCTACTAGTTCTGATGGACAGCGCGACATTGAGGCTACTTTATTAGAAATGTTGGGGAGAATCTCTCATAGAGGCGCGGCTGAAAGATTTGGAGAGCGTTTTATATTTTCTAATGCTGCTATTGGTACCAATCGCTTGCCTATCGTGGAGAGAGAAGAAAATAATCAACCATTTATAGATAAAATTTCTGGCCACGCAATTATATTTAATGGCGAGATTTATAATCTGGATGAGTTGCGATTGATTTTATTATCGCAAGGAGTGGAGTTTTTAGGCTGCTCAGATACTGAGCTAGTTCTTAGAGCCTATATTCACTGGGGAAGGTCTTGTCTGAACCGGTTCAATGGAATATTCGCCTTTATTATCTACTCACCGGAAGACAACACTGTTTTTGCTGCGAGGGATCGGTTGGGCGTAAAGCCTCTATACTGGGCTCAAGTGGGATCCGTCCTCTATTTCGCATCGGAACTGAAAGCACTGATTGGGTTGACCAACAAGACACAAGAAATTCTCCCCGGATATTATTGGGAGGATGGTCGACAAAAAGCATATTATTTAATTAGCGAAAGCATAGAGCGGAAATTAGATTGCAAGTCCGCGGTAGCTAAATGCAACGAGTTACTGCACCTTTCGGTAAAACGCCAAGTTAATACGGATCTTCCAGTTGGAGTAGTTTTCTCTGGCGGGCTAGACAGCGCAATTATTCTTTATCTTGCTAACCTATATCATAATAACGTCACAGCGTACACGGTAGGCGTGCCTGGCTCATCTGACGTAGTATTCGCTCAGAGACTATGCAATGAACTCGGTATAAAAATAGTTTTTTGTGATGTTGATCGCGCAGACCTCATGCAATCTATTAGAACACACATATACGTGTCTGAACAGTTTGAGCCTGTGGATATAACTGACGCATTAACTATAAATGCTGCTTTCTCCCGGATGAAAGAAGACGGCATACGTATAGCTTTATCTGGAGATGGAAGTGACGAGCTATTTGCTGGTTATGACTTCTTTCAAGGGGTCATTGACCGTCGTGCACTTCAATTACATAAGGTTAGGAACTTGTATCGAACTGATCTACAACGTGTGGATAGAATGAGCATGTTCAATACGGTGGAATGCCGTGTGCCGTTTCTTGATAAAGATCTTTTCGATTTTATAATCTCGTTACCAATGGAATTTCATGTAAGAGATGATTTTACGAAAGCTTTGCTTAGAGACGCCTTCTCTCTCGAATTACCAGATTATATCACTCGGCGACCAAAAATGAGGATGTCCGAAGGGTCAGGTATAGGCGGACTCATATTTGACGTACTTCAATCCATGAATGAGAGCCTGGATAACAAGCCATTTCCGCTAGAAGATGATGCAGTTAATAATGCTGCTTTGATATTCCAAGAGTTCGGCTTTGGGCTTCCAACTAGTCGATATAAGATACAAGGTCTCGACTATCATAGCGGCGGATGGACGACCTCAAAAACTGCAGATATTGACAAAAATCTTATCAGTCACCCAGCCATCCAAGGATAATAAAATGATTATTGCAAAGGACACTTTGAGTAAACAGGATTTACTTTCTTCCGACCAATGGGGTGACTACAAGTTCCAGATGAAGAATGCCATCCGCACCAAGTCTCAGCTGGAAACCTGGGTGAATCTCAGTGAAACGGAGTTAAGGGGGATTGAGCAAACAGAGAGCCAGTATAAGTGGATGATTACTCCCTATTATGCATCACTGATGGATGAGACCAATGAGAATTGTCCGATTAGGCTGCAAAGCATACCCCACCCAAAAGAAGTTGAGGAGAGCAATCAGCAGGAGGAAGTAGATCCGGTTGGTGATATGGTTTACATGAAAACCAGGCGCGTCGTACATAAATATCCAAACCGAGTCATATTCCTAGTTTCGGATACTTGTCCAGTTTACTGTAGGCATTGTACGAGAAAATTCCATACAACTGATAAGTCAGGTACTTATTACAATAAAGAACTTCCCGCTTCATATGATCAAGACATAGAGTACATCGCGAATAACAAAAATATCAGCGACGTATTACTCACCGGAGGCGACCCGCTAATTCTTTCAGATAAGCTTCTGCATAGTATTATATCTAGGCTCAATGCAATCCCCCACGTCGATTTTGTACGAATTGGCTCACGGTATCCGGTTTTTCTCCCGCAGCGGATAACAGATGATTTTTGTAAGATGTTGTCTGAATTCAAATCGATCTGGTTTAGCACTCATTTCAATCATCCCGTAGAAGTGACTCCTGAGGCCTTAAGCGCGGTAGATAAACTCCTTTCCCACGGGATACCGGTGCAAAACCAGACAGTGCTGTTGCGTGGAGTTAATGACGATGTTGAAACTCTTAGAACGTTGAACCGGATGTTAGTGAAAGGCAGGGTAAGACCTTATTACCTTTATCACGCGGATAACGTTCAAGGCGTGTCGCACTTTAGGACGTCGATTGAAAAAGGCCTTGAGATTATGGAGCAGTTGCACGGTTATGAAACTGGTTTCAGTGTCCCACAGTATGTTTACACCACCAAACTTGGGAAGATTCCTCTGAATAACCAGTACTTTTATAAACTAGGCTCAAAGAATTTTGTGCTCGGTTATGATCATAAAACGCTTGAGATCTCTTGAGCTAAATTGACGAGTGAGTGGTTCACTACACCTCGTGGCTTTGAAGCTAACTAACTTACCATTTCTTCGGTGTTGATATGATACTTACTAAATTAGACTACTCGATGTTAAAACCAGAAGCTGTTGTAGCTCAATTTAAAGAGGACTTTAGTTTTTCGTCTGACATAGTAGTATTAGACCTCCCTAAAGCCGATGAACAGCGTCCAACGCCGAAACACTGGAAAGACGACTGTCATTCAAACTACGATGATTTGTTTCTTCAGCTTTCAAGGCATGTTGGTGATGTCTTCGGTTATAGCGACCTGCAGAACGGTAAGCTTATTCAAGAAATATTCCCCATATTCAAAGATAGAAATAAGCAGTTGGGGAGTGGTTCTGTGCATTTAGAACTTCATACGGAAGACCCCGCTCTAGCCTATAGGGCAGATGTGCTAGGGTTTTTATGCGTAAGAAACGACGATAAAATCCCTAACTTGCTGTCTTGCCCAGACTTCTCAACTATTGATGCAACACTCAAACATCGGTTAACTGAGAATCGTTATACAATTCTTTCCGACCGACCTTCTACGATCGAATATAAGCCGAAAGCTCTAGAGACGGCGGTATTGCAAGAGTCTCCAGCCGAAGGTTACAGCTTCATTTATGATCCGGTCTACGTTGACTACAGCAAAATGTCTCATTGTGAAGAACTGGTGTTTAAGGATTTTATCACGCTGGTTGAGTCAGCCACCTTTAACTTGTCAATGAATGAAGCGCAGGTTTTATTTATCAACAACTATAAGTGCGCTCACGGCAGGCCGGAATTTACACCAAGGTACGATGGAACGGATCGATGGCTAAAAAGAGTACAGATTTCCAAGGATATATCTAAGCACCTAGATCGGGAGTACAGTCTTGACATCATCGCTGATATATAATCGTGCCGTGAGGCTTTCCCGTAGATATACATCCGAGATGCGCGAGAGTTTCCGGCTTTCGCTTGCCTTTGTATTTGGCAATATCGCGCATGTGATTATTGCTACTACGGACGTAATAATGGCTGGATGGATTAGTACAGAGGCGTTAGCTGCGTCGACTTTGGCACAGGGCCTCTACTATCTCCTGTTTTTATTATTTTCCGGATTGCTAGTCTCTACAATCCCATTTATAACTGATGCGTTGGGCTCTAAGGGAAAAGAAGAACAATATATATCTGTATCAACCAGTTGCGTTCAACTCATAGTAGCCGCTTTTTTAATATGCTTATCAATACTCTATTTTACGAAAGAGATATTAGTTTTTTTCGGCCAGGATATTCTTTTGTCTCTCGAGGCCCAGAGATATATGAGCAGCCTGATGTGGAGCATTGGACCAGCGATTTTATTTGTACACCTCAGAAATGTTTTATCTATAATGGGGTCCGCGCGATATGCAGTTATCGCAATTATTATAGCGTCGATCTTTAACTTCGTTGCGCACCTGATTCTAATATTTGGGTTTTTGTGGATACCCCCCTTGGGTTTGTTCGGTGCAGGTATAGCCACGACTCTAACAAACGTCCTGCTTTGTATGTTGCTGATCACATTCGGTTTAATGAATCCGCAGTTTAGGGAGCGTCGGCACTGCATAAAATTGATGGTAGTGAGATGGCGGTTGATGCTGCCTATTCTAAAAAACGGTATTCCGGTCTCTTTAACTCAAGCAAACGACACGCTTTTTTTCTTCATCCTTACAATTGTAGTGGGTAAATTTGGAGTCGTTGCATTGGCTGCTCATGGTATCGCAATGCAAGTTCTTCAAGTTGTATTTACAATACCTAATGGTATCTCTCAAGCATCTACCACAAGAATAAGCCTCTGCTCACCTTTAGGTTTGTATTCGCGGCGGACTAGTGACGCAGGATGGAGTGCCCTATGGCTCAGCTGGATAGTGCTCACTGTGACATCTTCTATTCTGATTATTTTTTCTAATGATATCGTTCAGTTATTTGTTGCTCGCGATGACGGTGTAAATGACGAACTCATCATGCTATCTAGTCTCTTTGTCAGCATCTTGGGAATCTTCCATTTCTTTGATGGTAGTCAAATGGTCCTGCTCGGTATATTCAGGGGGCTGAAAAAGACCGTTATTCCGATGCTGCTCTCAATTATTTGTTTTTGGCTAGTGGGGCTGCCGCTAGCTCTATTACTTGCATTTTATACTGACCTAGGAGCAGCTGGTATATGGTGTGGCTTAGCGCTCGGACTTTTAGCGCTGTTCTCTCTACTTTTATTTAGATGGATTCGATACGAGCCTTCGGCGCAGGTTGCGACATGAGAAATCTATACGGCATTCGAGGCATAAATTATATACTGAAACACAGTATATCCGTGATAGCTTGCTTATTGTTATATGTATTTATTGTTCTGGCTGTTCCGATCGATCTCTTGTCGATATATGCTGTTTCCTACTGCTGTTTGCTATTTTTTCTTCTATATTCCGTCAGTTCCTGGCCGATTATTCGTTCCCAATTCGATATACTTAATATCGTCGTACCTTACTCTGCCGTGCGACGCTATAGTAGCTACTTGTGTTGGCTCGTTCCTCTCTCTATTTTTACTTTGGTGGCGGGTCTATATTACAGAGCCGAATCATTAGGATTTGGACTTTTAGGAGCGAGCCAGTTATTACTCATTTACCTCATAATCCGGCTATATGCGACTGTAGTGATTGCCTGCAGGTCTGCTCTAAAGTGGCGGGAGCCAGTCGTCACATTGTGGCGCGATGTATTAGATGAACTTGGCGATATCGATGATAAAACACGTGAGTGTGTCCTTGATCTAATAGAGTTGGAATGTTATGAAGGTAAATCATCATTACCTAGCCGCTTATCCAGCGGCCTATCTAAGCATGTTACGCCTGTACCTTATGCTACGAATATAAATATCAATGGGTTTAAGTCGTTGTTTGGACCAAGAAAGCCTCTTTGGTCTAAAGACGATTTCAGCTTTCTCTCAGGCGTTGATACTCTACTCGCCGAGATGACGCAGGAATTAATCCAGCTCTATGATAAATATAAGAACACGCAAGAAAAATATCCCTTTCATGGCGACCCTTTGTGGAAATCAATTCCACTTTATAAAGGTGGTCAAAAAGTTGCTGTATACGCTGACCTTGTACCAAATACTATTCGCTTTGTTGAGGATATTGTGCCAGGTGCGACTATCAGAGAGGTTGTGCTTTCAAGCCTAGAGCCGGGCGGTCATATCGAACCGCATCTAGATTATGTTTATCCTATGCTGACGTTACATCTACCTATACTTTGTTCTGACGATGGTTTGTCTGGGCTGAGAGTCGGGGAAGAGATCGTTAGTTGGAGAACCGGTGACATAGTAATCATTGATACGACTTTTCAACATGAGTCTTGGAACTATAGTAAATGTACTCGTGTAAATTTAATGTTTGATTTCTGGCCCCGGGATATGGGCCCGTCGGCAAAAGCTTTTTTCACTGAAGTCTACTCGCGGCAGATGCTGCGACATTTAAAATAATTACAGTTGGTGAGAATTATGTTAAACCCGAGTCAGAAGTTGTCGCAGGTCTTAAGTAAAAGTCCTCAAATGGGCGACTTAATTCAGATGCACGATGGTGAGTTCAATCTTGAAGTTCCGCAGGAGATTTCTCGCGCGACGATTAACGCCTTAACGAATGGATATACTGGCTATTGTGATCTTACCGGCATAGAGTCTTTAAAAAAATCTTTGATCGAGGGGTGTTTTCACAAGCATAGTAAGTTGTACGACCCAGCCGAGATTTTAGTCTCTAATGGCTCGAGTCAGGCTTTGTTTATGTTGATGAAATGCATATTATCCAAAGGTGACGAGGTTCTTGTTCCGAACCCATGCTGGCCCGCTTATATATCTTACATAGAGCTTAACGATGGCATTGCCGTCGATTATGAAATGGGCACTAAGCGTATCGACATAGCTGAAATTCGTAAGTTGGTCACTAGCAAAACTAGGGCGTTGATCATTAACTCGCCGCACAACCCCACTGGCTCGGTTCTAAGTCGACAAGAAATTCTAGAGTTGGTGCTCTTATCTCAAGAGTTTGGATTTTTACTAATTTCCGACGAAGCCTACGAAGGCATCGTTTTTGGTAGCAGTGAACATGTTAGTCCTCTGGATCTTATGGTGGATACTAGCCTGCTGGTGGTTACACGTACGTTTTCAAAACTATTCTCCATGTCTGGTTTTAGAATAGGCTATATGTTCGCGGATAGAAATATTATCAATCGCTGCTCCACGCTTCAGGGCGTCATGACGGATAATGCTTGTACATTTGCTCAGCACGGTGCCCTGGCAGCAACAGCTTTGCCTAAAAATATTCTTAAAACGCGTGTTGATGAGTTGCAACGCCGAGCCTATTACTGCCATCAGTTGTTAAGCACTACGTTTGATATTGTAATGCCGCAGGGTGGATTTTTCCTATTTCCTAATATTTCCCGCGTATTGGGTGCTACTTGGGATTCGGACGCCCAATTTGTAGACGATCTCCTCAACGTAAAATCTGTTTCTACCACGCCGGGCTCTTCTTACGGTATGAAGGACCATATCCGAATATCAATTGCTTCCGTTAATGAAGCTGAAATTAAAGAGGCTTGTGGGAGAATTGTAGATTTTGTCCACCGTCGCTGATTTTTATGCGGCAAGTGTTACTAGTGTGGAAAAATTTTTCAATTGGAGGTTGCGCTTTCTTGGTTAGCCCACGCTAACCTTGTTGAGGTTTTATTAAGTTTATATGCCTAAGATCCCATTGCGTCATCAGATATTATATGTGGTCACGCATTGATTTTAGGTCAAGACAATTCCATATTTTATCATTTCCTATATTTCATTAAAGAATCTTATTGGCTACTAATTATGCATTCTATAGAAAATCTAGCGGTGAGTGTTGACGAATTCACAAACAAATCAGAGGTTGAACGTTTCAAGGTTTATACCTTGAAACAAATTGACCACATTTCTCAGCTTGCTAAATTAGACAGCCAGACTATTTGGGAGATGAAGGTTGTGGCAAGCGTCTTGCCATTTCGGGTCAATGAATATGTTATAAAGAATTTGATCGACTGGGACAATATTCCCAACGACCCTATATACCAACTTACCTTCCCTCAGAAGGATATGCTGGATAAAGAATCTTTTGATCTAGTATCATCTTTCCTTTTAAGGAATTCCGACCGTTCAACGTGTGAGGTTGCGATAAAACAGGTTAGAGCTAGACTGAACCCTCATCCAGCGGGACAGCTTGAGCGTAACATCCCTTCACTGTCTGGCGTGACGGTAACTGGTGTCCAGCACAAATATCGTGAGACTGTGCTTTTTTTCCCAAGCGCTGGTCAGATTTGCCATAGCTACTGTACTTTTTGTTTCCGTTGGGCCCAGTTCACTGGAGACCAATCGCTCAAAATTGCTGCTAAGGAAAACACCCAGCTGTTGGATTACCTGCGGGCCAACCCTCAAGTGACTGATGTTTTAATTACTGGTGGAGATCCGCTGGTTATGAAGACAAGCAATCTACGTGCTTATCTAGAACCTCTTTTGACTCCTGAGTTCGAGCACATCCACACTATCCGAATTGGTACGAAAGCGCTTTCTTTCTGGCCTCAGCGGTTTGTGACTGATAGCGACGCAGGTGAACTTCTTGATCTATTTAGGAAGATTAGCATGCATGGGAAACACTTAGCTTTAATGGCTCATTATAATCATTGGGCGGAACTTGAGCCTGCAATTGCTCGAGAGGCTATTCGTCGTGTTCGAAAAACAGGTGCTCAAATACGTAGTCAGGGCCCGTTGCTGGCTCATATCAATGACTCTGCTGATGTCTGGGCGCGACTCTGGCAGACGCAAGTTGAACTAGGTATTATTCCGTACTATATGTTTATCGAACGTGATACCGGGGCTCGTCGGTATTTTGAAGTACCTCTTATACGTTCCTGGGAAATTTACCGAGACGCTGTCAAACAAGTCTCAGGTATTGCTAGGACCGCCAGAGGACCTTCGATGAGCGCAGATCCGGGGAAAGTTGAAGTCTGCGGTGTAGCTGAAATTAGAGGAGAAAAGGTGTTTGTTTTACGCTTTATCCAAGCACGAAACCCGGATTGGGTGCAAAGACCATTTTTCGCACGATTTGATCCCGATGCTACGTGGTTCGATCAACTAAAACCGGCTTTTGGGGAGGCTGCCTTCTTTTTCGAGGAGGAAGTTTCTTAACCCGTTTTTCCAGCCTTGCCGCTGATGATCAAACTACCAGGCTGGGAAAATGTGCTCTCACTCAATACGCTGTGCCCAGTTTTCATGGATCCGCGTTTCATAACCGAAGGAAGCGAGATCAACTGATCGCGGTAGGAATGGCAGTCACCTGCAACCCCCCGCACAGATCCGTACGTGCGGAATTACCGCATACGACTCCCGCCTTGGGTTTTGAGTAAGCGCTCCACAAACCCCACCGACTTCAGTGTGAGTAGCCCGCTCGTTAAGGCGATGCGGGTGGGCAGTTACATGGCAGCAGGGCTTCATAATTGTTGACTAAAGCCGCCATTGGTAGGCGCTAAAGTGCGTGGCGCAGCCACGCATAAGGTTCTTGGCCGTTGGCTTTGGCGGTCTCGACCAGGCTGTGATGTTGAGCGCTAGCCTTCGCGCCTTTGAGCGTAACGCTGAACAACCAGTTCTTTCTTCCGATCACGAAGGGGCGGATCACACATTCGGCGGCATTGTTGTCGATCGGCAGATTGCCTTCCTCGACCCTCGACGTACCGTCTCTGTCGCCGTCCACCAGGCAGCAGACCTTGTTATGAGTGGCCGACAGTAACTGGAACGTCTCGACCACTTTGGCATCCTCAGTGGGTACGACGCCGACCTCCAGTCCAAACATAGATGGCATGCTCGTGGACCAACCCTCGGTCAACATCAAAGGTCGTAGCACCGTTTTCAGTAATAGGAAATCTGCACGACCTTCAGGTACCAATACACACGGGTGCATTAAAGCCGACAGGACATCTACGCGACTTTGCTGAAAAAATTTCCTCTTCCAATTCTGAGCATTTGGTAGCAACGGCTCTGATAAAAAAGGAAGGGCCGAGAGATGACCGTCGACATTTCGCAGAATCAATACAGAGGTTGGATCTGATACCGCAGCGATCAATGGGGAATGCGTAGTAATGAAGGTTTGGGTCGAAAGTGCTTGTACTCGTTGTACCAGCTGCTGCTGAACTGCTGGGGGCAGATGAAGCTCAGGCTCCTCCAAGGCCATTAGAAATCCTTCACCTTCAGCTGCACGTCCTCGACCTAGTTCCAGAAGCAGTAACAACCCTTGCAGAGACACCAAACCGCTGCCTTGTCTGGCTGCGGGTACGCCCAGTCCTCCGACGACAGTGAAATGTGCAGCGACAGAGTCGAGAAGCGATCGGCTATCAGTGCTCGTCACCCGCAGTTGAACATGTGGCGCGTTCGGTATGCATCTCGCTAACTCAGCGTTGACGTTCTGTATCAGTGGTGAAATTCGATCATCGTTCTCGATGGGGGCTTCCGGGCGTCTGAGCCGATCGCGCTCAGCTAAAATCGCTTCGGACGGTTGGGCTGCCGCTGCTTGCAGCGTGCGCCGGAACAGCTCTGAATGCAGCTGAAAGCGATCGGTTGTTTCGCTTCACGCAAACTAATGCCATGGCAGAGGTGATCTTCGGCGATGCAGGAAAGGCCAGAAATTGGCTTTCCACTCCTATATCACGATTTTCGGGTGAAACCCCAAACGCCATTCTCTCTACATTCCCCGATATGCGCCTGGTAGAGGAGATGCTTCTTCAGATAACTGAGGGGTTGTCGCTGTGATCCATCCGCACACTTGGTGGGTGTGCGTTGATGTCAAAATATTTTGTTCGGCACCAACGCCTCTGACATCCAAGCTATATATGCGTCAATGGTTCTGGACACGGTCATCTCGTTTGTACTGACGCCTCCGCCTGTCGACGATATGGTGGAGCGTATAGCCGCAACGCTCCCGATGTACCTCTACCTGGTAGCGGAACTGGATGGCGGGGTCGTTGGGAATGAGAGCAATCTTGATTGCTGCTTGCAGCGTAGCGTTCTGATGAGGTGCACCATTCAAGAACCTAGTTGCCTGGTTTTTGCCCGCAATTGCGATAAAAACATAAAACATGTTAGTGGGATAAAAACCTTAAAAATCAATAGCTTGATCATTACTAACTGTTAGGGCCATTCAGATATAACGACGTCCATCTCGTCAGTGTGACGGCATAGAGACCACCTATGAGCTGGATTGTTAAACCGTATTTCCTTAATCTTGCCCCCCTCGATACGCTGCACCCAACTTTTTACAGGACTGTCGAGCTCAAGCCTTCCCCAAGGTTTTCCACGGTCCTTTTTTATTCCCGCCGGCAGTCCGGCGATCCGTGCTTGTTTTTCGGCCCGGTCAACAGGAGCAGGTCATGTCTGAAGTCCGTCATTCGCGAGTGATTATTCTCGGTTCCGGCCCTGCCGGTTACAGCGCTGCGGTATACGCGGCCCGCGCCAACCTCAAGCCACTGCTGATCACCGGCATGCAGGCTGGCGGTCAACTGACCACCACCACCGAAGTCGACAACTGGCCGGGCGACGTCCACGGTCTGACTGGCCCTGTGCTGATGGAGCGTATGCGCGAGCACGCCGAGCGCTTTGAAACCGAGATCGTTTTCGATCACATCAACGCCGTCGACTTCGCTGCCAAGCCTTACACCCTGGCCGGCGACAGCGCGACCTACACCTGCGATGCCCTGATCATCGCTACCGGCGCCAGCGCTCGTTACTTGGGTCTGCCTTCGGAAGAAGCGTTCATGGGCAAAGGCGTTTCGGCCTGCGCGACCTGCGACGGTTTCTTCTACCGCAACAAGCCTGTTGCAGTGGTCGGCGGCGGCAACACCGCTGTTGAAGAAGCACTGTACCTCGCAAACATCGCCAGCACCGTGACCCTGATCCACCGTCGCGAAACCTTCCGCGCCGAGAAGATCCTGATCGACAAG
>Ga0105250_10000694_pt1 | contig 20896 bp, 27 predicted proteins | sample KBSS54metaG_FD_80425 | JGI IMG/M metagenome (GOLD analysis project Ga0105250, IMG submission 80425) | Switchgrass rhizosphere microbial communities from Kellogg Biological Station, Michigan, USA - KBS S5-4 metaG | ecosystem: Host-associated > Plants > Roots > Rhizosphere > Soil | place...
ACAGCAAAAGTGAACACCGCTGAATGCAGAGGAAGGAGATGCCGGGAGAAGCCGGTTCACCGGCTTTCCTCAGCGGCCGCCACCGGCGGCCAGTGAAAGCGGCGCTGCCGGCACGGCAGCTGCAGGCGCCGTAGTTCAGGCATCGCTTGCTATCCGGCAGGACGGAGACGCCTGCGGCTCCGCGTAGCGCGATGGACATACTGGCCATCACGCGAAGTGCAGGCGACGACCCGGCCCCGACGGGGAGCCGAAGCGTGCCCAAAGTCATGTTGAACAAAGTGCAGAAATTGCACTTTTTAAGCACGATAAAATTTCAAACCCTGAGATTTGAACTTGCTCTGATGCTTACCAGATCCTCAAAATAATTTATTGGTCGGCCGGGGAACTGCGCCGCAGGCGCAGTCGCCCTTCCACTGCAGGTGAAACCTGCAGAAGGTTTTTCTGCCGTACTGGCAGCGTTATTCACACTACCAGTAGGCAATAACCCGGACATGCTGTGGATAAATCGGTGCAGGGCGCATATTTACTGCCACGCCCTGACATGTTCAATATTTAACCACCAAAGTGTGTGATGTTGTTTACCAGCCACTCAGGCCCGATCACGTCAGAGTAACCATCTTCGTCCTCTTCCGCATACCATAAACTGTCATCAATAAGCTCAACCATAGCGCCAGCCTCATACTCCCGGTACCCGCAAAAATCGCAACCGGCCTCGCTATACCAGTGCTTTACTGTGCAGTTCCAGCGCGCCGAAAGGGTTTCCATTACGCTCTCTTCAGGTGGTGCCCATGCGGTATCGGTATCGATCTGCAGGATGCCCTCCCCTGCCCACATTTCATAACGGTTGGCTGCAGGCCACTTCGTGCCGTACTGGAACGAGTAGAAGTGAAAGGTACTGGATACGCCTTCAAGTAGCTTTCCGTTAAACCCGTTTATTTCAGCTGCGAGGCGAGTAGGCAGCAGCATTCGCAAATCCAGGGTATCGCCCTCCGGTTCCTCACAAAGCCCGTTAAAGATATCCTCCGGGCTGCCCCCTCTCATGTAATATCCGCCCCAGTCATAGCTTTTTGCGCGGATCATTCCCTCCACTCGCGTTTTTTCCGTTAAGGTCAGACTCTCCCACTTCAGTTCTTCCAGCCCGCAAGCCCTGTAGCACCGGTCAATCGTCTCGCAGTTTTCTTCACTAAGGGGGATATCTGCTTTAAGCATCTCTGTCCACTCACTGAATGCCCGTCCTGCCAGTGACTCCTCACACCCGTTTGATACCAGCTCCGGGTATGCTGGATAGTCCACTTCTACCGCAGGCTTAAGACGACCTGCCACGCCGGCAATAAACATCCGCAAGCTCTGCTGAATAGCTCGCTTATGGAACGGGAATAACGTTCCGTTAATCCATGCTTCTATGTCGCCCTGCAGGCTGAGAGGCGCAGTGATTTCGATTCGGTTTGCACACCAGTTAGGCATGTGTATATCTCCCATATTGGTCAGTGGATACGGCTGTCGCCGTGACCACGAACCAGACCGGGCTTTAAAACGGGTGCAACAAGGGCGACACCAAAGCCGCAGCGCAAAGACTTTCCTGGCTGAATGCACAGGAAAGTCTGCGAACGGGTGAAGGTGACGGCGTCAGCTTCCCTTGTGGAGGCCGTGGCCCGGGCTAAGGTCTGGTCACGGCGTCAGCCCGACCGGAGTGAGAGACAAAATGTGTTTTTCGCCGGTACGGCGATCAATGTGCGGCCGTCAGGGCGCATCCTTTCTGTACCGTCAGCTTCCTGCTCAATGCAGGTAGCTGACGGCAGGTGCTGAACGGGGCCTGGAGTCTGGCCCCTGCAATCAGGCTGCTGACAGGAAACTGCTAAACGCCTGGGCCTGGGCGCGTATTTCCGCACGGGCCTCACCGGCGAGATAATTAATCTCATCAAGCGGTACCCATTTTCTGACCGGCTCATCCGGGCGAATAACAACGCCACTAGTCCAGCATTGCGCCATGATCGTGCCATTGCACTTCACATTAAAACGCAGGGTCAGTACCCGGGCGCGCTGCTCAAAAATCAGTTTCAGATACTCTTTCAGCACCTCGTCCTCTACATCGCTATAACCGAACTCTGCAGGGTCGAGAGCTACGGCATTCAGCTCAATGTATTGCGTGCGGCGGCAGAACAGCTCTTCTTCAAAATGTTCCGGGTGCGTCGCCTCCGTTACCTTATAGCCGCGCACTTTCACACTCTGGCAAACAGCCCGGTACTGCTTGTCCAGGGCGGCAATGAGATCCTGCTCATGCGAAGAGGCTGTATCGGGAAAACCTGATGCTGTAATCACCGCTTCACCGGTATAGGGATACCAGCGCCCGTTGTGCGTCAGTCTGATACTGGCGCCCCATCTGATGACAGCCTTCTGCAGTTCGTCCGCACGCGACTTACTCAACAGGCCTTCCGCATGCAGCTGTGGGATGATGCGATGGAGATCTTCGGCTGACAGGTAGCCGGTAAAGATTACGCCATCGCCCAGGCTATGGTGGAGACTGTAGTCCAGTTGAAGATGCGGCCAGCTGCGTGCAGACAGTTCTTCTTTAGCCATGGTATGGATCAGTGCATCGGTAAGCGTGTGGTACAGCATATTGAGTTTCCTTCTGGTGTTACCTTCCCCTTGAACCGGCCGGGGAGTGAGGGCCGTAACAACCTCGCGAGACGGGGTACAAGGAGACGTGTCAATAACCCGAGTGAGGCCGCAGCGCCGCGTTGAAGACGCGGTGACCGGGGGAGCAAGGGGCTGTTGATACGTCTACGCACCGGCTCAGCGTGCGTTGCGGCCGGAATGTCCGGCCATGCAGGAAGGAAACGCCAGAAGGACGAGGATTAGCCCGTAGGGCTTTAAAAAATGCGCCCGCCAGGGCGCTGCATTATTCAGCCGGCGCAAAACGCGGGCAGGTTTGAAAATAACCGTTCGCATCTTCCAGTCCAGGCCAGTGTCCGGCAGTATGGTTCTGACATACGCTGTCATGCCCGGGGCTGTACCATAGATACCTGCAGAAGGCGCACAGATCATCATCTGAGACTGAGCGGGAAAAGATCAGCTGCTCTGCCGGTGGCTCGCGGAATATCACGCCGGAAACAATCGGGATCGGTTGCATCAAAATATATCTCCCCTCATACCTCCCGGTTTCCCGGGAGGCTGCATTTTAAAATTTACGCCTGCCAAAACTTGCGGTGATTTCTCGTTCATTCGCGATATGTTTGCGTGCTTTCTGCATCAGTTCTGCTACATGTTCGCGGTTCAACCAGTGTCTGACAGGTGTGTCCGGGCGGACTACGCAGACCTGCGGTAAACGGTGCTCACATACACGCAGCATGCCGAACTGGCGCCATACAACAAGGCCTATCGTCATTACCTCCGCTCCGTAAACGAGGATCTCAGTAAGCCATGCCTGCAGTAGTTGCTCTCCGGGATACATCGATGCCGGTATGTCGTACCAGGCTTCTGCCGCGACAATGAAATGCCGTGTTTCGCGTTCAAAAATATGGGAGCCGTCGTAGCGCGCGCCTGTCTGTTGCAGGATAGTTTCGGCATCACGCCTGAATGTGTCGCCCATAACCCACAGCTCGTCCTGCAGCGCTAATGTCAGATAGTCCTGGCAAATCTTCTCCGGTTCAGGAATGCCAGCCACTTTTACGTCTACAGAAATCTCGATGTAACCGATCTGCACGTAAACCTCAGCCGTAATGTCGTTTTCACGGCAAAGCGCCTGCAGGGACTTCACAGTGCCCTTAGCAAGCCGCCCACGTTCTGCCAGGTGTGGTACCAGCTCGATCAGAACAGCCGCGCTTACAGTACCTTTCAGCGTTATTTGCTTGCCACATTCCGGGATATCCATACCGAGCGCCGGCCAGTTGTTTTCTGCCAGGATCTGGCGGCCCCGGGCCGCCGTCAGAAGGGAATAAAGATTCACAGGATCACCTCTCCGTCCCGAACGCCGGCAGCAAAGGCGGAAGCATCTTCAGGGTAGTTAAAGTCGTAACGCAGTCCCTTTGGATGGCTCCCGGAAAATACATCCACATAGAAACAACCCTCACGGCCGAAGAGACCCGCCCAGTCAGGATCGCCTTTCACCCCCTGATAGGTGGTGACAATGTCAAAATGCGAAAGCGCTGCGGCAAACTCAGGGGAAGAAACCAGCAGTCTGTTAGTGAGCGACTGCAGCAGGTTGGTAATAATCTGACGATCGGTCATTATTTTCTCCTTCTGGACGAATAAATTTTTTCTTCTGGCGTCCTCCTTTTAGGAGGCTGGTCGTTGTCTCCCGCCATGAGCGACGGACAGCAACGTGCCTCCAGGCAAAAGTCATGCCCCGGATGCAAAGCCGCAGCGCAAGCGATCGACCATAGGGAGAACGCGCGAACGGGTGCAGCAGACGGCGGCTTGACTTATGCCGGCACGGTGCAACCGTCTTAGCGATGGCAGGAGATAACGAGTGCAGAGAAAGAGGACACAGAACGTTTTTTATCCGGAACAGGCCCGCTTCAGCGGGCATCCTTTACGGCCAGACCGTCAGTCTGGCCAGATTAAGACCGGGGCCAGCGCCCCGGTCCTTCTTAGTCCCCGAGCAACGCTCGCATGTTGTTTAAGGTTGACCAGAGTTCAAGCCGATCACGCCAGCCGCCCAGATACCACAAGGGAGTCCGGTAAGTTCTCTGCGTTTTAAGGGTCAGCGTATTCGCAATGCTTACTTCCGCCGGGATACCCAGGTAGGAGAGCTGCAGATAGCACATGTGCACCGCGACGGGGGAAATATCGTTGCAGCTGACAAATAGTTGTTTCTGAGGATTAAGGCCTTTTTCAAACATTGCTTCAGCAAAGGCGATGACCATGCTGCCGGCGCCAACCGCTGGCTCATGAAACGTAATGAACGGCGCACTATCCAGCTGGCCGAACAGTTCATCCGTCGTCAGGCGTGCCATCAGGCTGGATAAGTAGTACGGAGTAAAAAACTGGCCCATTTCCGCCGAAGCTATCTCGAGTTCGGAGAAGATCTGCCCCAGAAAGTCCCCAGGCTGGCAATCCAGAGCTGCCGCCATACACCCCAGCAATCGGGACATGTTAAGGAGATCATCATTTTTATAGCGGCGCGCCAGGTTCAGGTATTCATCTTCCAGAGCCTCAGATCGCAGAAACACGTTCTGTACGGCCAGGGCGCCCATTTCCGCGAAATCGCGGAATACTTCATAACGGTTGTGATACCGCGCAGTGTCCCGGAAGAGGGTTATAAACTCACGGCGATAATGCTCATAGCCGCTTTTACCGGCGTGCTTTGGATGATGGGAGATATTGTGCGCAGGCAGGTTAAGTGTCAGTTGGCTCATTCTGGCGTTCCTTTTTAGCCGGCGGTCTGCGTTGTGCTTCCGCCATACCGCACACGACGCAACGTGCCTTAAGGAAAAAATCACGCTCCGGCGCAAGGCCGCAGCGCAAATGACTGACCAGAGGGAAGGAATGCGAACGGGCGCCGCGGTCGGTGGCTTGAATTTTTCCGGCACGATGCGACGATTAAGCGGTGTGGGGGTAGCAACTCAGAGATAGCAGGTTAAACAGGAAGACGGGTTTAGGCGGCTTATTACGCCGCCAGTGATGGAGACTTAACGGAGATCGTGATCCTTGTCGAGCAGTCCAAGGCGAACCATATAGGCAAGAACAGATTCCGGGCGTCGCTGATACTCCCTGGCAAACTCGTCAACATCGAGCATGCCCGCCTCGGCCAGGGCGATCAGGCGTTGTTTCTCCTCCTCGTCCCATTTCGCGCCGTGGCGCGGATACTGCTGCTTATAGCCTGCGCCAGGCGAAGAACGACGCGTGAGCTCCTCACGCAGCTGACCCAGGGTCATGTTTTCCAGGCCATCGACCACATTCAGGGATTCGAGCTCACGAGCCGCTTTGAGGAACTGGCGGACAAGCTTTCCGTGTTCCCGCAGATCAGACATTGTTTCCCGTCCCGCCGAACATGCTCCGGGCATTATTTCGGGTTTCGTCATCAGACGATACCGAATCGCTCATCTGCTCTTGAGACTGAGGGGCTGCGGTTACAGCCTCTCGCGCCCTGCCCTGCAGCAGAGCCTCGGTTTCGCGTGGGTAAACGGCTTTAAGCAGCTGCAGCAGGTCATCAAATGACGTATCGCGGTTAAGCAGCTCGCTGAAGAGGAACGGCAGCCGTTCATCCTGCTTGCCAAATGCAAAGCCGGTAAGCAGCGCGGCGCGCCATAAACGCCCCCTGTCCCCCTGAGGCGTTTCGTCCGTTTTCTGGCAGACAAAGCGGTCCGCTTCGTTAGTTTCAGGATTCAGGTAAAACGTAATTTTGCGTCGCGTATCCATGGTTTTTATCCAATAAGGTACATACCGTTAACGAGGTCGAACTGAGACGTACTGGTTTTGTAGAAACGTTCTTCCCTGACTGCACAGTGTTTTTTTACTGCCTCTGCAATGAGTTCGGCGCCACCGCCAATGACCATTACATGCGAGTATCCCTCAAAGCGACTGACAGCTTCAATAACCCTGTTAACAAGCCGGCTGTGAGCCGATGTCATTGCTTCACAAACAAGATCGATGCGTGAGGTATCGTTAATGCGTGACGCCAGGTAGGCCGCATCATTACGGTGAATGATGATATCGTCGGCCAGATAGCTGCTTCCCTTCGTGCGAGCCAGCGAAAGTGCGTCTCTTACGGCACCGGTCATCAGAGAGACTCCCAGCGTGGAATCACCGTAAATACGCGATATTCCGCGCATTTTGCCCATCACCTGAGAAATATCGAGCGTCGTTCCGCCCAGGTCAACGATCAGCAGTGAATCAAGCTCGTTGAGGTTTTTAACGACTTCGAAACCAGCCGGGATGGATTCTGGCATCACGTCAACATGACGAACAGAAAAGGTTTTCCCCCCATTAAGTTCGACCGGTCGCAGCAGGTTTGTTTTCTTACGTTGAATGTTTGCTTCGTTGGGCTGGTTGTTCTTGTCGTAATACTCCGCCAGCGGCAGTGTGACAACGATATCCACTTCGCACGGCTCAATACCGCTGTTGAGAAGCGCATGATGAACGGCAACAACGTTCACATCGCTGTATTGCCACGCAACGTTAGTCGTCACAACCGCCTCTGGACTGATCGGGTCGAAAGAATACTGCTCACCGTTCAGTTGATAGTTGAACGCCTGCTGAGAACCGAACGCCACTGCCCATTCACGTTTGAAGCTGTTAGGGCTGATTGACTGCCTGACCTGTCCGGCTTCGTTCCACTGCAGTTTGATATTGGTAGAGCCGTCATCAATGAAAATTTTCATACCTTTCACCTTGGAATTGTTTGGATTGAAACGAGCACAAGCAAACACAATTTAGAGAACTATTTGAGAACAATATGAGAATTATACAAATCACGGACACAATAACAACCCTAAAAGAGAAATATTTGAGAACTATTTGAGAGCAAAAATGGAAGGGAATAGGGATTGAAGCTATTCATACGCTAGCTATTTGCGCCTAAAAATCAGCCGGTTGAAATAAAGGGACCGAGAATAGCTTGCTTAAAACTGGGTTCATAAAAATAATACTGTATATATAAACAGTAAAAAGGAGGGATATAAAATGGTCAATATCAGCTTTATCGCACCGGCAGACTCACCAGATAAAATGCAGCTGCCGTTATTCGCCGCTCTGGCCTCATGTGGTTTCCCTTCACCTGCAGCTGACTATGTCGAGTCCGATCTGGATCTCCATGATTACTGCATACGGCATCCAAGCGCGACTTACTACCTTCGCGCAAGTGGAGACAGCATGGCCGACGGCAGCCTGTACAATGGCGATCTGCTGGTTGTGGACAGTGCCGAAAAGCCCCGGCATGGCGATATTGTGGTGGCCAGCGTGCAGGGGGAATTTACGGTTAAACGGTTGCTGCTGACGCCACGACTGACGCTGCAGCCCATGAACGCGGCCTGGTCGCCAATTTATCCCGACCCGGACGATCTGGATATCTTTGGCGTCGTCACGCACATCATTCACCGTCCCCGGGAGATGTACTGATGTTTGCCCTGGCCGATGTGAACAGCTTTTATGCCAGCTGCGAAAGTGTTTTCCGCCCGGATTTGAAAGGAAAGCCGATCGTCGTCCTGAGCAACAACGACGGTAATGTGATCGCACGCAGCGCCGAGGCGAAGCCCTGGATCAAAATGGGCACCCCGTGGTTCCAGATAAAAAACGAGCCTTACCCTGAAAAAATATACTGTTTTTCAAGCAATTACGAACTTTATGCCTCGATGTCCGCGCGCGTGATGAGCTGTCTGGAGGAGCTGGCGCCCCGAGTAGAATTTTATTCAATTGACGAGCTCTTTGTTGACCTGGACGGTGTGGAGCACTGCATGGACCTGGAGGACTTCGGCCGGCAGCTGCGCCAGCACGTATATGACTGTACCCGTCTGACCATTGGCGTGGGCATCGGTCCGACGAAAACCCTAGCAAAATCAGCACAATGGGCCTCAAAGGAGTGGAAGCAGTTTCGTGGTGTGCTCGCCCTGACCCGGGGGAATCCTCAGCGAACGCGGAAACTGCTTTCACTGCAGCCGGTCGAAGAGATCTGGGGCGTGGGAAACCGTATTGCACGCAAGCTCAATGTTCTGGGCATCAAAACCGCGCTCGATCTGGCCCTGACGAACCCGGCCTTTATCCGCAAAAATTTCTCCGTCGTTCTCGAGCGAACAGTACGCGAATTGAACGGGGAAAGCTGCATGTCGCTTGAAGAAGCCCCGCCAACAAAGCAGCAGATCGTCTGCAGCCGTAGCTTCGGCGAGAAGGTCACTGAATATGATTCGCTCCGCCAGGCGATCTGTCAGTACGCAGAACGGGCCTCTGAAAAGCTGCGTAAAGAGCGCCAGTATTGCCGGCATATTTCTGTTTTTATCAAAACGTCACCGTTCGCCGTTAAAGAGCCTTACTACGGCAACGTGGCCACGGAGAAACTGCTTACCCCCACTCAGGACACCCGGGACATTATTGCGGCCGCCACAACGGCTCTGGAGCGTATCTGGAAGGATGGGCACCGGTATGCCAAAGCCGGTGTCATGCTGAATGACTTCACCTGCTCCGGCGTTTCGCAGCTGCAGCTGTTCGACGAACGTCCGCCACGTCCTCACAGCGCTGAGCTGATGAAGGTTCTTGATGGCATTAATCATTCCGGCCTGGGACAGGTCTGGTTTGCCGGACGAGGGATTGCGCCATCCTGGCAGATGAAACGCGATATGCTCTCCCCTGCTTACACTACCCGCTGGAAAGATATCCCCATAGCGAGGATCAGCTAAATTTCGCCTTTCAGAGAGAGCCAGTAGTGCTCGCCGCAGCGAACGACAGGGCGGAGCCCGCGAGTGAGTGAGGAAGCACCAGGGTACTGCACGGACAAATTCTGCTTACACTCGAAGTCTAATGGTTAGCTCCTTCAGGTTTATCCACTTATCCACGGACATATTTTTATAAAGTCTTTTTTAATTCTTTTTTCTTTATTTTACCCCTTTTAGAGAGCCTGAAAGCCGCCTGCAGCGTGCCCTCAACGGAGTTCTGTATGGGCAAAGGGTAAACATAGTATGGGAAATTAATCACGTATCTGTGGGGTCCGTAGCAACAAGCTATGGGTTACGCATCAACAAGCTATGGGAAAGAGGTCAAGTTTGGTACGCAGTTTTCCACTTGTGGATAAATTGCATATTTTCCCGGTGGATAAGTATCTTGATAGCTTGCAATTTCTGTTTTCACTGTCATTATGGGCGAATAATAATTTACCCATAGGCATTGAAATGGATACTCAAGCACCCTTGCCAGCTACTAAAACGTTTAAAAAACGCGCTAGTATAAAGCAATCTAACGAATTGACCGAAGCTGCATATTACCTGCCTCTTCAGGCAAAACGTGTGCTGTGGTTATGCCTCATGCAGGCCTATTTCAACGACAGTCAGGATGATGATTCTGACGTATTACCACTCTTCAAAATTAGCGTTTCCGATTACGTCAAATACTTCAATGTCGCTACGTCTGTTGCCAGTCGTGATGTAAAGGCTGGGGTAAATGCATTGGGCGAATCAACGGTCACCTTTTATCCAAAAGAAGGTGAATTTGAAGAGGTTAAGCGCCCATGGCTGGCTGAAGCAGGAATGAAGAGAGGCCGGGGTTCTTGGCAGATTGAGTTCAACTACAAGGTCATGCCATTCCTTGTCGGCCTGACCTCTCAGTTTACGACCTATTCTCTGTATGATTGTGGCCAGCTCAATAGTGTTCGGGTCATCCGGCTTTATGAAAGCCTGTGTCAGTTCCGGAGCACTGGCGTCTGGATCACTACACATGACTGGCTATGTGAAAGGTTTATGCTTCCATCCTCGCAGAAAAACAATATTGCTGAAATGAAGCGCACTTTCCTTGAACCTGCCCTGAAGAAAATCAATGAGAAGACGCCATTAAAGGTAAGTTATACAACCGAAGAAGATGGCCGCTTATTGTTTAATTTTCTTGATAAAAAACAATAAATTAAACTTCTCATAATCCTCCCCCCTCAGTCTGTTTCTCACTTATGGGGGGATACTAAACTTGATGTATTTCCCACATCACGTACCGAACTTGACCTGTTTCCCACATTCGGGGCAGCCCACAAAGTTGTCCGTATTCCCACAATCCCAGCCGTCTATAAAGTTGACCTGCTTCCCACAGTCCCGACCATCTGCGAAGTTGACGTGTTTCCCATGGCCGGACAGACTGCAAAGTTGACCTGTTTCCCACATTCCGGGCAGCCCATGATGTTTTAGCTGTATCCCACGGCAAGGCTAGTCCGCGAAGTTGACTTGTTTCCCATAACCCAAACAGCCTGCAAAGTTGACCTGTTTCCCATAGACCGGACCGCCCGCAAAGTTGACTTGTTTCCCATAGCCCAGACCGCCCGCAAAGTTGACCTGTTTCCCATAGCCCGGTCCGTCCGCAAAGTTGACCTGTTTCCCATAGCCCGGTCCGTCCGCAAAGTTGACCTGTTTCCCATAGCCCGAACCGCCCGCAAAGTTGACCTGTTTCCCATAGCCAGAACCGCCTGCAAAGTTGACCTGTTTCCCATAGCCCGGACCGCCCGCAAAGTTGACCTGTTTCCCATAGATCTAGCGGTGTATGTATAGCGGATCGCATTTGAATTTAAGCGGCGAGACATTCCCATCGATTGTGAATGGGACGAAGGGATTCGAGCTCTGGAGAATGCGGCCTAGTGAAGTGTTCGACCAAGGGCACAGGTGTCAATTGGGTATTGGTCATACATCCAAAGCGGACCTTAAAGGAATCCATGGGATATCCCATGAATACCTAGAATACATTTGATGGATATAAAAACTAGCGTCAACTGGACTGGGTTTTGATGGATGTATTTAGGATATGTGTTGGATATCCTTTAGGGGTGCTGAAAACACCCCTCAGACACCCCAAATATACACAATGAATATCCTAAAGATATCTCATCTATTTACCAATAGCTCCATCTCTCTCGAGTTTCTCTCTGATGGCTTCGATGATATATGAGCTGAAGTCCAAAGACGTTTTACTGGTTGCCTTAAGTTCAGCATGGGCCTCAAAGTATGAAAGAGGAATAGCCTTGAGATTTTTAGCTTTAGTCTTGGCTTGCTCAGGACGTTCGGAGACCAGAGTCGTTTTTTCAGGTTCTACATTCGCCTCTTTGCCAATGCTCTCAACTTTGGTTGCATCATTAGTAACAGCAACCGGCGTAGACGTTTGTAGCCGAGCTGATCCAACTAAGCTTTTGAGTTTCTCTGCCTGTTCGTTAAATTTATTTTTGCTCATGATTTTTCTCAGGATGTTCTGAGGGGATTCAACGAATACCCACTGGATACGAATTCAATGCCTATTGGATATCCTTAAGATATCCAATATTTTAATTTTTGCTGGCTAATAGCTGCTTAATTTCCTGGACTAAGGCTATGACTTCTTTGCCGCCTGGAGTGGCTCGTCCATGTACAGTTTCGGTAATCCCCATTCCGCTTTCGATAACTTCTTCGAATTCGGTACGTGTAGAAATACGACTATTCATCAGCTTCACGTGTTTTAAGGAAGGGAGTAGAGCCTCCAGTTTTGGGAAGCTCTTTTTGTTTGGGTTAACCTTGCACAGATAAAGATTGACAGTGATATCAGTTTCCATAATTGCACTGATTTCATCGAGAACGGCATCAAAGTGCATAAGCCCAATTCGCTCTGTGAGAGAGTCTTTAGAAGGAACGATGACACAATCAGCGAATGCCACTGCAGTTCGGGTTAGATCCGAGTCGAAACCTCCGCAATCTATAAACAACGTCTTATCGCTGTTTTTGTAAGGTGTCATTATCTCAATCAGCTCTTCAACGGTATTGGGTATTTTAACGGAGATCTCTTTCCCTGCTGGACGGAGTCCAAGAATGATTGAAAGCCCGGTATGCGTATCAAGGTCCAAAGCATCTGTTTCCATTTCACCAATCAGATTAACTGATGAAGTGGTTTTACCGGCACCGCCTTTAGGGTGAGCATTAGCAATGATTGGCATGGTGTATCCCTCTTATCCTCAATTGATACCCATCTAGACCCTTTAAGATATTCATGGGATATCCGATGGATGTATTTAACGTACCCTTTTTAACCCAAGGCTAGTTATGAGTCAATGGTTTTTTAGATATCCTATGCATATCACAAAAGTATCCAAGGGATACCTCATGGATATGCACATAAGATATTCATTGAAATAATCGATCGCTCTGTGACTACCTTAAATGAGGGGAGAGGGGCTCTCTGTTAACATGCAACCATGGCATGCTATAGCCCTCCCTTGAGCATAGCCACCGCTTCAGCACCTGGCATTTGAAACTGTACCCGGTGCCTTGCTGCGACATCGAGAGCAAACACCTTCGTATACACCTCCGTCGAGCTGATGCTCTTATGTCCCATTAAACTCTGTAGCACCTTCAGTGGTATACCGGCATACAGCATGTGCATGGCGTAGGAATGACGGAACGTGTGCGGTGTCACCGGCACGGAGAACGTCACCCCGTCGGCCGCTGCCGCTTCAACCGCTTCGCTGAGCCAGGTGCGGACCGTCCGATCGGTGATCTCCCAGATACGCGCCTTCTCGGTTCTGCCGCTTCGCTTGTTGCGTCGTTCAAGAGGTATTTTCAGCGTGGCCACCATCATCTCCAGCTGGCTGACATAGTTCGCATCGGAAAGCGGAACCAGGCGATGCGCCTGACTGCCGGCAGGCGAGCGGCCGGCCGTTCGTGCCGCTTTCTCCGCCCGCTGCTTGAGTGTGGCCAGCTGCACGAACGGGTAGGGCTGCGCCAGAGAAAAATCACTCCGGGTCAGCGCCAGCGCCTCGTTAATGCGTGCGCCGGTGTTCCAGAGGGTTGCCAGCAACATCTTGCGGTGGAGATCGGGTACATAGTGGAGCAGGGCACTCACTTCCGGCGCCAGCAGATATTTCGGCAGTTCGTCCTGAACGAGCGCCATCTGACGCAGGGCCAGTGCGGCAGGGTAGTCGATGGCCACCGGCAGCTGCCCGGCCGAAAAAGAAACGCCCTGGCCTGGGATTGCCGGCATCATTGCTTGTTGTCCCTGCCGGACAGGTATTGCCCAGTAAGTCGTGCCAGTGCTTTCTGCGCGTAATCCTCGCCCGGGAGCACACTGATTTCTCCCCGGCGTTCCATCTCGGCACCAATGGCGCTCATGGTCGTCATCACAGGCAGTAGCCGGCGCAGCAGCAGGGCGTGCCCGCATGCGGAACGGATGCGATCGGCAAATTCATCCTCATCGCGGGAATATGTTCCGGGCGCTGGTCGTTCCCGGCCATCCTTTTCTGACTGCAGCTGCTGGAACAGCGTCAGCAGTTCAATGATCTCTTCTGCCGCACGGGCAGCCTCCAGGTTATGGTTCATTCCGGCTTATCCTGATTTGCCAAACAGCTGAGGCAGTTCATCAAACAACATCACATGACGGGTGCGCTTTCCCTTGAAAATGCGCCTCATCATTGGCGTGAAATCCGCAGGCTCCCAGCCATAGGGCCACGTATAGAAGATTCCGGCTTTCAGCGTGTTATCCGGTCGCTCAGGGCCAGCGACGATACGTCTGACCTCCGTGCTCAGCGCCTCACCGCGCAGGCCATACTGTCCCAGGTAACGACGCAGCCGCGCTCTCGGCATCCGCGGATCGGATTTCACGTAAGCATTAGTATCCATAAACTGCGTAACGTTGATGATATTACTGCCGTACTTTCGCATGGTGCGCAATGCGGTGGCCATCACGTCTGTTTCTGTCTGTTGTTCATCATCGGTTCTGTTCATCTGGTTTCCTGTTAACCGGGTTAAGGATTGTTGCGTGGTCGTCTAAGCTGATGCGGTGCCTTCACGCAACGACCGGAAGGCAAGCAGGGCATCCGTCCTGGAGAGCAGCTCGATACAGTCCCCGCGCTGCGGGTCTATCTCTTCGTCAGTGGCCTCGTTATACCGCATACGCAGCCGCCATCCCGTCACGGGTGGCGCGTTCTGTATGGCCAGCACCATCCCTTCCGGCGACAGCAGCTCACGGAGGGTGTAGCAGGCACCGATCCGGGTCGAGTCCCGCAGCCACATCACGGGGTACTCACTGACCAGCTGGTCATACACACATTCCGGCGTATGGAAGTAATTCCCGTCCGCCCTGCATAAATCACACATAGCCTTTCCTTTAATAAGAAAACCCGCCTCATATGGTGCTCATTCGTGCAGCGGCAGGGAATTCAGTTGTTCTGTACTGAGCTTCCCGGACATACACGGTGTGACATTCGGCGCAAAACCATCTGCCGTCGTCAGCTGGATCTGACCATCAGACCGGCGCTCCAGAAAACCAATAACTTTGCCAGTGCTCTCATCTACTGGCTGAAGACGTCCGTCCAGGTTCAGCAGATCAAAGTTGCCCGTCGGCAGGGAGCAGGAAACAATGCCCTTGCCGTCATCGCGTTCCTGCAGGTAGCGATAAAGATTAACTCCCGCGACAGTCAGGGACACAATAATGCCCACATTTATAATTTTCTTGATAAGCACTTCACTTCCTTTTCGCTGAAATAGTCACTCAGAGTAATTATGACGCGCAGCATAATCAGCTGCACACAACCCCGCGTCTGTCACATGAATGATTTTCCCCTGCCGTCATCATTTTCATGATGATAATAAGCAGCCATATAGACACAAAGGTAAATTATCGGATGGCCGTTCCGGTAAGATCCGACTTTCTGGCTTATTTAAACTTTCCGGAAGTGTACCACGGTCAGGGAATAAGCAAAGCGGCAATATCGGCCGCCGGGCAGCAGGTCACGATCAGGGTGCGGAATACAACATATAGCGTCATATGCAGCTGAACACGGCACTACATGTTGTGGATTGGGGTCGGTGAGCAGCCGGTGACGATAGGCAGATCCGGAACCGGGAGTTTTCGGATCTCAGAAAAGGAGGTGAACAGGAAACAAACAGTAGAGCATACGAATTTTAAAAACATATGCTTCGCAGTATTTAAATACTCTAAAACCCAGGATAATGTATGAGCATTGCAGTAATGCATCCACACATGAAAAGGTACACGGAATGAGTGAAAAAGAACATGACATGACAAACGACGGTGGAGAGAGCGTAACGTACACGCTGCGGAACATTCCCGCCGACATCGACCGGGTGATCACCGACCTGGCAACTCACGCCCGTAAGCCAAAGGCGACGTTTCTGCGTGAGTTCCTGGAAGACAGCTTCCGGGACGTCATCGACAGTTTCGCCCTGAAAAACCCGCTCATCGCCTCTCTTGATGACGAGCTGGCCAGTTATCTGGGCGCCGAGATCATGGAGAAACGCTACCAGAGCCACTACATCACCCGCTGGAACCAGGAATACCAGAAGCTGCTCGGGATCTCAACGGAAGAGGAGCTTCGCCGGGTGGTGCTGACCAACACGCCCTTCCTGCACGCCCGTGCCGACCAGGTGCTTAAGGGCTGGAAAAAGATCCCGCGCGGGATCTCCCTGACCTTTTCCCTGTTTGCCGAGATCGCCGGCCGGGACAGGGAAACCATTGACCGGGCCTGGAACAGGATTTTTTACTCGCAGCTGCAGGAGAAAAAACACCGCTTTTACCAGGATATCGAGGCCATCCGTGTCCTGAAAAAGCTTCCTGTCCTCTCCGGCTACCGCTGGACGAAGGATGACATCACCGTGCGTATCTACCGCCCTGAAGACTACGCCTACGGCGCGTGGCGTGTTGCTCTGACTCTCCCCGAAAATTACGCCCTACAGATGTGGAACATTCCGTTTCCCGAGCTTGAAGGCCGACGCTTTTCCGCCGACCCGGGCTACAGCGCCCTGATCAGCGCCGAACCCGACAGATGGGATCAGGCCTTCCGTTTTGTGGACGGGGCTTGTGAGCTTCATCTTTACACCAACGGCGTGGAAGAAGACCAGAATCCCACCCCGCTACCGGATGTCGCTCAGGCGTTGATCAAAGTGGTGGAATATAACCTGCTGTAACGAACCCGCCTCTGCGGGCACAACGGCATCATCAGGAGGGTGCAATGAAAGGACGACAGAGCCGCTATGTCACCGGCGGCGAGAGTTTCGCGGAGATCGCCCGTCGCCCGGCCGGGACGGTGGTGATACTCAGCCTGAACACCGATCTGGAAGACGCGCTGCGGGAGGTGTCCAAATCCCTCAAGTCGGCCTTCTGCCGTTCCGGACGAAAATGCCGGCTGTCAGCCGGAACAACTGAAGGGCCGTTCAGCGGGCGCCGGCAGGGCGTGGCCACCCATCTGTTTGTGTCGGTACTCTGAGGGGCATGGGGCAAAAAGCTGGAAAAGGTATTCGCCAGGCTGCCCCGCTCCGGGCGAATATGAAGGTACAGCGACGGGATGGATAGCACTTTTTGCTAAACGAATGTCAACAATATCATGCTATAGTTACTTTAATGGAAAAGTGCGCCTTGACAAAGGCGTTATTTTCTGTTAACATTACTTTCATAGTATTGTTCCGTCCCGCTCCACCCTAACAAATCCGTATATTTCCCGCCAGACTGGTCATCACCATTCCGGTCCGGATTTTTTTTGGATTTTTTTCCGGAGAGCACCAGGGACAAGCTTAAAATCGGTATGACAAACAGGAGGATGCGAATGAACACATCATAGCAGAGCTGAAAGAGAAAACATTCTGTACGGTATCAACAGCGTTCACGTGGGTGAGGCGCCGGGTGCCTTTTCAATCAAAAAATGAGGTCAGAACCATGATCACAGGCAACACATCAGTGTTAACAACAACCATCCATTGGAGGACATATGGATTTTCTGAACGACACCGAGGGAACGGTTATATTCCCATTCCAGACTGAAATCGCTTTTGTTCTGGCGATTATCACCACCGCCAAAGACCTTTCCGTCAGTGCCTGGGGGCACATCGGACAGAAGCAATACTGGAGCGCCTGTCTCTGTATTTTGCTTCTTATGGCCTACGTGGGTCTCTGTGCTGCGGTGGTCTGGGCGGTAGTGCCCTGGCTTAAGGCCTTTTTCATGGCGAAATATGCTCTTTCGCCATTCTGGTTCACGCCAGTAAAGAGTTTGCTGCTCAGGGGTATCGGTAAGATGGTGGGGGCCATCTGCCGAAAGTTTACTCAATAAAAGTAAGAGCAGCAAGCTACACGAACGGATGGTGAATGTCAACAGGTATTCACCATCTCCTTACGGCGGTGGTCCCTGTGGCCACTGCCGCTTTCGCCTGCCTGCTTTTCTTGCGCGTGGAACACGATAGCAAACGCCTGGCGTAACCCTACAACGTAAACCGCGGGCCTGTCCGGTAACGATCACTAGCAGCCAGCATTCTCTCAACCAGAGAAAAATCGTTTTCACCGCAGAACACGTACTGCTCTGCGTACTCCACCTGCAGCGCGTTGTAGTGCGTGACATGCTCCGGGGTAAGCGGCATAAGAAGATAGTCTGTAAATCTGTTGAGATGACTGAGCATTTCAAACGGGCGCATGTGACACGGGATCCGGTCCGGGGCTCTGGCCATGAGCTGCAGAAGATTCTGCTTATCTCGAATCATTTTTTCCCGGATGGAAGGGCAGTACATGGCCAGCATCAGCGTCGATGACAGGGGCAGATAGATTTCTATGCCGCGTACGGCCAGTCCGAGATTACCGTACGCCCCGAAGTCATTGCTGTTCTTAAGCACCACGGGATTGTCTGATATGTAAAACGGTCGTTCTGGCCTGGTTTCCAGAAGGTACCAGTCCTTTTTCAGCAGGTGATCAATATGTGACATCTGCTGGACGAGCTGCCGCAGAAAAATATCCTTGGTTTCGCCCCCGGACGACAGGCCCAGGGTTTCGAAGGCCTGCTCTTTAGTCGAGCCGATGGACTCCATCTTATCGGTGAGCACCGAAATCATGCCTGAGATACGCTCCAGTTCGCCGAAGGTTCGTGCGCGCTGCACGGCAACAAACACGGCCAGCCTGTAGCGTTCGTCATCTGTCAGCCTGCGAATATCCCTGTGCGCCAGCAGGGCTGCAATTACCGGTGCCGCGTGGTGCTCGTAAATCCCCAGCAGTGGTTCAAGACTCAGACGGTCCGGGTGATTATCGAGGTTGTAGAACGTGTTGCGGACGGTCGCATCATCCGGTGTGGTGGCATAGGCGCGCCCGGCAGCCTTGTCAAAGGCGTATAAACGCTGCCGCTTACCCTTGCCCGGCGTACTGAAATGCTTCAGTAAAAAACGGGGAACCGTATGCTGCCTGACCACATCGGTCTGCAGATTGACTGGATCGGCCATAACTTTATCTCCCTGAAAAGCCACGCAGGCGCACCGGTGCATCTGTATTGACGGCATGGGCAGCGGGTTTGCGGCATAACATTAGAAAACAGAACCGTTCGATAATACCTGTGTTTAACCCCCTGTCAGTACCGATGAAATTTAAATCTCCGGTTATGCCAGAAAGCGGATCTCCGAAGAAGGGAAGAAGGATTATTGCAGTAAAGTCACTAAAAACCACGGATTGTTGCGGTGAGGGGATTATTGCCAGAGGTGCAACAGCGCTCACGGTTTACTGTCGGCCGCACATAAAATGCGGCCGGCGGGGCGGCTGTCAGTTTTCCGTGCAGAGCAGGCGGGTGTCCGGACCGGCCGTGATCAGAAACCCCGCCGGGGCCTGCAGCGGATCGACGTCCACCATCGTCACCGCGCCGTCGGTTCGCGCGGAAAACAGCAGCTCCGGCAGCGTCCCGCCGGCTTCCCGGACGGGCCAGGTATCCTGCTCATAGCGGAACAACTGCCGCGCCCGGACCTCGTACGTCCCGCCCTCGAAACGGGTGTAGTCAAAGGTCCGCATCCGGTTAAGGGGGTACTCTTTACCGCCGGCCGACACCGTCCCGTTCAGCACGAGAAAGGCCCTGCTCCCGTTGTCCGCACGGAAGGTGAAGGTCCCGTGAAAGGACGGGCGGGACGGATCCTGCCCCAGCAGGGTCGCCACGCCGTGACAGCTGAACGCAGGGTTCGCCCCGGGGGCCGGGTACAGCAGGTACGCCAGCATACCGAGGCCGGTAAAACAGGCGATCCCGCCGGCCAGTATAACGTGCTTTTTCATCGGCTATTTCACCAGGTAGTTATAGGAGTGGCAGGATTCGAGCTTTTTATTTCTGGCGTCCACAAAGCAGGTCGCCAGAAATACCGTCCCGCGCCCCTGAGAGCGTATTTCGCCCTGAAAGTAGGAGACCAGTACTTCCCCGGGCCGGCAGGTGATACCGAGTTTATCATAGGTCGCCCTCATGGCGTCCGGCGTATAGCCTTTTATGTCGCGCGGATTATTCCGGGACAGCACGAACTGGTCGCAGCCTTTATAGGGCACGGTTTTATTCAGGGTGTAAACGCTGCCGGTATGGCCCTGTTTTTTATTCAGGAGCGTGAACGTCAGAATACCGGCGAGGCATACAATCACGCCGGCTACAATATAAAGCCGTCCGGGGCGGACACGCGCCCGGATCGCCGGGGTCACGGTGTGTGCTTCTTCCGGAAGAATACCGGCAGTCTCCGGCGCTGAAATAATTTCCACCTGCACCCTGTCATCGAAAATATAGCCCACCTTCGGCACGGTCCGGATTATATCCTCTTCCTCCAGATACTGCGTCAGGATCTTCCTCAGCAGGCTGACGTACTGGATCAGGGTGTTATTGGAGTGGGTCAGGCCGTTTTCTTCCCACACCCTGTTCAGGAGGGTGTCCCGGGCCAGCGTCTGGCCCCGGGACTCAATCAGCAGGTGCAGGATGCGGTTCGCCGTGACGGTCAGGATCACCTCGTCCACCACCTCATTATTCACCGTGAATTTCGTCAGAACGCCGTCTTCGCTGCGGTACCGGACACGGGAATTCAGCAGATAAATTTTCATGATAGCGGATCACTCGGGGCAGCCAGTTGAGAAAAAAAGAAGCGTGCAGCGCGCCCGTCAGCACTTTAAACCGGCCGGTTCTGGCGTCCGCGAGCGGGATATGATACGGGCTGCCGGGGGCGGGTGCAAACGGTATCCTGCTGCATATCACCTGCACATAACACATATATTAGAATTAAAACCCATAAATATCACAATTCAAAATATAACGTATCGACAAAGTGAGGCGACCGATATGATCCGTCCAGATTTTTCAGGGGGCCGGCACTACTGTGTCCTGCCAGGCCCACTCCCTATCTGGAACAGGAAACCCGCAGTGAAACATTTCAAAAAACTGAATATAGCATCGGCCATATCTCTTGCCCTTCTTTCCCAACAAACTCAGGCCGTGGTGCAGATTAAGGACGACGTGTCGCTCAGCGACCAGGCGTATACG
>Ga0105250_10000695_pt1 | contig 20888 bp, 23 predicted proteins | sample KBSS54metaG_FD_80425 | JGI IMG/M metagenome (GOLD analysis project Ga0105250, IMG submission 80425) | Switchgrass rhizosphere microbial communities from Kellogg Biological Station, Michigan, USA - KBS S5-4 metaG | ecosystem: Host-associated > Plants > Roots > Rhizosphere > Soil | place...
ACGCTGATCGGTGCGCAATATGAAATCACGCAAAACTTTAATGTGCTGACAGAAATTGGTTTTAATGAGCGTAATAGCTTCTTCCTGGCAGGTGAATACCGATTCTGATGAACACAAGCAGCGCGCTATTTTTGGGGTTGTTAAGCCTGATGTTGATACCGACCGCCACTGAAGCCATGACGCGCGAAGAGATTGACGGTTTTCTGGGTAAGTTGGGGGCGGATAATCAATACGACCCAAGCAAGGGCATTAACTGGAGCGTGCTGCCAGGGCCGTTTTATACCCCGGAGTTGAAGCTTGGCCTCGGGACGGCGGTGGCGGGTGTTTACCGCGTTGATCCTCATGACCGTGTGACGCAAAACTCGTCGCTATCGTTAACCGGGTTTGTCAGCACCAGCGGGGCGCTGGGGCTGGGCATGAAAAACTACACGTTTTTCACCGGTGACGAGTGGCGGTTGTTTATCGACGGATCGCTGGCAAAAATTCCCACTGGATTTTGGGGGATTGGCTACGATGCGGCGCAAGGTAACGAGCAGAAATACACCCAGCAGTCGTTCAGCCTCCATCCCCAGATCATGCGTCAGGTGGTGGATAACTTGTATGCCGGCGTGGGTTGGGATTTTTCGAACTACAAAGCCGACAACATTGATGATCCGCATCCAGGCGATAACTTTTCGAGTTACAACGCGGGTGGCAGCACGCTGAGTTCCGGCGTGACGGCGACCATTAATTACGATTCGCGCGATGTGATCACTCGTCCACAACACGGTCAGTTTTTCAGTGCTGAATACAGCGTTTTTGATCCAGCATTCGGCTCGGACACGCACTTCACCGCTCTGCAACTGCAATACAATTATTATCTTCCGCTTAGCGATCAGGATGTTCTGGCGTTCGATCTTTGGGGACGCTTCACCCGTGGTGATGTGCCGTGGGATCGTTTATCTCAGGCGGGGGACGACAACCGGATGCGCGGTTACTATCAGGGGCGCTATCGCGATAAAGACGTGGTCAGCACACAAGTGGAATACCGCAAAAAACTCAACTGGCGACACGGCTATGTTTTATGGGTCGGCGCAGGGGCGTTGGGCGATAGCCCGCATAATTTGTCAGATAACCCGCTGTTGCCCACTATTGGCGCGGGTTATCGCTTTGAAGTTAAGCCAGACATGAATATCCGTCTCGATCTGGGATTTGGCAAAGAAAGTACCGGTTTTTATTTTCAAGTTGCGGAGGCATTTTAATGCGCGCCTGGATTTTTACTCTGTTGCTCGGTGCCGCCTGCGTGAGCGCAAGTGCTGCCGCAGCATCAACAGATTTTCTACCCATCGAACAGGCGCGGCGCGTGTGGCCTGTTGCTCAGGAGCTTACCGCCCCAGAATCTTTGCGGCCTTGCTGTGCGTTTGGTTATGACCTGCAAGTGCGCGCCGTGGGTGTGCCAATTCCGGTCTACCAGATTGGTAATATTCTGACGCTCGCGACGCTTGGCAACCATCGTTATAACGACAGTGCACTAGGGGCAGTCAAAAATATCGTCGGTCTGAGCGAGGAGAAAAGCGGCCTGATTTATACCCGTCACGGCGGTTTTATCGATATCGCCCACGTCCGTGATACCGCCGATAACACCTTCTATCTTTTCACGCAGATTTATTCGCGTCTCGGCCAGGACTGGCGGCTATTCTACAGTGAAGAGTTGGGAGTCAGGCGCATTCAACTGCATGCATTTACCCCACCGGCCTCGATGTCGGAACGCTACACGATTGCTGCGTGGCTTGCGGGGCATCTCGCATTTCAGCTCGCGCAATGGCATGAGATTGCCCAGTGGTACGGCTTCGAGTCTGTGCCGGGGTTTCCTGAGGAGATATCTGCGTTCTCACCCGAAGATCTCTACTCCAATCTATTGGGGGCAAGGCTTGCGATTAACGTGATTCTGCATGGCCAGGCGGGGTCGATTGACTCCTACGACTCCGCAATAGACAAAGCGTTGCACAAGGCGCTGGTGCAGTTGGGAGCCGTCTCCAAAGCAGAGACAGAAAGAGAGTTTCGTGAAGTGGACGGCAGTTGGTGGAACAGCAAACGCCGGGTGCCGGATAAGTTTTTGGTGCTTAACCGTAATTACGATTTGAGTGAGAACCGCTATCCAACTCCAGTCCCGTTTGAAAGGGCGGAACCTTATCGCCTGGTGATGCCTGTCACCGTCGCGGGTGCTACGCTGAGCGAGCTTGGGGAACTGCAAATTCATACCGGTAGCGATATGCGTGGCCTGAAAGCGCCGGAAACCTTTTATGTCCCCTCGCAATTCCCGGAGCTGGCTGAACAGGCTAAATTCGCTGACCAGATACAGCTCCAGCAGATGAAGAAATGAGGTCATAAGTAATCGTTATTGGACGAACGTCAGCGAGTCCGCTTTGATGTTGCAAATATGTTAGTAACATTTTGAAGGTTAAACATGTTCACCATTAAAATCGACGATTTGTCCCATCATGCGGTACAGACATTAGTGGCTTACCATATTTCCGGCATGCTGGAACAATCGCCACCGGAAAGCAGCCATGCGCTGGATGTGCAAAAACTCCGTGACCCCGCCGTGACATTCTGGTCGGCGTGGGAAGGGGAGCAACTAGCCGGCATTGGCGCGTTGAAAATGCTCGATGGCAGCCACGGTGAGCTGAAATCAATGCGCACTGCGACTGAGTTTTTGCGGCGTGGCGTGGCGAATCAGTTTTTAGTGCATATTTTGCAGATCGCGCGCGAAAGGGGTTTGCAACGTATCAGCTTAGAAACGGGAACCCAGCCAGGATTTGCCGCCTGCTACCAACTCTATCTCAAGCATGGCTTTGTCGATTGCCAACCCTTTGCCGATTACCAGCTCGACCCGAATAGCCGCTTTATGACATTGGCGTTGTGAGTGGATGCACCCTGAGCCTGCCGGTGATGAAAAGACTGGCAGGATAATTCCGCACAGCATTTACCCTCAGTTATTTACTCCTTATAAAATAATTCATCTGTTAATCAATTCCTCTTTTATATCCACCGTACATATTACGTATTGGCGCCTGATTAGCGGGGGTGTGGCATCGCTATTCTTTAAATAGGCAAATAATCATGAAACTTCCTAATCTTCACTGGCTATGACGGAGATCCCATAATCATTAAACGATAATGATGTATCAATCTTGTGAGTGATGAATCATGATAAAGTTATCCATGCAAACTATATGTGTTTATAGAAATTTGGTTGTTTTTATTATTTTTACTCATGACTATCAGTGACATACTCAAAAGGAAATAAAGATGAAAAGAATCATTTTAGGCATGGTTGCTTGTACATTCACGTTCAGTTCATTTGCTGCAGAAATGATGTCGCAAAAAGATTTTGAGAAGGTGAAAGATCAGTATGTCGAAGTTGGAAATATCTCTACTTCGGGTGAAACCAGTACTGCTGATGCGAAAGCTGAGTTGTCAAAAAAGGCTGATGAGAAAGGCGGTGATATTTATGTGCTGACATCAGGGAATACCAATAATAAAATACATGGAAACGCAGTGGTCTATAAGAAGAAATAACGTTTCAGCACAGCATCAGCCGTTTATGGTTGATGCTGTTTTTTTTGTAGTGTCATGGGATCGGATAAAAACGTTGGCAAGGTTTTTGAACAGCGCTTGCAGTGGTTAATCCCCAGAAAGCAAAAAACCCGCCATAGGCGGGTTCTTCTGAATAGTGGTGCCCGGACTCGGAATCGAACCAAGGACACGGGGATTTTCAATCCCCTGCTCTACCGACTGAGCTATCCGGGCAACGGGGCGCATTAAACCGTAATCTGCATACCCCGTCAACCAAATTTCACATTTTACCGTTCGGTTGCTTAACTTTGCGGCAAACTCTGCTTTTTGGGCATTTTTTTGCTTAAAATCACAGCACGCCGTTGTCGCCTGCTCGTACCTTCCAGCCGCTTTTCACTGAAGTGACATGGCGTAAACCTGAAATATAATATCCGTTAACGCTCTCTTCACCTTCTCTTGGGGAACTGATCGCGATCTCAGCATCGACGCCTTTATTGTAGCTACCGTGATGGCTGGCTACGGTGCCGATATAGCATTTTTCATTCAGCCAGACTGGGATGTAGGCGACGCTCTCAAAAGCGTAGTGCAGGGGGACACCCCGGTGGTAACTTTCCGCTTCTTTCGCTGATGTGCCGGGTGGAATAGGGCAAATTGGCGAGACTTTCTGGTCAGCAGCCATATCCTTCAGAAGATGGTCCTGCATGGTATCAAGCGACTTTAATAATCTGGCCTTGTCTTTGTCACTTAGCGCAGGTGTCTTCGGTTGATTTTCTTCGGATGAGTCGATGGTATCCAGCGTATAGCGATAGCGGATGGTGACAACAGGGGCCTTGTCAGCAACGCTAAACGGACGCAGCAGATAAAGATTATCTTCGCCAAACTGTCCGTTGAACCACAGCGCGTAAACCTGGCCGTTGATGCGCACCCATTCGCTCCACTGGTTCGCTCCGCGCCCGTTTTCTGAGAAAAAGGGCCCAAAACCGTCGTGACTTGAACGGTCAGCTCGAGGGTTGTAGAACGAATTCTCACCGCGCTTTAAAACTCCGGTGTAACTATATAACCCCGTACCGCCCACGTAGCTGTTGATAATGAGATCTCGTTTGCCATCGCCATCCATATCAAGCAGCGTGAAGCTAATACTGCCATCTTCCGACTCCACCATGACGGGGCTGCGTAAAAATGCCTGCCATTCGTCGTCACTTATCTCTGCTGAGGGTTTGGTTTTTGACGGTGTAGCATCTTCAACAGTGGAAAGTTCAAATTTGGTGACTTCGCCGGTTAATGTGAATTGATTGGCAAGTTTAGTGAGGGTTAATTCAGGATCGGTTTTTTTCAGGTCGGTCACCGCCTGGTAAAGCTTCTGTAACGCGGCTTTGTCGGTATCTACGTCGTGTTGGGTACGTACTCTGCTGACGAACGTAGGTAGAGTCCAGGCGCCGTTGTGGCCACTGCTACGGTATTGATCCCGCAGAAGAAACTGCTTACCGTTCCAGACCCATATTTGTATTGGGCCACTGAGCCGGGCTATTTCGCCATTTTCATATTTACTGGCATCGTGGGTGATCAATTCTGGGCGAGCGGTAAGGGTATTGTCGGTCAGCCACAAGGCAAAGCGGGAACTATCAAAGCATTCGGTTTTAATCAGTGCATGATTCTTATCGACAGGAATGCGGTAATACGTTCGCGTTTGTTCATCCGCAATTTCACGGCATTGCATCTCAGGGGTGAGTTTTAGCTGAGGCGCTATTTTTTGTAATTGCGTGGTAGTCAAAGGTACTGCGTCTGGATCCGGGATAACGGGTTGGCTGATGATAAGCGGGGCAGGTTTAGCCAGTAATACATTGTCGGTATTTTCATTGCCGGGATGAAGCATGGCATTGGAAGTATTGGTGGTTTTTTGGAATTCATCCATTTTCAACAACACGGCATTGGAACCTGCTGATGAGAGCGGGATGCGCTTTCCGCCAGATTCGAATTCTATGGTGTTGTCCTGGCTCAACGCGGTCAAAAACGCGTCCCGGGCGGTAAATTGGATGGAAAAACTTCCGTCTGAAAGAGGGGTTAACTCGCCTTTCTGTTCACCATCTATAAAAAGCGTGGCGGATGATGCCGTGGGTTGTGCGAAGGTGACTTCAACTTTTGCGCTGGTTTCGCGACCGGCAACCCGCGTTAATAAGACGCTTACCAAATCGCGGCTGTATCCTGCCGCCCGACAGGTGCCGGTATTGTCGCAGGAAACTTGCCAGTCTTTATGTTCGAAAGATAATCCGGTTAACGGTGCGGCAAAAAGCTGAGTTGAAAACAGGCCAGCGCAGGCCAGCCAGATCAGATGACGCATATAATTCCCTTTAACATGTGAATGTTGCCGAAATTATATGCGTTTAGTGGACGATTAGGATATCTAAATCAGGTCAACGCTCCACCTTGTCGGCATTGCGCAAAGCGCAGAATATCTTCAGCAAGACGGCGAGCGGTTTCGATGTCTGTCTGGCTGCGTTTCACCAGTAAACGGCTCAGGCAACCTTCCAGCACCAGCTCCATTTGATGAGCTACCATCGTTGGGTCATCCACTTCCAGCTGCGTAAGCAGTTGATGGCTGAATTCCCAGGCCGCTTTTTTCTGCTGATCCGCTAACTGGTGAATCGGGTGTGAGGCGTCTGGATAGAAGGTGCAGGCCGCGATAAACAGGCAGCCTGGATAGCGCTGTTTGTTGACACATTCAGTCAACGCTTCGTAGCGCTTCAACAACTTTTGTTCAAGCGACAGCTCATCGTTAAGCGTGAGCTGGCGTCGCCAGACGTCAACTTGCTGGCTCAAATAACGCAGCGCGTCATAGAGCAACGCTTCACTGTCAGGCCAGAATTTACTGATTTCTTTTATCGGATAGTCTGCTTCATTGGCGACCATCTCAAGTGTGGTGCTGGCAATCCCCTCACGTTCAAGAACGCCCAGGGCATGCTCTAATACTGTTTCGCGTTGCACGGTATTTTCCTCCCCTCCGTCGTTCATTCAACGGTTTGTCCCATAAGTAGTGTTATTTACGGCGCCAGATTCTGCAAATGCGTACTAAAGGTGTCTGCATCCATAAAACCGGTAACGCGTGCGCCAGTCTGCTCATGGCCTTGTCCATCAAAGAACAAAATCGTTGGCAGTCCTAAAACCTGTAAATGCTTTAACAGGGCGACATCTTGCGCGTTATTGGCAGTGACATCAGCCTGCAATAAAACAGTATTTGCCAGGTGTTTTTGCACTTTCGGATCGCTAAAAGTGTATTTCTCAAATTCTTTGCAGGCCACACACCAGTCGGCGTACAAATCGAGCATCACCGGTTGGCCTTTGGCATTGGCGAGTGCTGCGTCGAGCTGTTCAACGTTGGTAATCTTTGTGAAATTGATATGTGCCTGGTTTGCGGCGACGGAGGTGCCAAATGCCCAGTCTTGCAGCGGGCGAGCACAGACCAGCGCCGCACCGAGCAGGATTATCTGCACGATACGCATCCATGATTTGCTGGCTTGCAGGCTGGTGATAAACGCCCAGCTAAAGAACGCTACGCCGAGTAATCCCCACAAACGAATCCCCCATGTCTCTCCCAGTATGCGTTCCAGCAGGAATACTGGTAGTGCGAGGATCACAAAACCAAAAGCCGTTTTGACTGTTTCCATCCACGGGCCGTTTTTTGGCAGCAGGCGGTTGCCAAAAACAGTGATCAGCATCAGCGGCAGGCCCATGCCCAGCGCATAGAGATACAGCGTGCCACCACCCAGCCACAGGTTCCCGCTTTGGGCGATGTACAGCAGAATGGCGCTCAGCGGCGCGGTGGTGCAGGGAGAGCAAATCAATCCGGCTAATGCGCCCATCGCAAATACGCCACCTGCGGAACCCCCTTGTTGGCGATTACTCATTAGCGTCAGGCGGGTTTGCAGCGAGGACGGCAGTTGCAGGGTGAATAACCCGAACATCGACGCGGCGAGCAACACAAACAGTGCAGACAGGCCGATCAGCACATAAGGATGTTGAAGTGCGGCCTGGAATTGCAGCCCGGCGGCGGCAACCACCAGACCCAATGCGGTGTAGGTCAGCGCCATACCTTGTACGTAGACAAAGGTTAGCAGCAGCGCGCGGGTGGTGGATAAACGCTGTTTACCGCCGAGCACGATGCCGGAAATCAGCGGGTACATCGGCAGCACGCAAGGCGTGAAGGCGATGCCAATGCCGATTAAGAATGCCCACAGTGCGGAGAAGGGCAGTTGGGAGGGTTCCGTGTTGTCTGTACCCCTCACCCCGGCCCTCTCCCCAGGGGAGAGGGAGGAAGGCGGTTCCGCGGTAGGCGCAGGGGAGAGGGAGGAAGACGGTTCTGAATCGGCACTGGTTTGTCCCCTCTCCTGGGGGAGAGGGTTAGGGTGAGGGCGTCCCTCAGCCGATACAACCACTTCACTCAGCGGCACCACACGTGTCTCCGGCGGGTAACAAAAGCCCGCTTCGGCACAGCCCTGATAAGTCACGCTGATAGTCGCGCCTTTGGCCGCAGATTGAACGATGACGGGCAGATTGAGCTGTTGAGTGTAAATCTCGGTCTTACCGTAGAACTCGTCCTCATGCCAGTTGCCTTTTGGTAATTCCAGCGGGGTGAGTTCGGCCTGCGCCGGATTGAGTTTGATTTGCTGGCGATAAAGGTAGTAGCCCGGTTTTATCTGCCAGTTGAGGTTAAGCTGGTTTCCAGACTGCTGAAAATCGAACGCAAAAGCCTGATCGACAGGAACAAATTGGGATTTGCTCTGGTTATCGAACAGACCTGCAAAAGCGTGAGTGCTGAATAGCGCAAAGATTAGCGCAAAGATGCGTAGAGCCATGAGAGGTAATCACTATCTCCGTGGGTAACTGGCAGAACCAGTAATTCAGGGGTTTGGTATGGGTGATGCGATTTGAGACACGCGATCAAGGCTTCTTGATGTTCGATATCGCTTTTGAGCAACATCTGCACCTCATACTCCTGTTCCATTTTTCCCTCCCAGTAATACAACGAAGTGGCACCGGGCAATATTGTGACGCAGGCCGCTAGTTTTTCAGCCAGCATTAGGGCTGCGAGTTCCTGAGCGGTGGCTTCGTCTGGGGCAGTACAAAGGATGACAACAGCCTGAGTGTTCGGCATAGCTAACCTCGTATCCGGGGGAAACAGCGGTTGACTATAGCACGGTGAAGCGGGGGAGGTGTTAAACGGGCCGCTGTACGACCCGTGTTTTGAAAGATTTACAGAACCAAACCACCGACGATAAAGCCGAGGATGACGCACAACGTAATGGCGATAACGCCAGGAACCAGGAACGCGTGGTTAAACACGTACTTACCAATTCGTGTTGAGCCGGTGTCGTCCATTTCCACCGCCGCCAACAAGGTTGGGTAGGTCGGCAAGACGAACAACGCAGATACTGCAGCGAACGAAGCGATAGCGGTCAGTGGGCTCACGCCGAGCATCAGCGCCGCTGGCATCAATGCTTTGGTGGTCGCCGCCTGGGAGTAGAGCAATGTGGCGGCGAAGAACAGCACTACCGCTAACAACCACGGATAGCTTTGTAGTAAGTCGCCTGCAACGGCCTGAATATCCTGAATATGGTTTTTGACGAAGGTATCACCCAGCCATGCCACACCCAGCACACAGATACAGGCACTCATACCCGATTTGAAGGTGCTGGCATTAAGGATTTCGCCAGTATCAATTTTACAGGTGACGCAGATAAGCGTGGCGATGGTCAGCATGAACACCACAATCGCTTCGTTACGCGGCAGGATTGGGTTTTGAATCAGGCCAACGGTATCGCTGATGGCAGTGGCGTAGAACATCACGGCGACAATGCCGATCAGGAACAGCAGCACAGAACGTTTGGCGTGTGGCTTCAGCACAAACACGCTGCTGCCACGCAGTTTCACTTCACCTTTGGCGAGGCGTTCCTGGTAAACCGGATCGTCTTTCAGTTCGCAACCGAGGAAGTTACAAACAATCGCTGTCAGCATGACAGCAACCAGCGTCACAGGAATACAGATGCCGAGCAGTGTCAGATAGCTGATGCCCATTGGCTCAAGGATGCCCGAGAAGAACACCACCGCCGCAGAAATCGGCGAGGCGGTAATGGCAATTTGCGAAGCGACAACCGCGATAGACAGTGGACGCGATGGGCGAATCCCTTGCTCTTTCGCGACTTCAGTAATCACCGGCAGCGTGGAGAACGCGGTGTGGCCTGTTCCCGCAAGAATGGTCATAAACCAGGTGACCAACGGGGCGAGGAAGGTGATGTATTTAGGATGGCGACGCAGTAGTTTTTCTGCAAGGCTGACCAGATAGTCCATTCCCCCGGCCACCTGCATGGCGGCAATTGCGGCAATAACTGCCATGATAATTTCGATAACATCGAACGGAATCGCACCAGGTTTAACTTGAAAAACAAGAGTTAAAATCAGTACGCCAAAACCGCCAGCAAAGCCAATGCCTATGCCGCCGAGTCTGGCTCCGAGATATATCGCTAACAGCACGATAACGAGTTCTGCTCCAAACATAACTGCCTTCCTTGTGTTTGATTATTTGATAATTATATGTTGTGTTTTTGTTGAACGTACAAATGAAAAAGGCACGTCCAATGGACGTGCCTTTTATTAACACCTGTTAAGACTACTGTTCATTTTCATCGGTATAACGTTTCGCTTTATAAACTGGGTGCATCAGGTTGTTAATAGAGAAAATATCATCCAGCTCGGCTTCGGTGAGTAACCCGCGCTCCAGCACGACTTCACGCACGCTCTTGCCAGTTTCAGCACAAATCTTCCCTACGATATCGCCATTATGGTGGCCAATGAACGGGTTCAGATAAGTCACGATACCAATCGAGTTGTAGACGTAGCTTTCGCAGACTTCTTTGTTCGCGGTAATGCCGTTGATGCATTTTTCCAGCAGATTGTAGCAAGCGTTAGTCAGAATGTGGATAGATTCGAACATTGCCTGGCCAATCACTGGCTCCATCACGTTCAACTGCAACTGACCTGCTTCGGAAGCCATGGTGACGGTGATGTCGTTGCCAATGACTTTGAAGCAAACCTGGTTAACCACTTCTGGAATTACCGGGTTTACTTTCGCAGGCATAATAGAAGAGCCGGCTTGCAGTTCTGGCAGGTTGATTTCGTTCAGACCAGAGCGCGGGCCGGAAGATAGCAGGCGAAGGTCATTACAGATCTTCGACAATTTCACTGCCAGGCGTTTCAGCGAGCTGTGAACCATCACGTATGCGCCACAGTCAGACGTCGCTTCAATCAAGTCTTCAGCCGGAACACAGGCCAGGTTGCTGACTTCAGCCAGTTTCTGCACAGCCAGTTGCTGGTAACCTTCTGGGGTGTTCAGACGAGTCCCGATGGCGGTCGCACCAAGGTTAACTTCCAGCAGTAATTCTGCAGTACGCAGCAGATTGCGGGTTTCTTCAGTCAACAGGACGTTGAACGCATGGAATTCCTGGCCCAGCGTCATCGGCACGGCATCCTGCAACTGGGTACGACCCATTTTCAGGACGTTTTCGAACTCAACCGCTTTGTTCTGGAAGCCGTCGCCTAATTGATTGATTGCATCAATCAGTTTCACAATAGAGGCGTACACCGCGATGCGGAAACCGGTTGGGTAAGCATCGTTGGTGGACTGGCATTTGTTGACATGGTCGTTCGGGTTCAGGTACTGGTACTCACCTTTCTGGTGGCCCATCAGCTCAAGCCCAATGTTGGCGAGCACTTCGTTGGTATTCATGTTAACGGAAGTACCGGCACCGCCCTGGTAAACGTCCACCGGGAATTGGTCCATACATTTGCCGTTATTCAGAACTTCATCGCAAGCCTGGATAATGGTGTTCGCGATGCTTTTCGGAATGGTTTGCAACTCCTTGTTCGCCATTGCCGCTGCTTTCTTAACCATTACCATACCACGTACAAATTCAGGTATGTCACTGATTTTGCTGTTGCTTATGTAGAAGTTTTCAATCGCTCTCAGAGTATGAACACCATAATAGGCATCCGCTGGCACTTCCCTGGTACCCAACAAATCTTCTTCGATACGAATGTTATTTAACATGTGAACCTTCTTAATTAAAGCTGCCATTGATTGATCATTGCACGAACAGGATCTTTGGTCGTGCGATGAATAGACCGACGATTATGTCCATATTCGGTCACCACGCAGTGATGATATGCTGATGATAGAGAAATGCAGTAATCTGGATCACTTAATAAACACCAGCTCACATAACAATTATTAATATGTGATGCCGATCAATTGTTGAAAATTTCCAGAAAAATAATACGGCAGATAGATTGATTTTTGACTAAGACGCCGCCATCTCTTTTATCTGGCTAAATAGCCAACTAATTTCCCGCAAGTGCTTGATGGCGCTTGCTACAGACTTTCCCAATGACAGGAGTGCACGGTGCGCTGGATACCGTTAATTGCCGTTTTCCTCTATGTTTACATAGAGATCTCGTTGTTTATTCAAGTCGCCCATGTGATGGGAGTTTTCCTGACACTGGTGCTGGTGATATTCACCTCAGTTATAGGTATGTCACTGGTTCGCAACCAGGGCTTTAAGAATTTCATGCTGATGCAGCAGAAAATGGCGGTGGGTGAAAGCCCGGCGGCAGAGATGATTAAAAGTGTTTCGTTGATCATCGCCGGTTTGCTGTTACTGTTGCCTGGCTTCTTTACGGACTTCCTCGGTTTATTGCTGTTACTGCCACCAGTACAGAAACACCTCACGCTAAAGCTGATGCCTCATTTGCGTTTCTCACGCACTCCAGGTGGTGGTTTTAGTGCGGGCGCTGGTGGTGGTTCAACGTTCGATGGTGAGTATCAACGTAAAGATGATGCACCAAAACAGCTCGACGATCATGACAACGACGATCGTCACAATCGTTAAAAATCGAAAATTTTTTTGTTTTCCCCCCTTGAAGGGGGGAAGGCGCATCCCCATCTCTCAGGTCACCAGCCGATAACCCATTTTGGGCCGGCGTTACCCAAACACTGATACAGACTTTCTCAAAGGAGAGCTATCACATGAGTATTCGTCCATTACATGACCGTGTCATCGTCAAGCGTAAAGAAGTTGAATCTAAATCTGCAGGCGGCATCGTTCTGACTGGCAGTGCAGCTGGTAAATCAACTCGTGGCGAAATCATCGCTGTCGGTAAAGGCCGCATTCTGGAAAACGGTAACGTGCAACCGCTGGACGTAAAAGTCGGCGACATCGTGATTTTCAACGATGGCTACGGTGTTAAGTCTGAGAAGATCGACAATGAAGAAGTGTTGATCATGGCAGAAAGCGACATCCTGGCAATTGTTGAAGCGTAATCCGCGCAAAAACTGAACGAACATAAACGAATTTAAGGAAAGTTAAGAATGGCAGCTAAAGACGTAAAATTCGGTAATGACGCTCGTGTGAAAATGCTGCGTGGCGTTAACGTACTGGCAGATGCAGTGAAAGTTACCCTCGGTCCTAAAGGCCGTAACGTGGTTCTGGATAAATCTTTCGGTGCACCGACTATCACTAAAGATGGTGTTTCTGTAGCGCGTGAAATCGAACTGGAAGACAAGTTCGAGAACATGGGTGCACAGATGGTTAAAGAAGTTGCCTCTAAAGCGAACGACGCGGCAGGCGACGGTACTACCACTGCAACCGTGCTGGCTCAGTCCATCATCACTGAAGGCCTGAAAGCTGTTGCTGCAGGCATGAACCCAATGGACCTGAAGCGCGGTATCGATAAAGCTGTTATCGCTGCTGTTGAAGAGCTGAAAGCTCTGTCTGTTCCTTGCTCTGACTCTAAAGCAATCGCTCAGGTTGGTACTATCTCTGCTAACTCCGACGAAACCGTGGGTCAACTTATCGCTGAAGCGATGGAGAAAGTAGGCAAAGAAGGCGTTATCACCGTTGAAGAAGGCACCGGCCTGCAAGACGAGCTGGACGTTGTAGAAGGTATGCAGTTCGACCGTGGCTACCTGTCTCCGTACTTCATCAACAAGCCAGAAACTGGTTCTATCGAACTGGAAAGCCCGTTCATTCTGCTGGCTGACAAAAAAATCTCCAACATCCGTGAAATGCTGCCAGTTCTGGAAGCCGTTGCGAAAGCTGGCAAACCACTGCTGATCATCGCTGAAGATGTTGAAGGCGAAGCGCTGGCGACTCTGGTGGTTAACACCATGCGTGGCATCGTGAAAGTTGCTGCGGTTAAAGCACCTGGTTTCGGCGACCGTCGTAAAGCCATGCTGCAAGATATCGCTACTCTGACTGGCGGTACCGTCATCTCTGAAGAGATCGGTATGGAGCTGGAAAAAGCGACCCTGGAAGATCTGGGTACTGCTAAGCGTATCGTTATCAACAAAGACACCACGACCATCATCGATGGTAATGGCGAAGAAGCTGCAATCCAGGGCCGTGTGTCTCAGATTCGTCAGCAGATCGAAGAAGCAACTTCTGATTACGACCGTGAAAAACTGCAAGAGCGCGTAGCTAAACTGGCTGGCGGCGTTGCAGTCATCAAAGTCGGTGCTGCTACCGAAGTTGAAATGAAAGAGAAGAAAGCACGCGTTGAAGATGCCCTGCACGCGACCCGTGCTGCGGTTGAAGAAGGCGTGGTTGCCGGTGGTGGTGTTGCGCTGATTCGCGTAGCGTCTAAACTGTCTGAACTGCGTGGCCAGAACGAAGACCAGAACGTGGGTATCAAAGTTGCGCTGCGCGCAATGGAATCCCCACTGCGTCAAATCGTTCTGAACTGCGGCGAAGAGCCATCTGTTGTTGCTAACAACGTGAAAGCGGGTGACGGTAACTACGGTTACAACGCAGCAACTGAAGAATACGGCAACATGATCGACATGGGTATTCTGGATCCAACTAAAGTGACTCGTTCTGCTCTGCAGTACGCAGCCTCTGTAGCTGGCCTGATGATTACCACTGAGTGCATGATTACCGATATGCCAAAATCTGACGGCCCTGATTTAGGTGGCGCAGGTATGGGCGGTATGGGTGGCATGGGCGGCATGATGTAATTGCCCAAACACTGATGTGTTTGTAACACCGTGTTAAGAAAACCCTCAGTCAGAAATGTCTGAGGGTTTTTTCTTTTTGGTCACAGTCTGGTATAAGATCTCACCGGGCGATGGTGGCCCGCTACTTTTCAAGACAGCATTGATAACGGGGAACAACATGCGCATTAAAGTTTCAGCAGGAATGGCTGTAGCAGCGCTGCTGCTGGCAGGCTGTAGCACTAGCAACGATCTTTCTGCTGGTGGGCAAGGCGTCCGTTTTGTTGAGGATAAGCCAGGCACCGAATGCCAGTTATTAGGAAACGCAACCGGTGAGCAAAGTAACTGGTTTTCCGGGCAGCATGGCGGTGAAGGCGGTTCTATGCGTGGCGCAGCAAATGCTCTGCGTAATAACGCAGCGGCGATGGGCGGTAACGTGCTGTATGGCGTGAGCAGCCCGACTCAAAACTTGCTGTCGAGCTTCGCTCCGACTGCCAGCACCATGACTGGCCAGGTTTATAAGTGCCCGAATTGATTTTTGGATGAAACCACCCTCACCCCGACCCTCTCCCTAAAAGGGCGAGGGAGAAATCGTACATTTCCCTCTCCTCGGGGAGAGGGTTAGGGTGAGGGCGAAATTCTCGAAAACGATCAGCTCTGGCGCAACTGCAAATCTATCGGTGTTTTGCTCGGCTCACCGCCAATCTCACGTGCCAGTTTCGGCACCATATAGCCTGAAATCAACGTCAGCAGTTCACGCATAATCAATCTTGCCTGGTCGTCACTGACCATAAAATGTGCCGCACCCTGTACTTTATCCAATACGTGCAGGTAATAAGGCATCACTCCGGAATCGAACAACGCATTACTCAAATCTGCGAGTGTCTGCGCATTGTCGTTCACATCGCGCAACAGCACGCTTTGGTTAAGCAGTGTTACGCCCGCCTGGCGCAGGTGCTTCATGGATGCGGTAAATTCATCCCCAATCTCATTGGCATGATTGATATGGTTAACCAAAATAACCTGCAACCGGGAACCAGCGATGCGTTCGACCAGCGTGTCAGTGATGCGCGCCGGGATAACAATCGGCAAGCGGCTGTGGATGCGTAAGCGCTTAATATGCGGGATTGCTTCCAGTTCACTGAATAACCAATCCAGCTCGTGATCTTTTGCCATCAACGGGTCGCCGCCGGAGAAAATAATCTCGTCCAGTTCCGGATGCTCGCTGATATAAGCGATAGCCGCCTGCCAGTTGCGTTTGTTTCCCTGGTTATCGGAATAGGGGAAATGGCGACGGAAGCAATAACGGCAATTGACCGCACAACCGCCTTTTACCAGCAACAACGCACGGTTGCGGTATTTGTGCAGCAGGCCCGGTACTACGCTGTGTTGTTCCTCCAGCGGATCGGTGCTAAAGCCCGGAGCGGCAATAAACTCCTCTTTGGCGGTTAACACCTGGCGTAAGAGTGGGTCGTTCGGGTTGCCTTTTCCCATGCGAGCGACAAATGCCCGTGGGACACGCAAGGCAAAAAGTCGACGTGCATCACGTCCCGCCAGCAACTCTTTGTCAGCGTCTAGCTCTAAAATATGCAGCAGTTCGTCAGGATCGGTTATAACATCGGCAAGTTGCGTTAACCAATCTTCTCTGCGGGGGGGATTTAGGGTTACAATGTGTGCCATTTTTTGGCTAAGCTACCAATTAACAATTTCAGAGGGCCTTATGGCGACTTATTCTAGCAACGATTTTCGTGCCGGTCTTAAAATCATGTTCGAAGGCGAACCTTACGCAGTCGAATCCAGTGAATTCGTGAAACCAGGTAAAGGCCAGGCCTTTGCTCGCGTTAAAATGCGCCGCCTGCTGACAGGCACCCGCGTTGAGAAAACCTTCAAATCTACCGACTCCGCTGAAGGCGCAGACGTTGTAGATATGAACCTGACTTACCTGTACAACGACGGTGAGTTTTACCACTTCATGAACAACGAAACCTTTGAGCAGCTGGCTGCAGATGAGAAGGCTATCGGTGATAACGCTAAATGGATGCTTGACCAGGCCGAGTGTATCGTGACCCTGTGGAACGGCCGTCCTATCGCTGTTCAGCCACCAAACTTCGTAGAGCTGGAAATCGTTGAAACTGATCCAGGTCTGAAAGGTGATACTGCTGGTACCGGCGGTAAACCTGCAACACTGTCTACTGGTGCTGTCGTTAAAGTACCTTTGTTCGTTCAGATTGGCGAAGTCATCAAAGTTGACACTCGCTCTGGCGAATATGTTTCTCGCGTTAAGTAATACGTGAAGGTTGGCGGTGAGGCATTGCATGCTTCACCGCTGCTTGCAAAAGGCAGGGAAGATGAACCGTTTGATTAAACATTTACTTTTCATCACGTTGTTAGCCTCATTTCTCGCCGGTTGTAACACCACTCGCGGCTTTGGTGAAGATCTTAAGCACCTTGGCGGCTCAATTGAACGTGCAGCAAACAAGTAATTTCCAACACTCCTAAAAACCTGCTTTTTCCCTCAGACTGCCATTTTTTGACTATGCTTTAACTGCTATACACAAACAATATCGTCAAAAAAGGATACGGTTATGATTAAGAAAACTATTGCAGCGTTTTTTTCTCTCATAGTGCTTTCATCGTTACTGACTGCGTGTAATACGACTAAAGGTATGGGTGAAGATATTCAGGATGGTGGTCAGGCGATTTCTGGTGCAGCAACAAAAGCACAAAATTAATATATTAGCTGGCGGTACGGTATCAAGCCCGTACCGCTGTTAATTTTTATTATTGGTGTTGTTCTATAAACAATGAAAAGCGATTATTAATACCAAGTTTCATGCGGATATTTCGCTTGTAGGTATAAACTGTCTTGGTACTTATCCCCATCATTCTGGCAATAAAATCATTATTGGCTTCATCGGTCCACAGTTTTAATATCCTCTCCTCACGTAGTGTCAGCAAGGGCGAAGTGTACTGCTGCCCAGTGTGAAACGGTGGCCGGGTACTGAGTTGCGTTTGAATGGCCGCATAAAGCTCAGGTAATGGTGTAGATTTGCTATATATCGAATGTGAGCCTTGCGACAGGCAATATTCTTCAATCTTCACGTGACGCATACTATTCAGCAACATTAAACGTATTGACTTGCCGCAAGCTGAATAAATAGAGGAGAGTTGCTGGACATTATGTAATGAGCTGGCAAAACTGGTGAAGTCAGCAATAACAAGGTTTGGTCGCCACTGTATTATTTTTTCACGAGCTAAAAGTAAATTGTCCGTTTCAGCAATGGAAAAGGCCATATTGTGACTCTGCCAGCTTTTAAAACCTTGTCGACTATAATGACAACGGTCCACTAACAATATCTTATTCATACTTACCGTTCGCGTGACTCACTATTACAGCCTTTTCTGAATGTGCGAGAAAACATTATAATATGAAGAAAACATCGGAAATGAATTGCGGATTTGCGGGTTAATTAGCAGTCAATTCTCGGCTTAGCGTCAAGCACTCACTCAGCATGGCAACTAAACGTTACTGGTTTTGTGATAACAAAGTGTTTTTTTGGCTGTTCTAAGCTCGCTGGGTTGTTAAAATAACGCCCTCACCAGCCTTATGGGACGACCCATAAGCGCTTCTTGATTCCGGGGACGGCCCCATTGCTGGAGCTGTTTATGGCCTGGTTGATTCTTGTTATTGCTGGTTTATTAGAAGTTGTCTGGGCTGTCGGCCTCAAATATACCCACGGGTTCACTCGCTTATGGCCTAGCGTTATCACAGTGGTGGCAATGGTTGTAAGTGTCGCGTTGCTGTCATGGTCAATGAAAACGCTGCCGACCGGTACGGCTTACGCGGTCTGGACGGGAATTGGTGCCGTGGGTGCAGCCACTACAGGTATTTTACTGTTAGGCGAATCAGCAAGCCTGGCCCGCATCGCGAGCCTGGCGTTGATTGTTCTCGGGATTATTGGCCTGAAACTCAGCACCCATTAACTACTGGGTTGTTTAATCCACAGTAATTTTTCAACCTGGAAGCCCTGTTGTGCGGCGATTTTCAGCATTTGCTGTTTCACTTCAGGGCTGATGGTTGGCGTGCGTGACAATATCCACAGATAGTCTTTATCCGGCCCACATACCAGTGCGTGTCGGTAATCTTTATCTATCGCAATCACGTTATAGCCACCGTAAAACGGCCCAAAGAACGAGACTTTCAGTGCCGCGCGGCTCGGGTCACCCGTAAAATACGCTTTGCCAACACTTTGCTGCCACATTTGCCTGTCTGGGTTAAAACCTCTGTTTATCACCCGAATACCGCCGTCATCCATGGTGCTGTAAGTGGCGGTCACTTGATTCAATCCACTTTCAAACTTATGGTCGAAGCGGGCAATTTCATACCACTTACCGAGATACCGTTTAGCGTCAAAGTTATTAACTACCGTGGTACCTGGTGGTGGAGTAGGGGAACTACAGGAGACAACAAGAAACGCAACTGCAAGGGTGGTGATAATCGGCCAGATGCGCATAGCAAAATCCTTGTTTGTTTTTTGCTAAGTGTAGATTGCGGCGGGAAAAATTGCGGCGTGTGGACGGAAATAAATCGGCCTGCGGTGCAGGCCTGAATATATTACTGCAATGCTTCGAGGATGGTGTACCCAGCTTTTACGCGCTCGGGGTTGGGATAACTTTTATTTGCCAGCATCACAATGCCTAGCTGTTGCTCAGGGATAAATGCCACATAAGTACCAAATCCCCCGGTTGAGCCAGTTTTGTGGACCCAGGATGCCTTAACAACAGGTGCTGGCGGGTCGATGGCTACGGCTTTTTGTGGGGCGAGCGCCACTTTGTTATCGCTGCCATCAATGATGGTTTTAGCCTCAACCGGCCAGTTGAGCATTTCCCAACCTAAGCCCTGATACATGTTGCCCACTCGCCAGTAGCGCGATTGCGCGAGTTCAATTCCCTGGCGCAGTGTTTTATCACCGACCTGGTCAGGCTGCATATTGGCCTGCATCCAGCTCGCCATGTCTGTAATCGTCGATTTCACACCATAGGCTTCAGAATCCAGCATGCCTGGTGAAACGTGCACAGCCTTACCGTCACGGTAACCCCAGGCGTAATTTCTTTCTTCAGAGGCGGGCACTTTTATCCAGGTATGTGACAGGTTCAACGGCTGGAAAACACGTTCGGTCATCGCCTCTTCAAAGCTCAATCCTGACGGTTTCACTGCCAGCGCACCGAAAAGGCCGATGCTGGAATTGGCATACAGACGAGTCGTCCCCGGTGCCCATTGTGGCTGCCAGGTCTGGTAAAAGTGGAGCAGGGAAGCCGGGCTGGTGACGTCATCAGGCACCTGCAACGGCAAGCCTCCTGCGGTATAGGTGGCAAGATGCAGCAGGTTTATATCTTTCCATTGTTTACCGGTTAATTCAGGCCAGTACTTGATTGCCGGATCGCTCAGTTTAATTTCACCGCGCGCGACGATATCGCCGCCCAGCACGCCAGTAAAGGTCTTACTGACTGAGCCGAGCTCAAATAATGTCTCTTTCGTCACCGGTAAATTTTGGCTGATATCAGCTTTGCCATAAGTGAAGTAATACGGTTTTCCCTGATAAATCACGGCGACCGCCATGCCTGGAATACTCTGCTGTTTGAGTAGCGGTGCGATGACACGGTCGACTGTCTGGGCAATCTGTTTTTCAGTCAGCGTATTCGGGGCGGCAAACGTCGAGCAAGAGGCCGTGAGTAGCAGCGCACAGCTGAGAGTTTTGTTCATCATTGGTATTCCTCCATAAAACGACACTTTAGTTCTGGCCGCTACAAATAAAAAGGCCTGCGCAATGGCAGGCCTTGTTGACAATCAATGTGATTAGAGAGTGATCACACCGATAAAGGTTACGACGGTCAGAATGGCAGCAAGACCGTAGAACACCCACTTGCCAGACGGCACGTGAATTTTCAGGTCGTGCATCGCGTGGTGGATACGGTGAAGCCCACACCATAACGGCAGCACAATCATCAGGAAGATGAACAGGCGGCCAATCAGGCTTTGCGAAAATGCCAGCACACGCTCATAGCCCAAAGCATCGCCCGGGAACAGACCCAGCGGCAGCATAATGCCAACCAGCAACACGATTACCGGAGCGATGATCGCCCCCCACATGCCGCCTGCGCCAAACAGACCCCAGAATACCGGCTCGTCGGAGCGTTTTGGATTTGGATTAATCATGACGTCCCCTTACCAGAACAGTGCAACAAACAGAATGACGACAGTGGCGACAATGGTCACCGCCCACAATCCTTTAAT
>Ga0105250_10000699_pt1 | contig 20827 bp, 10 predicted proteins | sample KBSS54metaG_FD_80425 | JGI IMG/M metagenome (GOLD analysis project Ga0105250, IMG submission 80425) | Switchgrass rhizosphere microbial communities from Kellogg Biological Station, Michigan, USA - KBS S5-4 metaG | ecosystem: Host-associated > Plants > Roots > Rhizosphere > Soil | place...
GAGCGCCGGGTGGCCAGGCGCTCCTCCCAGGGCTCGAAGACCACGGTGGGCGGCTGTCCCGGCGCCAGCTCGAAGCGCAACGCGCGCGGGCCATGGCGCTCGCGCCGGGCACGCAGCCGCGCGCAGATGTTGAACAGGTCCATGGGGTGCAGCTCCAGCACGGTGGCTGGCAGGGCCATGGCGCTGGAGACCTGCACGAAGCCGCGCAGCCAGCTGTCGGGCAGGTCGATCTTTTCCTCGCGCAGCGCGGGGTCGCCGCCCACCTGCACGGCAAAGCCGGCCGGGTCCAGCGTCAGCCGCGTGTCCCGGTAGTTGCGGATCTTCTGGAATTCTTCGTAGAGGCTGGCCGAGTAGTCGATGTTGGTGGTGCCGCAGATGCGCTCGCCCGCATGCTCGAAGGCCTCGTGCCGGATGCTGACCGCGCAGTAGCTCGACTCGTCCTGGCTGAAGGCCTCGAACAGCAGCCGGTCCGGGTGCACGGTGATCACGGGGTCCAGCACATACCAGGCATCGCGGTTGGCCACGAACAGCCAGTCGAAGTACTTGCGCTGGGCCTTGTAGAAGGGGGAGAGCACCTGGTTGCGGGTCTCTCGCAGGTTCTTGAGTTCGGCGCTGATTTCCTTGGCGCGCGCCTGGGCGCCGCCGGTGTCGGCCATGAAGGTGGCCAGCATTTGCGCTTCGTGCTCCTGCAGCCATTCGCGGTAGGCCGTCTTGTCGCGGCCGCGCGTGCGCAGGTCGCTGACCACCACGCTGTGCAGCGCGGACAGCCCTTCGCGCACCTGCAGGTAGGCCGGGCCGTCGCGCCGGAGCTGGCCGTCGAAGCGCGTGGGTGGGCGCAGCAGGTCGGGCGCGAAGGAGAAGGCCTGCTCGGCCGCCGTGTCGTTGACCTGCGTGCTGCCGTAGTACTGATAGCGAAATTCCATGTCCGATCGACTCCGTGCCTTGTTGCGTCGCTCAGGTTGAAGACGGGGCCTGGCCGCGCCGCTCCGCCGCCAGGGGCTGCATGAAGCTTTGCGCCAGCTGGGGATGGCGCTGCACGATGTCGCGCAGCCCGGCCACATAGTCGGGCTGGTCGGCATGGCTGGCGCTGACCACCTGCCGCGCAAAGATGGCCGCCACCACGGCGGCGGTCTCGGGCGCCTGCACCTGGCTGCGCAGGAAATGCAGCACGCGCGTCTTGCTGGCGCGCGCGCGGTGCACCTGGCTGAGCACGGCCAGGAAGTAGGGCTGCAGCTCCTGCAGGCGCGCCGCGCGCTGCGGTGCGGGCTCGTCGGGCAGGGCGAGCAGCCATTGCGTGACGAACAGCTGCACGCTGGTGGCGGGGTGCTGGGCCAGGCGCGTGAGGAAGAGGCTGGCCTCGGGCGCGCTCATGTGCTGCGCGAGCCGCTGGCGGCCCAGGGCCTGCACCCAGGGCTGGGCGTGATCGACCCAGCCGAGCAGCAGCTGCGGCGACAGGGCGCCGTCCGGCAGCCGCTGGCCGAACATCTCGCGTGCGTACTGCTGCGTGTCGGCAAACAGGGCGTCGGCCAGCGGCATCAGCTGTTCGGCCTGCTCGGGCAGGGTCCGGTCCATGGGGGTGAGCTGCGCATCGATGCTCTGGCGGCTCAAGGCGCGCACGTCGGCATCGGCATGCCGGGCCAGCGTGGACCACTGGCGCAGCGTGTAGGCCTGCAGGTCCAGCGCCTTCAGGCCCCAGGCGCCGTAGCGCTGTGCGCCCTTGGCCTGCGCCTGCAGGGCGCGCCAGATGCCCGAGGCATCGCGGGCCGGGGCCACGGCGGCCAGCGGGCCGGTGAGCAGCCGCAGCGCCGCATCGTGCACGCCTTCGGCCTTTTCCGCGCGGAACAGCACTTCGTGCAGGCGCTCGGCGATCTGGGCGTTGCAGCGCGTGTTGTAGACGGGGGGGCCGGCCAGGCGCTCGACCAGGGGCGCTGCCGCTGCACGCAAGGCGGCATGCGGTGATACGGCGAATTCGGCCAGCATGGCGGCCTGCTCGCACAGCAGGTCATCGGCCAGGCTGCCCATGAGCCGTATGCCGCAGGCCATGCGCGCAGGTTCCTCGGATTCCAGCAGCCCGCGCAACGCCGCCGGGGGCAGGGTCCGCAGGCCCTGCGGATGCGCCAGCAGCCAGGCGGTGGCCATCTCCACCAGCGCCGTCACCGAGTGCGCCAGCAGGTGGTGCAGCGGCGGGGCCGGGACGCTGGCGGCCTGCGCAGCCAGCGGGCCGTTGCCATCGAACAGCGCCTGCACGGCATCGCGGATATCGGCCAGCGCGGGGCTTTCGGCACCCAGCGTGGGCAGCGCCGCCAGCAAGGCCAGGGCCACGGCTGCACCATCGGCATAAAACAGCAGGGCCAGGCCCTGGGTGCGCGAGCTGGCAGCCGGTGACAGCAGCAGGGCGGCCACCAGTTCGGCATCGCGCGCGGCGCCTGCGCGGTCACGCGACAGCCAGGCGCCCAGGTAGCTGGCGGCGGGCCCGTCGCCGCATTGCGCAAGCGCCAGCAGCCAGGGCCGGCGTGCCGCATCGTCGGTCAGCGAGACCATGCGCTGCTGCGCGATCTGAAGGCCCAGCGCAGCCGCCGGTGCATAGGTTTTGTGCAGCAGCGGCGCGGTGGCCGCTGCATCGAGGCCGTCCAGAAAGGCCTTCTGGTCCTGCAGGGCGCGCGTGAGCGACCACAGCAGCAGCGTGGACTGCGAACGGCCCACCAGTTGCAGCAGTTGCCCGGGGTGGGCATCCCACATGGCCGAGAGCCCTTCCACGCGCTGCGCGGGCAGCTGCTGCAGGTCCAGCGGCTCGTCGGTGTACCAGGTGTGGGCGCGGGCCGAGGCATGCAGTTGCGGCCAGCGCGGCAGCAGCAGCCGGGCGGCGAGCAGCCAGCGCGATTCGGGCAGGCGGCCGGAGCGCGAGGCAGGCAGGCCCGCGCAGCAAAGGTCCATGGCCTGGAGCAGGGCTGCGGCATGGGCGGCGCTTTCGCTGTGGTCGGCCGAGGCCATGCGCCGCAGCTGGCGCCAGCCGCGCAGGCGCAGGTACAGCGAGGTGTCGCGGCTGAAGACGGCACTCTCGTCGCGCGGGCCATCGAAGCGCGCATGCAGCACGGCCAGCAGGGCGTGGTCGCGCCGCCACTCGGCACGCTTGTGGATGCGCCGCAGGGCCGGCCACCATGCGCGTGTGAAGGGGATGCGCTCCATCCAGGCCAGCAGCTGCTGGTGGACGGCGCCGTCGTGCGCGCCCAGCGCATCGGCCGCCAGCAGCGCCTGTGGCCCAAGGGCCTGGAAGAAGGCCTGTTCGGCCTGCGGTCCATCCTCTTTCGGGCCGTTTTCCTGCGGGGGAATCCCGGCCCACTGTGCCTGGTACTCCTGCAGCGCCGCCTGGCGCTCCTGCGGCTCCAGCAGGGCCAGCCAGGCCTGGTGTGCCAGATCGCGCGTGGCCTCGCTGGTGCCGCGTTGCGAGAGCGCCTGCAGGGCCACCGCCGCGCCGCCATCGCCCAGGCGCCCGATGAGGTAGGCCAGGCAGTAGTCGAGCAGATCGTCCCCCGTGCCCAGCAGTGCCACCAGGCGTGGAACCTGGGCATGCAGCAGGCGCTGGGCGGCGCCGCCGCGCGCGGGGTCCGCATACTCGGCCAGCCGCCACACCAACCGGGCCTGCTGGCCCGAGGGCATCAGCCGCCAGGCGCTGCCGTCCAGGCGTTTGCACAGGGCGGAAATGGCGCCGGCCTGCAGGGCCGACTCCGGCAGGCCTGGCGGCACCGTGGCCTGTCCCGGGGCCGGGCCGGGGGAGGGCGCCGGGCCTGCTTCAGCATCCAGCTCCGCAAAGCCCTCATGGGACTGCAGCACATCGCCCGCGCCCAGGCGCTGGCGCAGGTAGGCCAGCGCGCGCTGGCGTGCAGGCTCCAGCGCCTGGGGCAAGGGGGTGAGCGTGCTGTCATCGACCTGCGCGACGACGCCGGCCTTCAATTGCGTGACCTGCAAGGTCACGACATGGCGCGCTGCGGTGGCCGTGGTGTCGCCGCCCGGCATCTCCAGGGCCAGCACCCTCACGGTGCTGATGCGTTCGTTGCGTCCCTGTGGCCGGGACAGTGTGGCGTGAGCAAGCAGATTCATGCGGCAGGCATCCAGTGCTTTTCCATGGAGGGTGTCGGCGTTCGTCGGCAGTAGTCGGCGGCTTTTGGCGGTACCTGGCGGTTCCTGGTGAAACCTGGCCGCCACCCTGGGTCAGATGGCCTTGCAGTGTAGTGGTGGCGTCCTGCAGGTGCGGCAACGCGCGTGTGTCCGTCTGTGCGCGCCTGTCCAGGTCTTCTCAGGTCGTTCCTGGTCAATTGCCGCTGCGCTTGTCCGATCCGGCCAGCAATGTCCCCGGTAAACCGTCCTCAATTTTCGTGGTGTCTTTGCGCACGGATCTTGACTTCAAGTTCACTTGAACTTGAAGAATGCAACCCATTGTGAGCAACCGCCTGGAAGGCCTCCAGAGCCTGCGGTCCCGCCCCTTTTTCCGGCCCCGCCGCAGCCCCGGCAGCAGGGCCTTGCCCATCCCCCTCAAGGAGAGTCGATCCATGCCCGTTCTTCCACCGCCGCCGTTGCGGCGTGCCCTGTTCGGAGGCGCCCTGGCGGCGCTGGCCCTGCTTGCCGGCTGCCGACCGCAGGCCGTGGGCGATGCCCACGCCAGCGACGGCCCGCCGCCTGCGCCCGAGGTGCTGGTGAGCGAGGTCGTGCCGGCCAGCGTGCGTGTCTGGGACGAGTTCAACGGCCGCATCGATGCCGTGGAGTCGGTCCAACTGCGCCCGCGCGTGTCGGGCTATATCGAGCGCATTGCCTTCAGCGAGGGGCAGGAGGTCAGGAAAGGCCAGCTGCTGTTCGTGATCGACCAGCGGCCCTACCGCGCCGCCCTGGCCAGCGCCGAGGCCGAGCTGGAGCGCACGCGCGCAGGCGCCGCACTGGCCCGCACCCAGGACCAGCGCGCCCGCCAGCTGGTGGCAGAGCATGCCGTCTCGCGCGAGGAGGCCGATACGCGCGCCGGCGCCCTGGCCCAGAGCGCCGCCCAGGTGCGCGCCGCCGAGGCCGCGCTGGCGGCAGCCCGGCTCAACCTGGATTTCACCGAGGTGCGCGCGCCGGTCTCCGGCCGCGCGGGCCGCGCCCTGCTCACCGTGGGCAACCTGGCCCAGGCCGACCAGAGCGTGCTGACCACCGTGGTTTCGCAGGACCCGGTGTATGTCTACTTCGATGCGGACGAGCACAGCTTCCTGCGGCAGCAGCAGGCCGTCAAGGACACCAAGGGGCGGCCCGGCGTGCAGCGGCCCGTGCGTGTGGGGCTGGCTGGCGACGAAGGCTTTCCGCATGCGGGCAGCCTGGACTTCACCGACAACCAGCTCAACGCAGGCACGGGCACGGTGCGCATGCGCGCCCGCCTGCCCAATCCCGACCGCCTGCTGACGCCGGGCCTGTTCGCGCGCGTGCAACTGCAAGACGCGCAGGGCCTGGGCGGCGAGCGGCAGACGCTGCTGATCGACGACAAGGCCGTGCTCACCGACCAGGACCGCAAGTACGTCTATGTGGTGGGCGAGGGCAACAAGGCCGAGCGCCGTGACCTGGAGCTGGGCCGCATGGTCGATGGCCGGCGCGTGGTGGACAAGGGGCTGGCGGCGGGCGACCACCTCGTGGTCGGCGGCCTGCAGCGCATCTACTACCCCGGCATGCCGATCAGCCCCAAGCCTGCGCCCGGCGACGGGCAGGCGGCGGTGGCCAAGGCGCCGGCCGTGGCCGCGCAGTGAACCGGGAAGCACCATGGACTTCTCCAAATTCTTCATAGACCGGCCGATCTTCGCGGTCGTGCTCTCCATCATCCTGTTCGCCGTGGGGCTGGTCGCGATTCCGCAGCTGCCCGTGGGCGAGTATCCCGAGGTCGTGCCGCCCAGCGTGGTGGTGCGCGCCACCTATCCGGGCGCCAATCCCAAGGAGGTCGCCGAGTCGGTGGCCGTGCCGCTGGAGGAGGCCATCAACGGCGTCGAAGGCCTGATGTACATGAAGTCGGTCGCGGCGTCCGACGGCAGCCTGCAGGTGGTCTCCACCTTCCGCCCCGACGTCGATCCCGACACGGCCGCCGTGCGCGTGCAAAACCGCGTCAGCCAGGCCCAGAGCCGTCTGCCCGAGGAGGTGCGCCAGTTCGGCGTGACCACGCAAAAGCAGTCGTCCACGCCGCTGATGTACGTGGGCCTGGTGTCGCAGGACGGCCAGCATGACGCGCTGTACCTGCGCAACTACGTCACGCTCAAGATCAAGGACGTGCTGGCGCGCATTCCGGGCATTGGCGATGTGGGCATCTACGGCGCGGGCGACTACGCCATGCGCGTGTGGCTGGACCCGGACAAGGTGGCCGCGCGCCAGCTCACGGCGCCCGAGGTGATTGCCGCCATCCGCGAGCAGAACATCCAGGTCTCGGCCGGGCAGTTGGGCGCGCAGCCCAGTCCGCAGAGCGCGGACAAGCTGCTGTCCATCAACGTGCGCGGGCGGCTGAAGACGCCCGAGGAATTCGGCAGCATCGTGCTCAAGGGCGGCGCGGACGGCCAAGTCGTGCGCCTGGCCGACGTGGCGCGCATCGAGCTGGGCGCCAGCGACTACACGCTGCGCTCGTGGAGCGACAAGAAGAACATGGCGGCCGTCGGCATCTTCCTGTCGCCGGGCGCCAATGCGCTGGGCGTGGCCGAGCAGGTCTACGCGGCCATGGACAAGCTGTCCCAGGACCTGCCCGAGGGCGTGGCCTTCGAGACGGTCTGGGACCCCACGGTCTTCGTGCGCGACTCCATCAAGGCGGTGCAGAGCACGCTGATCGAGGCCGTCATCCTCGTGGTGCTGGTGGTCATCGTCTTCCTGCAGACCTGGCGCGCCTCCATCATTCCGCTGCTGGCCGTGCCCGTGTCCATCGTCGGCACCTTCGCGGGGCTGTACCTGCTGGGCTACTCCATCAACACGCTGACCCTGTTCGGCCTGGTGCTGGCCATCGGCATCGTGGTGGACGACGCCATCGTCGTGGTGGAGAACGTGGAGCGCTACATCGAGGAAGGGCACACGCCCCTGGAGGCGGCCCACCTGGCGATGAAGGAGGTCTCGGGCCCCATCATCGCCATCGCCCTGGTGCTGTGCGCGGTCTTCGTGCCCATGGCCTTTCTCAGCGGCGTGACGGGTCAGTTCTACAAGCAGTTCGCCGTGACGATTGCCATCTCCACGGTGATCTCGGCCATCAACTCGCTGACGCTGTCGCCCGCGCTGGCGGCCAAGCTGCTGCAGCCGCGCGGCGCGCCGCGCGATCCGCTGGCGCGCGGGCTGGACCGCAGCCTGGGCTGGCTCTTCCGGCCCTTCAACCGCTTCTTCGACCGCAGCGCCCACGGCTACCAGAACTCGGTGGGGCATTCGCTGCGCCGCCGGGGCCTGGTGTTCGCGGTCTATGCGGCGCTGCTGGCGGGCACGGCCGTGCTGTTCCAGGCCGTGCCGGGCGGCTTCATCCCGCTGCAGGACAAGCTGTACCTGTTCGGCGGCGCCAAGCTGCCCGAGGGGGCTTCGCTGAACCGCACGGATGCGGTCACGCGCCAGATGGTCGATGCCGCCAAAAGCGTGGAAGGCGTGGACATGGTCGCCGCCTTCGCGGGCTTCAACGCGCTGCAGTCCACGACCACGCCCAACCTGACCAGCGCCTACATCATGCTCAAGCCCTTCGGCGAGCGCACGCGCAGCGCCGAGGCCATCAATGCCGAGCTGGGCGCCAAGTTCTCGCAGATCGAGGGCGGCTTCGCCTATGCGCTGATGCCCCCGCCCATCCAGGGCCTGGGCAACGGCTCGGGCTACTCGCTGTTCCTGCAGGACCGCGCGGGCCTGGGCTACGCGGCGCTGCAGCAGGCGCTGCAGGCCTTCCAGGCCGAGATTGCCAAAACACCGGGCATGACCTACCCGGTCAGCAGCTACCAGTCCAACATCCCGCAGCTGGAAGTCAAGGTGGACCGCACCAAGGCCAAGGCCCAGGGCGTGGCGCTGACCGACCTGTTCCAGACGCTGCAGGCCTACCTGGGATCGGTCTACGTCAACGACTTCAACGCCTTCGGCCGCGTCTGGCGCGTGATGCTGCAGGCCGACGCGGACCACCGCCAGACCGTGGAGGACATCGCCAGTCTGCGCACGCGCAATGCACGCGGCGAGATGGTGCCCATAGGCTCCATGGTCACCGTGGTGCCCAGCTTCGGCCCCGACCCGGTGCTGCGCTACAACGGCTTTCCGGCGGCCGATCTGATCGGCGACTCCGACCCGCGCGTGCTGTCCTCGGGCGAGGTGCTGGCCAAGCTCCAGGAGATCGCGCAGCGCACGCTGCCGCGCGGCATCGAGCTGGCCTGGACCGACCTGAGCTACCAGCAGGTGGAGCAGAGCAACGCCGCAGCCGTGGTCTTCGCCATTGCCGTGATGCTGGTCTTCCTGGTGCTGGCCGCGCTCTACGAAAGCTGGACGCTGCCGCTGGCCGTGATCCTCATCGTGCCCGTGTGCATCTGCGCGGCGCTGTTCGGCGTCTGGCTGGCCGGCGGCGACAACAACGTCTTCGTGCAGGTGGGCCTGGTGGTGCTGATGGGGCTGGCCTGCAAGAACGCCATCCTGATCGTGGAATTCGCGCGCGAGCTGGAGCTGCGCGGCGTGGGCATCGTCGATGCCGCGCTGCAGGCCTGCCGCCTGCGGTTGCGGCCCATCGTCATGACCTCGATCGCCTTCATCGCGGGGGCCGTGCCCCTGCTCATCGGTGGCGGCGCGGGCAGCGAGGTGCGCGCGGCCACGGGCGTGACGGTGTTCTCGGGAATGCTGGGCGTGACCCTGTTCGGCCTGTTCCTCACACCGGTGTTCTACGTCACGCTGCGCCGGCTTTCGGGCCGCGCGCTGACGGGGCATGCGCCTGCGCATTCCACCGGGCCTGCCCAGCCCGCCTCCCTGGAGTCCCCACATGCCTGAGATACGCAAGTCCCTGAGCCGCCACGCGCTGGCGCTGGCATCCGCCGCCCTGGTGGGCGGCTGCGCGGTCGGCCCTGACTTCAAGGCGCCTGCGGCGCCGCGGGCCGCAGCGCAGTTCGCGCGGGCCGAGCCTGCACCGGCCACCCCCCAGGCCGAGCCTGACGCCGCCTTCTGGCGCCAGTTCCAGGACCCGCAGCTGACGCAGCTGGTGGAGCGCGCGCTGGGCGACAACCAGGACCTGCAGGTGGCGCTGGCGCGGCTGGACGGTGCCCAGGCGCTGCTGCGCGAAAGCCGCTTCGACCAGCTGCCCACGGTCACGATGTCGGGCCGGGCCACGCAGCAAAAGCTCAGCGAGAGCGAGGCCTTCTATGGCCCGCGCAGCCAGCGCAGCTACACCGCCGGATTGGCCGCCAGCTGGGAGATCGACGTGTTCGGCCGCGTGCGGCGCAGCATCGAGGCGCGGCATGCCGACCTGCGCGCCGATGCGGCCGACCTGGCGGCCCTGCAGGTGGCCATTGCGGCCCAGGTGGCGGGCAGCTACGCCGACCTGCGCGGCTGGCAGCAGCGCCTGGCCTTGGCGCAGGCCAATGCGGCCAACCAGCAGGACACGCTGCGCCTGGTGCAGCTGCGCCTGGCGCACGGCAGCGGCACCGAGTTCGACCTGGCGCGCGCCCAGGCTCAGCTGGAGGCCACGCGCTCGCGCATTCCCGCGCTGCAGGCGCAGATCGCCATGGCGCAGCACCGGCTGGCCGTGCTCACGGGCCAGGTGCCCGAGGCGCTGATCGCCGCGCTGGATGTGCCTGCCGCCCTGCCGCAGCTGCCGCCGGCCATCGACCCCGGCACGCCGGCCGGCCTGCTGCGCCGGCGCCCGGACGTGGCCGTGGCCGAGGCACGGCTGCATGCGGCCACGGCACGCATCGGCGTGGCCACGGCCGACCTGTTCCCGCGCCTGTCGCTGGGCGGGCTGCTGGGCAGCACGGCATTGCACGGCGGCTCGCTGTTCGAGGGCGCCAGCGCCCGCAGCAGCGTTTTCCTGGGCGTGGACTGGTCCTTTCTTGACGTGGGCCGCGTGCGGGCGCGCATCGCGGCCAGCGAGGCCGGCGCCCAGGCTGCGCTGGCCCAGTACCAGCAGACCGTGCTGCTGGCGCTGGAGGACACGGAGAACGCCCTGGTGCGCCTGCAGCGCACGCGCAGCGAAGACGCCCACCTGGCCCAGGCCGCCGAGCAGCGCCAGCGTGCCGAGCAACTGGCGCAGCGCCGCTACCAGCTGGGCAGCGTGGGCCTGTACGAAGTGCTGGATGCGCAGCGCGACCTGTATGCGGCCCAGGACGCGGCCGCCGACAGCCGTGCGCGCGGCCTGCGCGCCGCCGTGGCGCTGTACCAGGCCCTGGCCGGTGGCTGGGACGGAAAGCTGCCGCCGGCCTGAGCGTGCGGCGCGCATTGCCACAAGGGACGGCCAGGCGCCGTCCCTTTTTTCTTGTGCGGCGCCCCCGGTGAAAACCACGAGGACCAGGGGCTTGCCTCATTTTTTTCTTATCGGATAATTTTCTCATTGGAAAAAAAGGAGCGATGGATGATGGAAAGCCAGGTTCTTGATTTCGCCGTGATCGGTGGCGGCATGGCCGGTGCCTCGGTGGCCTGGCGGCTGGCCGGGGGTGGCGCCTCGGTGGTGGTGCTGGAACGCGAGCCGCAGCCCGGATACCACGCCACGGGCCGCTCGGCCGCCATGTTCATGGAGAGCTACGGCACCGCGCAGATACGCGCGCTGACACGCGCCAGCCGTGGCTTCTACAGCGCGCCGCCCGAAGGTTTTTGCGAGCACGCGCTGCTGCAGCCGCGCAGCGTGCTCTACATAGGAACGGCCGGCCAGGAACCCCAGCTGGACGAGGCCCTGGCCATGTACCGCCGCGACGGCCTGCGCGCCGAGCGCATCGACGCGCGCCAGGCCTGCGCCCTGGTGCCCTGCCTGCAGGAGAGCCTGCTCGTGGGCGCCGTGCATGACCTGGACGCCATGGACATCGACGTGGCCGAACTGCACCAGGGCTTTCTGCGCGGCATGGCGCGTGCCGGTGCGCGGCTGCGCTGCGGCGCCGAACTGTCGGGCGCCGAGCGTGAGGTGGATGGTGATGGCCAGGGCCTGTGGACCCTGGTGCTGCAGGACGGATCGCAGGTCCGCGCCCGCGCCGTGGTCAATGCCGCAGGCGCCTGGGCCGATGCCGTGGCCCGGCTGTGCGGCGCGCGGCCACTGGGCATCGAGCCCCGGCGCCGCTCGGCCTTCACGTTTGCCGCACCCGAGGGCGAGGACATCCACGGCTGGCCTGCCGTGATCGGCGTGGACGAGAGCTTCTACTTCAAGCCCGATGCGGGCCAGCTGCTGGGCTCGCCCGCCAATGCCGATCCCGTGCCGCCGCACGACGTGGTGGCCGAGGAGCTGGACGTGGCCATGGGCATAGACCGCATCGAGACACTGACCCGCCTGCGCATACGCCGGCCGCGCCATGTCTGGGCCGGGCTGCGCAGCTTTGCGCCCGACGACGACTTCGTGATCGGCTGGGATGCGCAGCGCGAGGGCTTTTTCTGGCTGGCCGGGCAGGGCGGCTACGGCATACAGACGGCGGCCGGCGCCTCGGCCGCCGCGGCCGCGCTGCTGATGCGCGAGCCGCTGCCCGCCGAGCTGCTGGCCCAAGGCGTCGATGCCCTGCGGCTGAGTCCGGCGCGCTTCGCGGCCTGACCCGTCATCCCTTTTTCACCTTTTCAGCCCCCGCAACACACAACAATCCAAGGAGACAGGCATGGGTGCATTCAAGGAAGTGAGCAGGATTGCCGGCGCCTTCGTCGGCGTCATCGTCGGGGCGGGCTTCGCCTCGGGGCAGGAGATATTGCAGTTCTTCGCGGGCTTTGGCGCCATCGGCCTGGCGGGCTGCCTGGTGGCGGCCCTGGCCTTCGTCTTCCTGTCCATGGCGTTCTCCACCATGGGCCAGCGCCTGCAGGCCGGCTCGCACAAGGAGGTGGTGCAGGCCCTGCTGGGCCGGCATGTGGGCATGGTGTTCGATGTGCTGATCACCTTCTTCCTGTTTGCCATCACCGTGGTCATGCTGGCGGGCGCAGGCTCGCTGCTGCACCAGTGGCTGGGCCTGCCCGAGGTCTGGGGCAGCGTGCTGGCCACCGTCGCCACGGTGCTCATCGTCTGCCTGGACGTGGGCCGGGTGATCGCCTTCATCGGCGCCGTCACGCCGCTGCTGGTGTTCATGACCGTGGTGGTCGCCGGCTACGTGCTGCTGACGCCCCACGGCGACATGGCCGCGCTGGAGGCCGCCGCCGCCACCCAGCCCCGGGGCGCCGGCCACTGGCTGGTGGCCGCGCTGCTCTATGTCTCCTACAACGTGGTGGCGGGCATGCCCTTCCTGGTGATCATGGGCGGGCAGGCCAGCTCGCGCCGCGTGGCGCTGTGGGGCGGCGTGGCGGGCGGGCTGCTGCTGGGCCTGCTGATGCTGATGATCGCGGCCGCGATGTACTGGCGCATGGACACGCTGGGCGGCCTGTCCATGCCCATGCTGTCGCTGGCCACGCAGATCTCGCCCTGGCTGGGGCACCTGATGTCGCTGGTCATCTTCGGCATGATCCTCAACACGGCCGTGGGCATGCTCTATGCCTTCGTGGCCCGCATCCTGCCGGCCGGCACGCCGCGTTTTCGCTGGGGCACGGGCGTGGCGGGCGTGCTGGCCCTGGGCGGCAGCTTCGCGGGCTTCATCACGCTGGTGGGCATGGTCTACCCGGTCTATGGCTACATCGGCTTCGCCCTCATGGCCTGCGCGCTGGTGGGCTGGCTGCGCATGGGCCGCAGGCAGGCGCCCGGGGCCGGCCTGCGCGGCGCCTGACGGCCGGGCCTGACCCTAGAATCGGGCGGTCGCCAGCCCCGATCGCCCGCTTCATGCCCAGCCCCCGCACCAGATCCAGCCCCAGGTCCAGCACTCTCCCCACGCCAGACCAGGTCCTCGCCGCCGTGCTGCCGGGCGCCCGCACGGCCGCCGCCATGCCTGCGGGCAAGCACGAAGTGGGCGCCAAGCTGCGCAAGGCGCGCAAGGAGCGCGGCCTGACGCTGCAGCAGGTGGCCGAAAGCAGCGGGCTGGCCGTGTCCACCATCTCCAAGGCCGAGCGCGGCCAGATCGCGCTGAGTTACGAGAAGGTGCTCATGCTGGGCAACGCGCTGGACATCGACATGACGCGGCTGTTCATGGTCGGGGACGCCCAGCAGGCGGCCGGCGACACGCCCACCGTGGTCAAGGACTGCTTCGAGGACGTGCAGCGCTACGAGACCGACCAGTACCTCTACAGCGTGCTGTGCGGCGCCTTCCCGGGCAAGAAGATGCAGCCCCTGGTGGCCGTGATCAATGCGCGCGAGGCCGGCGAATTCTCGGAGACCATCCGCCATGCGGGCCAGGAGTTCGTGATGGTGCTCTCGGGCCGGGTGCGCATCCTGTTCGAGAACGGCGAATCGGTGGAGCTGGGCCGCCACGAGGCCGCGTATTTCGACAGCGGCGTGGGCCATGTGTATGTGAGCCTGAGCCGCCAGCCGGCTCAAGTCGTCTCTGTCTGCAGCTGAAATGGTTAGCACCCCCTGAGCGGCTGCGCCGCTTCCCCCTCTCTCGCTACGCGGGAGGGGGACGACACCCTCGGTGCGGGGCGGCGCGGCCGGCATAGGCCCTTCCTCGGTGTCTCTGGCGTGGGGGGGCGCTAGTTTCATAGGTCGCGCCTCTTGTTTGGGGCGCAGACAGTTTTTCTGGGGGAATCCTCGTGCCCGGCACGGCCGCCCCGGAATTCCTACAATCGCTGCCCATGAGCCTGCCCCAGTACACCCGCGCCAAAGAGCTTCCCGCCATCCTTGCCAAGCGCCTCGTCATTCTTGACGGCGCCATGGGCACCATGATCCAGCGCTTCAAGCTGGGAGAGGCCCAGTACCGGGGCCAGGGCTACACGGGCCCCGGCAGCGTGGGCGACCGCTTCAAGGACTTCCCGCATGACGTCAAGGGCAACAACGAGCTGCTGTCGCTCACCCGCCCCGACGTGATCCGCGACATCCATGAGAAGTACCTGGCCGCCGGCGCCGACCTGATCGAGACCAACACCTTCGGCGCGACCACGATTGCGCAGGACGACTACCACATGGCCGATCTGGCGCGCGAGATGAATCTCAAGAGCGCCCAGCTGGCCCGCGCGGCCTGCGACAAGTACAGCACGCCCGGCCATCCGCGCTACGTGGCCGGCGCCCTGGGCCCCACGCCCAAGACGGCCAGCATCAGCCCCGACGTGAACGATCCGGGCGCGCGCAACGTGAATTTCGAGCAGCTGCGCCAGGCCTACCTGGAGCAGACGCTGGCGCTGATCGAGGGCGGCTCCGACGTCATCCTGGTCGAGACCATCTTCGACACGCTCAACGCCAAGGCCGCGCTGTTCGCGGTGGACGAGGCCTTCGAGCAAAGCGGCGAATGCCTGCCCATCATGATCAGCGGCACGGTGACCGATGCCTCGGGCCGCATCCTGTCCGGGCAGACGGTGACGGCCTTCTGGCACAGCGTGCGCCATGCCAACCCGCTGTCCATCGGCCTGAACTGCGCGCTGGGCGCGGCGCTGATGCGCCCCTACGTCCAGGAACTGAACAAGGCCGCGCCCGAGACCTTCATCAGCTGCTACCCCAACGCCGGCCTGCCCAATCCCATGAGCGACACGGGCTTCGACGAGACGCCCGAGGTCACCAGCCGCCTGGTGCACGAATTCGCGTCCGAAGGCCTGGTCAACATCGTGGGCGGCTGCTGCGGCACCACGCCGGACCACATCGGCGCCATCGCCAAGGCCGTGGGCAGCACGCCCACGCGCCGCCTGTTCTACCCGGAATCGGCCTGATGGCCCGGGCGGAGCCTCTGACATGAGTTCGCCGCTGCCGCCCGTCCCGTCCCCAGCCGCAGGGCTGCCGCTGCCAGTGGCGGCGCCTGTCTCCGGCCCGGCCGCTGGCGCGCCGGTGGCGCCACAGGCTCCGTCCGCTGCGGTGGCGCCGGCTTCCCCCGCGTCATCCGCCTCACCCTCCATTCCCGTCACGCCGCCAGCGGCCACGGCCGTGCGCTGGTCGCCCGAGATGCTGCAAAGCCTGCGCCTGCAGGCCTTCGAGCAATTGGTGGCCCAGCTGGCGCGCCAGGTCCAGTCCAGCCCCGGCGCGCCCGCGCCGCAGTGGCCGGCCAGCGGCGTGTCCGAGGCGCTGGGCCGGCTGCTGGAGGCCTTGCTGGCCCAGGTAGGTACCCAGCAGGGCCAGGCCCTGCAGTTGCTCGCGGCCCAGCCCGGATCGGCCGCGTTGCTGCAGGCGCTGGCCGCTGGCACGACAGCTGGTGCAGCGGCGGCCGGAGGGCAAGCGCAGCCATCCCAGAGTCCGCAGACAGCGGCATCGGCCTCTGCCCAGGCCGGCGCTGCGCCGCAGGCGGCATCTTCCTCGCCTGCATTGCAGGCCGCAGCCTCCCTGCAGCCCGCTGCTGCCGCAGTGACGCTGGCCGTGGCAGCCGCCAAGGCCAAGGTGGTGGATGCGCTGCTGGCCGGATCGGGGCTGGCGCCGCAGGCCGGTGCCAGCGCGCCTGGAGGTGTTGCAGGCGGCGCCACCCAGACCCTGCCCGCGCTGCAAAGCTGGTGGGTGCAGCAGGGCACGCTGCTGACGCCCCAGGGCGAGCGCGGCTTCACGCTGAGCCTGCAGGTGCCCCAGGCCTGGGCCCAGGCGCAGGGCGCGGCCATGGCGCTGGCGGCCGCATCGGCTTCCGCGCCGGGTGCGGCCCCTTTCACGGCTGCGGCGGCCCTGCCTGCGGGCGCTGCGCTGCCCTTGGCGGGCGCGCAGGCCACGGAGCCGGGCCTGCGCCTGCCGCTGGATGCCTCGCTGCAGTCCCTGGCCTCGGGGCCGGTGGCCGTGGTGGTGCAGCCGCGTGGCGCCGATGCGCTGCGCACCAGCGCCCTGCTGCTGCTGGAGCTGCAGCCGCTGCGCCAGCCGGGCGGCGCCATGGCGTCGCCGGCCGGCCTGGCCTCGGTGGCTTCGCTTTCGCCTGCGCTTGCGCAGGAGGTGCAGCAGATGCTGCAGCAGCGCAACGATCCCTGGCTGCACATGGCGGCGGCCCAGGCCTCGGGCGCCTTGCCGCGCGAGCGCCGCGCCTTCGAGCACCAGTCGCATTTCTGCACCACCGAAGGCTGCCAGTACGAGGGCCGCGCGCCCTGCGCCCAGCCTTTTTGCAGCGAGATGAACCGTCTCTGGGACGTTTCGCGCACCGAGCGCAGCCGCTGACGACCTGGCCCCGGCCCGGGGCCGCCACGCTACGAAACTGACCGGGCCTGACGGTGGCGTGGTCATCGCCGGCCCCAGCTTTCATAATGCCGGCTGTCGTTCGCCATCTGCGCGGATGACGTCTTTGGCCGGGATGTGCAATGAATGTGCAGCGATCATGCTGCGATCTGCATCCTGGCTGCCTCCAAGTCGCTGCAAGCCACCAGCCCGCCGCGCACCTTCCAGCCACCTCTGTCGTGGCAACCCCCGTCGCCGTTTGCGCATGCCCCCGGGCCGCGCCGGTGTTGTGCCATCTTTCATTTCCAGGAACCCGTTCAGGATGCGTTGTACCTCCCGCTTGACCCTTGCTTCTCTCGCCGTTGCGGCTGCCCTGCCGGTGGCTGCCCAGTCATCTGCCACAGGCTCCAACGTCACCATCAGCGGTTATCTCGACGCTGGCGTGTTCCGGGATTTCGACAAGACCAGCAAGCTGGGCACGATTCAGCGCAGCAACCTGGCGATTGCCGGTTTCGAGGACCTGGGCGGTGGCCTGAAGGCCACCTTCCGGCTGAGCACGCGCTTCGACCTGGACACGGGCCTGACCGAGGACTATCCGAAGAAGCCCTTCTGGCATGACGAGTCCACGGTGGGCCTGCAGGGCAGCTGGGGCCATCTGCGCCTGGGCCGCGCGCTCAGCGCCATGTGGAGCCAGGAGTGGCAGTTCGATCCCTGGGGCAACTTCAACCGCATCGCCTCGCCCGCCTGGCACATGGCCCACTACCTGACGCCGACCGACCGCGCCAGCAACAACGGCTCGCCCGAGTACGGCCGCATGTCCAACGGCGTGTTCTACGACTCGCCCAAGTTCGGCGGCTTTTCGCTGCACCTGAGCGCCTCGCCCGAGCGCACCGAGGCGCCGGGCCGCCAGGGCCGTGCGCGCTCGGTGTCGGTCAACTACGACCAGGGCGCGGTGGCGGCCATGCTGGCGCACGAGCGCAACGGCAGCGGCGACACCGACCTGTACATGGGCGGCAAGTACCGCATCGGCACGGCAGCGGTGATGCTGGCCTATGACCGCAGCAAGTCGGGCACGCCCGGCACGGGGCCCGACAAGTCGCGCATGGTCTCGCTGGGCGCCACCTACGGCATCGGTGCGACCACGCTCAAGGCCAGCTATGCACGCCAGCGGCTGGACCGCGATACCAACAACATGCTGTCGCTGGGCGCCGAGTACGCGCTGTCCAAGCGCACCATGCTCTACACCAGCCTGGGACACCAGCGCTACGAGAACCAGAGCTCGCGCACCGCTTTCGGCGTGGGCATGGCCCATTCCTTCTGATCAATGCGCTTCCCAGCGGCCTGACTGGGCAGCGCTGGTGATCCTGGCCAGGCCTGGAGCCGGCATGGGCTGAGGGGTTGCGGGCAGGGCGGTGAGTTCCAGGCCTTGCTCCAGCTTGAAGACGCTCACGGCCTGCTGCAGGCCATAGGCCTGTTCCTGCAGGGACTGGGCGGCGGCGGCGGCTTCCTCGACCAGGGCGGCGTTTTGCTGGGTGACCTGGTCCATCTGCGAGATGGCCTGGTTGATCTGCTCCAGGCCCGCCGTCTGCTCCACGCTGGCGGCCGTGATCTCTCCCATGATGTCGGTCACGTTGCGCACGCTGCTGACGATGTTCTGCATGGTCTGGCCGGCCTGCGCCACCAGGGCCGATCCGGTGCTGACCTTGCCGTTGGAGTCCTCGATGAGCAGCTTGATCTCCTTGGCCGCATCGGCGCAGCGCCGCGCCAGGGCGCGCACTTCGGCAGCAACCACGGCAAACCCACGGCCCTGCTCGCCCGCGCGGGCCGCTTCCACGGCCGCGTTGAGCGCGAGGATGTTGGTCTGAAAGGCGATGGCGTCGATCACGCCGATGATGTCGGCGATCTTGCGCGAGGAGGCATGGATGGCGCCCATGGTGTCCACCACCTGGGAGACCACCTCGCCGCCTTGCTGGGCGACGGCCGAGGCCGAGGCCGCCAGCTGGTTGGCCTGGCGCGCGTTGTCGGTGTTCTGACGCACCGTGACGGTGAGCTGCTCCATGGAGGCAGCGGTTTCTTCCAGCGAGCTGGCCTGGTGCTCGGTGCGCACCGAAAGATCGTTGTTGCCCGAGGCGATCTGGCTGGAGGCCGTGGCGATCGAGTCCGTGCCACTGCGCACCTGCCGGACGATGTGGATGAGGCTCTGGTCCATGCGGTGCAGTGCGTGCAGCAGCTGGCCTGTTTCGTCGGTGGTGGTGGCCTGGATGCGGCGCGTCAGGTCGCCTTCGGCCACGGCCTGGGCCACGCCCAGGGCCTCGTTCAGCGGACGCGCCACGATGCGCGCCAGCGTGAGCGCCAGGGCCAGCCCCAGCAAAATGCTGGCTCCCAGCAGGCCGACCACCCAGATGCGTGCGCTGCGGTAGAGGTCATTGGCGTGGTCGTTGGCCTGCTGTCCGCCTTCGTGGTCGATCTGCACCATGCGGTCGATCTGGTCATACAGGCGTCGGCTCAGCTCCAGCGATTCGCCCTGGGCCAGCACCAGGGCTTCGTCCTTGCGGTCATTGCGCGCCAGGGCCATGACCATGGCGTGCTCCTTGGCGTACTCGTTGCGCAGCCGGCCCAGTTCGTCGTAGGCGGCCTTCTCCGGCGCGGAGCTGATGAAGCTGGCGTAGTTGTCGTAGCTGGTCTGGGTCTTCTTCCACAGCTCGCCCATGATCCTGTCGAAGGCACCGATGTCCTGCTCGCTGGTGGATATCAGGTACTGCAGCTCGTTGACGCGGTAGCGGGCCGTGGTGGCGCGGATGTCGAGCAACATGCGTGATGAAGGCATCCAGCGCGTGGCGATATCGATGGACGCCTGGTTGATCCGGCTGAGCTGCAGCACGGCATAGAGGCCCACGAAGGTGGTCAGCGCCAGGACGGCCACGAAGGCCAGCAGCAGCTTGGAGGAGATCTTGAGATTGCGAAAGGCTTGCATGGCGAAGTCCTGTAGGCGTGTCCCTTGAACGGCAAGGGGGAAAAAAGGCGTGCAGCAGGGCGCACCTTGCCTGCCGTGCAGAGCAAGGTGGAACGGGTATCAGCGAAAGAGAAAACGAGGGCCGCAGTGCCCGCTCAGGGTGGGAACCAGCCCGAGGTCCGGCAGATGCGGCCCTTGATGCGGGGCCTCATGGCGCAGGCCCTGTCCGTGCGCCTGCGCTGCGGCGGGCGCTTCGCGGGCATGCCGCGGCAGCGGGGAAGATGCAGAGGATTGCGAACCATCCGCCTGCACCGTTTGGCACGCGGATACCCGCTGCAGCCAGGCGTTCGGCGGCGGCTGCCGCGCGCTGGTGGCGGGCATTGCGGGTAGTTGTCCTAGGGACTTCGGACAGGGAAAAAGTGGCTATCTGCATCTGTGGTGGGGATTATTTCCGCACCGTCTGAGGATGAGGATGCCCACCATCTGATTTTGGATAGGACGTGTCCTAAAAGCCGTTTGCAGGCCCGCAGCCAAGCCATCCGCGTCTGCGGATGGCCGGTTTCAAGGCATCGGAAACTTCAGCGCATCAAGGCGACCGGCGTCTGGCGCCAGTCGCTCAGACCACGCCCTTGCCGCGCAGGGCCTGCAGCTGCTGCGCATCCAGGCCCAGGCGCTCGCGCAGCACCTCGTCCGTGTGCTGGCCCAGGGCGGGCGGCGCATGGCGCAGCGTGGTGGGCGTGTCCGACAGGCGCAGCGGGCTGGCCGTGGTCACCACGCGGTTGATGGTCTCGCCCGCAGGCGGCGTGGCGCCCGGATAGCGCTCCTGCTCCACGCGCAGGCCGCGTGCCTGCACCTGGGCATCGTCGAAGGCCTGGCCGATGTGGTTGATGGGGCCGCAGGGCACGGCCTTGTCCTCCAGCAGCGCGATCCACTCGGCCGTGGGCCGGCCGCGCGTGAGTTCGGCCATCAGCGGGATCAGCGCGTCGCGGTGGATGACGCGGCCGGCATTGGTGGCAAAGCGCTCGTCGCGCGCCCAGTCCACGCCAGCGGCCCCGCAAAAGCGCGCGAACTGGCCGTCGTTGCCGATGGCCAGCAGCATGCGGCCGTCGGCCGTGGGGAAGTCCTGGTAGGGCACGACGCTGGGGTGGGTGTTGCCCTGGCGGCCCGGCACATGGCCGGTGTTCAGGAAGCCCGCGCCCTGGTTGGCCAGCACGGCCATGGCCACGTCCAGCAAGGCCATGTCGATGTGCTGGCCCCGCCCCGTGTGGTGGCGCGCCTCCACGGCGCCCAGGATGGCCGTGGTCGCATACATGCCGGTGAACAGGTCGATCACGGCCACGCCCACGCGCAGCGGGCCGCCGCCGGGCTCGCTGTCGGCGCGGCCCGTGATGCTCATGAGGCCGCTCATGGCCTGCACCAGCAGGTCGTAGCCGGCGCGCGGCGCATAGGGACCGGTCTGGCCGAAGCCCGTGACCGAGCAATAGATCAGGCGCGGATTTACGCCCTTGATATCGTCGTAGCCCAGGCCGTAGCACGCAAGATCACCGTGCTTGTAGTTCTCGATCAGGACATCGCATTCGCGCGCAAGTGCCCGGATC
>Ga0105250_10000707_pt1 | contig 20549 bp, 28 predicted proteins | sample KBSS54metaG_FD_80425 | JGI IMG/M metagenome (GOLD analysis project Ga0105250, IMG submission 80425) | Switchgrass rhizosphere microbial communities from Kellogg Biological Station, Michigan, USA - KBS S5-4 metaG | ecosystem: Host-associated > Plants > Roots > Rhizosphere > Soil | place...
AAGTACGGAGGTGTTTATAGTGCGCCCCATACCGGAAGCGTGGCCGAGCGGTTGAAGGCACCGGTCTTGAAAACCGGCGACCCGAAAGGGTTCTAGAGTTCGAATCTCTACGCTTCCGCCAAACATTACAAGGGGTTACCGAAAGGTAGCCCCTTGTTACTTTGGGTTGTTGGTATACTCTTGGTATATTCACTTGGTATATTCCCCCCCTCATTATCTATATACACATCTTTTACATCTCAAGCGCATCCGCATCATAATTTTCTTGATACAATAGCTCCTGTTCATAGTGATCCAATGTTTCTTGGCTGTTTTTTTAGATTAACCCCATTGATTTGCCTTTTCGTTGGGTCGATTTACATCTGAACAACAATCTACCTTGTGTTTGTTGTATTGAGTCGTCGTTCTAAAAAGTGATGATTCTTACAGGGTTTTTCCTATACAATCGCCTGCAACTGGATTTTAGTTGCAAACAAGCTCTTGATGGATATACTGGAATGAGTAAAAGCAAGAAACTGCGGGACCGTCTAGGTACGTTACCGAAAGATTTCACCTGGGATGAGCTTGTTACACTTCTGGGTCATTATGGATTCGATGTCTTTAATAACGCGGGATCGAAAAGAAAATTTGTCAATGAACATGGTAGATTGGTTTCATTTCATTGTCCGCACCCAGGCAGTATAGTGAAAGGGTATGTACTCAAGGAAGTTAAGACTCTTTTAGATGAGCTAGATGATTATGAGTAATATGCTGAAATACAAAGGTTATTTTGGGAGTGTTGAGTTTTCTTTGGAGGACAGAGTTCTCCATGGCAAAATTCAATGCGTAAATGATCTTGTGACTTACGAAGCTGAGACGATCGATAGCCTTCAGCTTGCTTTCGAAGAAGCTGTTGATGATTATGTTGAGACTTGCAAAGCGCTCAACAAAGAACCTGAGAAGCCGATGAGTGGTACATTTAACATCCGAATTGGCTCTGATCTTCATAAAAAGGCTTACTTAGCAGCTTGTGCCGATAACAAGAGCCTAAATGACTATGTTAAAACGGCAATCGAAGAGAAAGTCGCTGATAAAAAAGAGATTCATTTTCACTTTGAAAAACGTGAAAGGACTGAAGTGTTCACTCATGAATACTTTGCGACTTCAGAACGTGAAACAAAGTGGGTTGGAGATGTTGAAAAGGGGACTCGTCACTGATGCTGGAAAAAATCAAGTTCAAGGGCTTTGACATTTCTTCTACTCAGTTTGTTGAGCATAAAGACAGGGATGGTGGTCGCTTTAAATTATCAGTTAGCGACGTTGAATTCGGTTCTGGGTACGACGATGAAGAACATAGTGGTTGGGCTCAATTGACCCTTGAGGCTTCAATCAAAGGTTATGAAGATGGTGCATTAGAGAATCCTGATGAACCTAACGAAGAAGGTTTGGCTTTCGAAGTAAATCTTAAGATAGACATCTTCTATGATGTAGAAGATGAAAAGCCAATCACAGAGGAGTTTTACGAGTCAAACCTCTGGTTCTTCGAGAATTTTACTTCAATTGCATTAAAACTGGCATTTGAATCAGTATTGCAGCGTACACCTATGCGCACAATCAAACTACCTTGGTCGGTTCCTTTGGTCTCGGTAGAAAATTGAAGAAAAGCCCTGCTGAGAACAGGGCTTTGGTTCGGAAAGCCTGAGAAACTTTCCGGTGTGTATGGAGGTAACCCATCCGCTACACTTGTGTTTGACAACTGGAGTCTAGCGGGTCTCCTGGCAATACGCAACCTGTATGGGTTTACAGGTCTGCAGGGAATGTATGCCCATGGCTACTGGAACCTGTCGTAAATGCGGAAATACTTGCGAGATTATTTTTCGCTACACCGTTTGTGTAGATGGTGTGGTACGTCACGCAAAGAAAGGAAGACCATTTCCAATTCCGCTTTGTAACTGCTCTGAGAAAAAAGCTGCTTAATTGCTGAATTGCAAAGCCCACTACGGTGGGCTTTTTATTTTTCCGATATAAGATCTATATCCAAACTAGGTGTGATTTTGATTTTCCTGTCATATATCAAAACTTGACTTTCAGTTTTGTGTCCTGAAAACAGTTGCTTGTCTCTGCTACTACCTTCGTAATCGGAGATTGCCTTTGCTTTGATGTCGTGGAAAGTGCCAAGTATTTGACGGCCAAGCTTCATTGAAGCTAGCTTTTTTGCAGTATTCCACCAAGTATTGAATGTTTTTTTGTTCATTCGCCCGCCAGAAGGTGATGGCAGGACATAGCCGGCCGCAGACTGATAAATAAAGTGCTCTTTCGCCAGTCCTATCGCAGCTCGAAGGCGCGGTGTCCACTGCTTGATTTGCTTCTTCCCAGTTTTATTTTGCTCAATGAAAATCCCTTCTGCACGTAGATCGTCGATCTTTAAGTCGAACACGTCTCCTTCGCGCGCCGCGCAGAGATAAGAAATCTCCATTGCTACCTGCACTTCCACTCTGGCGCATTCATATATCGCTAAGTAGTCCTCATCGGGGATGTATACGTCGCGGTCCACGAGTGTGAACTTTCTAATACCCTTACAGGGATTTCCCCTTACATATCCCCGCTCAAAACCCCAACCAAACACCCGAGACATACTCGACACTTCCTGATTGGCCTGGTTTTTACTGGTCATCCCGCGTTTATCCATATAAATACGGACCTGCTCAATTTTAATATCGTCGGCTTTCATGTTCCCAAAGACAGCCAGTAACTTTTTCTGATGCTGCTTATAGTCAGACTGGGTTCTGATCGCTAAATCAGTAAAAGCCGGGCTGGCAAGAAACATCCCCCACAGCCTGGAAAAAGTCATGACATCGTGGCGCTTTGCCTTTTCCTCCTCATAACGCTGCCAAAGCTTTGACATGCTGGTATCACGAATTTTACCCAGAGTAACGCTTAGCTTTGTCCCTTTTGGCTTCCAGACGTAGCTATATTTATTTTTGGTAACCCGAGGAGGAAGCTGAGCGTCCTTTGGGTTCTTGCGTGGTCTTCCCATAAATGGCGTCGAAGTTAGGTTCTGTTGCAACATATTCGTCAACCTTTGGTAATTCAGTCGTATTTGGTGCCAGATTTCGACGCAGAACGATTGGCCTGTTTTTTCCATCAGTGGTAAATGGAATACCGTGGCAACGCAGCTGCCGTTGCTGTTCTGTGTAACGCCGATAGCCCGTAATTTCTGCAATTTCCGCTGGTGACAGTGTAAGTTCATGCATGGCTATCACCTCCGATAACCAGCCAGCGAATATTAACTGGCTGGTGGATTAAACAGTGAAAATTGAAAATCAGTTTGCACGGGTTTGTTATATCCCTGACCACGTACGGTAACTATTCCTTTATCTACAAGAGCAACACTCAGCTCCAGATTGGCGCGAGCTTCCGTTTTGTGTGTCTGCCAGTGAACTGCATCTTGTTTTCCTGATTTCTGGGTCGCTTTGATTAAATGGAAGAATTCCATATCGGGCCCTTAATTTTGGTTGTAAAATACCCGCAGCTAATGATTGCCGCCTTGGGTAGTGGTCATTGGTCAAAACTCGATTCCGGAAAGCTTTGGTCGGCTGACCGGGTACTTAACCCGCCTTGCGCGGGTTTTGTGCTTTTAGGGGCTGGTAACAGCCATTGGTCACAACTCGATTAAAACTTGAAAGCTGGCTGTTGGTCTTCAGCCGGTTTGTACGGGTAACACACTCCTTTAACGTGCTGCTCTGCGGCAGCTGCATTACAAGCAGGCAACGCCGAGCATGATGTCTGAGCATTCCCCGGTGAGGGCACAGACGGTAACGATCAAGGCAAAGAATGAGCTCATGCGTTTAGCTCTGGATTGCCTTTCTGTGCAAGTAAATAGCAAAGCTTGCGGACCAGAACTTCAAACAGGTTAAGGCGTACGGCTTGGCAGCCTGTTTTTTTGCGTGCGAAATCGATCATGGTTCAATCCTCGTTAGTGCCATTTGCGTCTGGCTGACGGAACGGTAAAGCCTGCTGCGCGAAATTTACTGTCATCTCATCCGGTGTTTCGTATGCCGCCGGCAGCTACTTCGTGGGCGTCCTGCCTTGATGACTGATTTTCTAAAATCAGACTACAAATTTAGTTTTCATTGGTCAAGGTTTTATTGAAGATAAAAACTTCAATGAAGGTAATGATATTTACAAAATGTGAATTTAAGGCGAAAAAAAAGCCGCTTGCGCGGCTGTTTTACAAGGTGTCATTCAACTATCAGAGGATGGTGGCTCGATTTTTCTCTTCTTAAGGAACTCGGCCATAAACTTATCTAGCTCGTCAAGCCTATCGTTTGCAAGAGCTATAAAGCGATCTTGCTCTACTTCTGGCAACTGATCGAACACATCAAGTAATCGTCGTTGCTTGTCATTGAGGACTGTTTTGCTCTCTGTGGTTTCTTTAAGCCATCTTTCTTCTTCATCGGACATGAAGAACCAATACAAGGGCTTATCAAGAGCGTCAGGGAGCAAAGCAAGTTTTTCCTTTCGCGGAATGATACCTGAATTGCACCATCCACTAACCGATTGAGAATTTACACCAACACGTCGGCCTAACTCAGATTGAGATATGCCTGCCTCTTCAAGGGCTCTTATAAGTCGTTCTTCAAAGTTCATATTCATATCCAAATCAAACCATTAAGCAAGGATACAAAGTTTCTTTGTAGTTGGGATCGTTCTATTTTCTTGACAATGAAAATTTTATTTTCAATCATATGAAAACAAATTAAGGAGATGGTATGAACGAACAGACCCAGAAAAGAATACTTTTGCTATGTGGTAGCCAGTCTGAGTTAGCGCGTCGACTTGGTAAAAATTCGCAAACTGTCTCAGCTTGGTTCCGCGCACAAGTGGCTAGTGCTGAAGTTCTTAATGCTTGCCGTGCCTTGAATTGGGAAATAACGCCGCACGAATTACGTCCGGACCTATACCCAAATCCAACAGATGGTTTACCTCAGAAGGAGGCCTAATCATGCAGTCAGTTACTTATCAACATCATACCCAGCACTTGGCTGGGCCGTTGAAAACCCAAAATCAGTTTAAGGTCCGTCGGCGAGACAGCTTCAAGCACCGTTCAGTTCAGGCAGCAGTTCGAGAGTGGGAATCTACTTTACCCGGTCAGTCACAGGAAAAGATTTCGCAGCTGGTGGCCGAGCAATGGGAGAAGGAAGGGGGCCGTGGTATTGCGGTCAACAAGCAGAATTTATTCCGGTATCTGCGAAATGAAAGTGGCTCGGAGAAATACACCGCTTACGTCGTGCAGCTATCGGGGGCAATCGTCGCTGCTATGCCCATAGAGATCGCCAGGAAGCATGGACTCAGTAATGCCAGAACGGAAGCCGAGCTGGTGGCGAGCGCGATCAAAGAATGCAGTGAGGCACATCAGGCGAAGTTGCTGGGCGCACCGCTGCAAAAGCTTGAGAAGGAGATCCGGGAAGCGGCAATCGCTTTGTTTAACATGTTACCTGCTGACGCGGCGGGACCACTATTGGCGAGCATTAGCGCCGTAGCGCCGCAATTTTTTTAATCGAGCTTTGACCAATGAATTCAACCCGGAGGCTTCATGAGCATTGACGCAATGCGGTGGGCCAAGAAAGTTAAGACCGGAAAATCCTCCAGTAAGGCGATCCTGACCTGGCTGGCTGATATGTGCGGCGCTGACTTGTGCGCTTATCCATCTGTCGCTGCGCTTGCAGAGGCTACGGAGATGGACAGAAAGACGGTGCTTGCAGGTTTACACCACCTGCAGGAAATAGGCCTGTTAGTCGACACAGGCGAGCGGCGTGGCAGGACAAAGCAAATTCCTGTGTACAAGCTGGTCGGGGTTGAAGAAAGCATCCCCGACGCAGAACAGGCCCAAAATCGGAACTCTTTAAATAATACCAAAAACAGGACGGTTAATCGTAACCGTACCGAAAACGGAACTGTTAATACAAACAGTACCATTAACGGGACCATTTGCGGTGATAAGGGTACCAAAAACGGGACTGATAACAGTTCGGATTTTAACCAAACAGTACCGTTTTTCCCTTTAAACAGTCCCAAAAACGGGACACGGAATCTACCAAGGAACCATAAAGATCTAAACCCCACACATAGCGAACTGGTCGAACCTGTCATTCCAGATTATCCGAATCAGCCAGGTATCGAAATTGGGCAGCAGCAGTCATTCGGGAAATTTCAGATGTTTGAAGATTGGAAACCAACAGCCGATTTTGCACGACAGGCAAACCTGTGGGGTATGCCGATTAAGGTGGGCATAAATATCGAAGCCGAGCTAAGCAGCTTCATCGCTTACTGGCAGGCCGAAGGGAAAGTATTTCATCAAATTCAGTGGGAGCAGAAATTAGCTCGCCACCTGGATCGCGCAAAGGTTCTGACTAAACCACAGACGGGAGGTAACGAGAATGCAACAGTTCGACCACAGCCAGCAGCATCCCGGGCTGTTCAGCAAATACAGTCTGCACACGCAGAGTGGCGACGCAGGAACGGACTTGATGGCGACGGAGACAGCGTGGCGGTTATGGCAGGTGATGGGGGAAATATTCTCAAACCGCTGGACGCAGAAGAATGGGGCAGAGCCTACGGCTCTCTGGATAGCTCAGATAGGTTCGATGACTGAGGCGCAGATCAAACTGGTCTGTCAGCAATGCATGGAGCGCTGCGCAGTAGGTAATACATGGCCCCCCGATCTAGCTGAGTTTGTTTCGCTGGTTTCAGAGAGTGGAGCCAATCCTTTCGGGCTGACATCTGAACGGGTCATGACGGAGTATCGTCGCTGGCGGAACGAGTCTTATCGTTTTTCGGGGAGTGACAAATATCCGTGGCCGCAGCCTGTGCTGTATCACATCTGCATCGAAATGCGCAGAACTGGCGTTGAACGCCAGATGACTGAGGGGGAACTTAAAAAACTGGCTGAAAAGCTATTAACCAAATGGGCGAAGCACGTTAGCAACGGGCTGTCGGTTCCACCAATTCGTCGCCAGCTTGCTGCACCGCAGCATCCGGCAGGGCCAACTCCGGCACAGCTGCTGATGGAAGAGTACAAGCGCCGCAAAGCGGCAGGTTTAACCAATTAATCGAGTATTGACCAATGACCAAATCCTTAACCCAAAAAGAGCAGGTGGCAGTTTTTGTACGCTACCAACCGAACTGTGCAGTTGGCGACGTTTCCGAGGCGCTTGATATGCATGCCGCTACAGCTGGGAAGTTACTGAGAGAGTTAAGTGACGAAGGGATATTAAACCGGACACGTAACAGCGTTCAGTTTACTTATTCGGCTGCCTCTGATGCGGAAATTCCTGAGGTGGTACTTCCGTGCATGGTTGAAAAAAGCGATCCGGTCATGATGCAAGCTGCCGAGAAAAAAGCGAAGGAGCTTGAGGAGAAGGGCCTGTGGCGACGTGCTGCAGCTGTGTATGCGGATATGTTTGGGATCGCCGGGAGTTCGGTTGAGGTTGCCCGTATTGCCAAGCGTCGCAAAGACTGCCTGCGCCAGGCGGGGAGGGCATAACTGATGCCGAGACCTAAAACACAAAGTGAGCGGGCTCAAATCATCACGAGGATCATCGAGTTGGTGAAGGAGCATGGACGCATCACGACAAATGACGTCGTTGCGATGTTCGATCTGCATCGCACGACTGCGGAGAAATACATCCGTACAGCCGTACAGCGTGGAGAACTTATCCGTAATGGCCGGTGCGGCATTTTCCGTGATTAGCGTGCTGTTATCGACTTTGACCTGAAACGCTTTTCATACAACAAAACATAAGGCTGATGTAAAAAGATTGCCGCTATCGTCTGTTTGATCATCTCCGTTTCTGGCGCGGCGTTGAGGAGCTGCCCTGCCCAAATAAAAAAGGGTTAAAAACAGGCTATTTTTGAATAATATAGCAGGATTAATAATTTGCTTGCTATTTTACATTTCGCAATACAAAAAAATTAATTGATTGTTGTTTATGGCTAGTCGCGTATATTCCATCAGCAAGATAATGGATATTATCGATGCGTAATTTTGACGGGATATTCGATGTCGATAATCCCGTTTTTTTTAAATACGGCCTGACGGTTTTAAGATAAATATCCAGACAAACCACTTAAGAATAAATAACCTTATCATAATAAGATGTGGTGCCGGGTGCCTCCCGGTGTATCTTTGCTAGTCCTGAGATACGCGAGCATACTGCATTTTGACCAGTTCGCCCCGCCGCTGAGGGGGATTCACCACTAGATAAAATTAGCGCAGGACCCTGTTTTCGTCAATATGCAAGTATTCGGTAGTTAAGGGGGGAGTTAAACTACTTTTTCTTCTGAAGGTCGCTCGTATTAAGGCAACAATCATCTGTAGATAAGGGCAGAAACTGCATGGGTTTTAAAATTCATGACTACAAAAAAGTTGTTAAATGTATTCAGGAATAATTCATCTCCACAGTCATGGTATGAATCCAAAAAAAACCGTGTACTTAAACACGGTTTCTGAAATTCAGATAAAAGTGCTTTACCATTCGCGTGCTTCATCAGAAGCTTAATCATTATAAGCTACAATCCGAAAGCATGCTGTGTTTCAGGGGGAGGTATTGATATCATTCTGCTCTCCCGTCATCAGGCATTAACCCGGCAAGGCGGCAGTCAGCCTTCAGGCGTCATTTTTATGACAGCTCAACCTGGATATCCTCTCTTTGCTGGCACCGGCGACGTGATCGTCCCCGGATAAGGGTTTCGTACGCATGTCGCGGTGAATAAACAACCGGCCCAGCTTCAGAGTTTTTCAGGTACAGGTTTTCTGATTCATTTGACGGGAATACGCCTTTATATTCATGAGGCCAGAGCACGCTGTAATCCCAACGATACAGTCTGTAACTGCATGGACTGCATCCCTGAAGTTTATGTAACCCGCCACCGGCTCCCCTTTCATTCGCGTTTGCTCATGGCACAAATCGGCCTTCCCGGAGGCGCCGCGAGATATGCTCAGCGAGACGGGTAGACTTCAGAAAACACCTTTTTCCTGCATTATAGCGTCAGGTGAATGCTACTCCACCACCACTTTAGCGCTGGGCCTGGACAACAGGATCTTTATCAGCTCAGTAAAGGGAACGGGCCTGAAGAAGTAATATCCCTGCAGAAACGTGATGTTATTCCGGATGAGATAGTTAAGCTGCTCCTGTGTTTCCACTCCCTCCGCCACAATGCTGATTGAAAGTTTTCGCGCCAGCTCCAGTACAGAGTCCAGAATACGTGTCGAGTCTTCATTCGCAGTAACCCTGCCAACAAAACTTTGGTCAATTTTAAGGTAATCAATGTGCAGATCATAGAGATATGAAAGCCCTGAATAGCCCGTACCAAAATCATCCAGCGCAATCGCAAAGCCATTTTCATGCAATTTGTTCAGAGTCTGGACCAGATGTTCATCAATATGCAGGGGCTCTCGCTCTGTCACCTCAATGACCAGGTTCAGATCGCGTCGGATAAAACTGTTCTTATAATTCAGACATTCTTCCACGAATGTGGGCATTATAATATGAGAGGCACTAAAATTAATGCCTACGTGAAAACCCTCCGGCAACTTAGTGGCAATAGTATTCATGTGTGCTGCAACCTGGATCATGAGGCTCTGAGTCAGCGGCACGATTAAACCTGATTTCTCTGCTTCCGGGATAAATGAAGCGGGAGAAATGAAGCCTGCCTGAGGATGTTTCCATCTGGCCAGCACTTCCACACCGCGGAGAGTGCCTTCTTTGCCGTTCACAATTGGCTGGTAAAAAGGAACGATCTCTTTTCTGGCAATCGCTGTGCGCAACGTTTCTTCAGGGGAGTGACTTTTATTCAGAAACTTGTGCAGGCAATAAGCAACAAGACAGGACATCAGCACTAAAAAAATTAAGACGACACCGGCCCGATTGATCAGCCTCTGTAGACTCAGTACAGGTGGAGAGTTAAATTCGATATTAAAGGGATAGTGTGAAGATCTTACGCTTAAGGTGTGAATGAGAGTAGTGTTTGCCGTCGTGACATCACCAGACTTACCCAGAATGCTTTGCCCCACCCTTAATGAATACGAAACGCTGTCTGACGGAATGTCCAGCGCATCCCGCACATGGCTGTCGCTTATACTGATCATGATACGGCTTCCGGCATACGTCTTTTGATAAATAAGTACAGGGAGGCCGTTTACAGTGCCTCGCGCAGGCACAAGTAGCATGGGGGTCTCTGGTAGCGCTGTACTGTTAACCAGCAGCACCCGGTTTCCCGGAAGAGATGAACACCAGACCGAGTTTTTCTTAAGAATCATGATGGTTCTGAGGTGAGGTTGTAAAGCGGCTTCAGTGCCAAGCCGGTACTGTTCTTCCACATCACAGTCCTTGTCAGCAATACGCATCGCCGTCCGGGTGGCAAAGCGTGCTTCCTCAAGCAGGACATTCATGTTTTTCACGACATACCGGGCACCCGCAAGACTGTCAGCCCGCGCAGAGTACCAGACCTGTAAATTAATAAAAAAAATACCCAACATAAAAACTGTCATAGCTGCAGCAAAGGGGATACGTGCATGACGCATTTATTATTCCTGATATGAGCGAAGCGATAGCATCAACGACACTAAACGTCGTCTGATTCAGCATAACTATGAGCATGGATGACAAAGGACTAATTCACCAGATGCTACGTTACGATCATTTACAGACGACCGGCGTGGCGCATGAGAAAGTCCGCTTCTGGCACGAAGCGGACCCCTCGAGCCATGCGACTACCAAAGTTTCTGGTAGATGAACTCTGTTTTTGCGCGGTGTGAAATTAATTCAACATATATAATTGAATGTTTTAATTATTTTTCGAAGGTCGGTAACAGCGATTCATCTTTCCTCAAATGATGTAGCTATTTGCAATTTGTGCGGTTAAGGCGTTGATCAAACTCACCCCGCAGTGTACTGTATAAACATACAGTTAAAGCAGCGGAGGCATTTATGAAAGTTGAATTAACCATTGATCGCACTAAAGAACTTCCAAATGGCGCGGTCCCGGCGCTGGAAAAAGAATTGTTAAAACGACTCCAGAATCAGTTCGATGAGTGCAGTCTGGTTATACGCCGTGCAGGCTCGGATGGGTTAAACGTTTACGGTGGCGAAAAGGAAGTTAAGAAGAAGGTTGAGGAAATCCTCCAGCAGACTTGGGAAAGCGCAGGCGACTGGTTTTATTGATACAGCATGCAATAACTTTCCAGTTTGGAGGGGGGATTGGTGAAACCAAAAGAAGAATTACCGAACAGGGGCTACGCGGTCATCAGATGCCACGATGGGGTTATCGTTGCAAGACTGCACTCATTTCCTGACAGCGCGCGCGCACTCATGTACAGACGTGGTGATGAAGTATCATTCATGCAGTTGCAGGAAGATGAGATGATAGGAACCCCGACACTCTTTACACAGATGCTTGAGCGGGCTGGTTATCGAGTTTCCAAGAATTCTGTTACACTCCCGTCATAGGCCTGAACACCCTATACCTGCTGCGCCACTGGAGAGACACCATGGCGCAAACACCAAACCAGAATAAATTCCTACTGACCCCTCAAAAGGCCAGCGATTTCTTTTTGATGTCATTCCTGCAGGGGGTGGCATGAAGAAAAGCTGGTTCACTCACTCCGGACTGACAACCGAAGAAGCCAATGAGCTGGTGGCGCGCTATAAATCTAAAGGCGTTCCCGTTGAGAAATGCCTCGATACTGATCCTCGGCTTTGGATAGTCAGCGCATTACTCCCGCAGCAAAAATCCTCACCTAAGACAGCGCAAAGCATGCGCTCCCGGACATGGGGATGATCGTGACAGTCTACAACATCCTCCCCATGGGTAAGCCTCGCATGACGCGTGCAGACAAATGGAAGAAGCGCCCTGAAGTTATGCGTTACCGGGCCTTCTGCGATCACGTCCGGCTCATGGGCATCTGCATGCCTGAATCAAATTCACACGTTACCTTCGTTCTTCCGATGCCGAAGAGCTGGAGCAAAAAGAAGCGCGCAGAAATGAACGGGCAGCCTCATCAGGGCAAACCCGATCTCGATAATCTTCTGAAGTCTCTGATGGATGCGCTCTTTGAAGACGACAAGCATATCTGGGATTCAAGGATAACGAAGCTCTGGGGCGAAAACGGGCAGATCATTATCAAGGAGAGCGAGTAATGCGTGCGCTTCTGCAACCTGTGATTGCGAGAGAACTTGGTGTAGTGCTGTTGAAGCCGGGCAGGGAACTGATGGAGTTATTCACAGCAGGCAGAATCCTGATCGAGCGCCAGCCAGAAAGTATGGCCGGGTATCAAACTGGTCGTGTTCCGGATGCGCGGCAGCCACTGGAAGACAACGAGCAGCTGCGAAGCTTCTTCTTGAATGAAAAGGTCCTGATTGCAGCCGGTGGAATAAGCGGGCTTGATTACTGGTTGCTGAAGTACGGCGGCGGAAATTGCCAGTACGCTCACAGTGATTACCACTATCACGAACTAACCATCATGCACCATGAGCCGGGGTCTATCCTGCTTTGTGGCTATTGCGACAACCAACTGCGAGAGCAGCGTACCGAGGCGCTGGCAGAACTGGCACGCAGCAACGTTATTGCCTTTGTTCTGGATTCTATTCGTATTTCTCTCGGTATCGACAAAAGTCGCGAGATTTCCCTAGCGGAACTCAGCTGGTGGGCTGTTCGTAAGTCAGTAACGGATGCTTTACCGGAATGTTGTGCTCGGGAAGTGCTTCGTTTACCCGAAGAAAGCGAGATTGGACGCGAAAGCGATATTACGCCTTCAGTACCGGCCACCAGCATCCTTGGCGAATTAGTTTCAGCCATTGATCTGCCTGATACGCTAACAGAACCGCTGGTGGGCGTGATAGTGGATCCGGCACCGCCTCAATCTTTTATGCGTCGTCCAAAGCGCCTGCGCTGGGAAAATCGCGATTATCTGAATTGGGTTAAAACACAGCCCTGCGAATGCTGCCAGCAGCAATCAGACGACCCGCACCACTTAATCGGATGGGGGCAGGGTGGCATGGCAACGAAAGCGCACGACATTTTCTCCATTCCACTTTGCCGAAAACATCATACCGAACTTCATAACGACCGCCTGGCATTCGAGCGTAAATATGGCTCACAGCTGGAAATGATCATTAAAGTGCTGGACCGGGCCTACGCGCTCGGCGTTCTGGCGTAAGGAGCGAACAGGATGACACCACGTCAACGCCGTAATCATATTGAAGCGCTGGGTAAAGCAGCGACTGCACCGCGTAAAAGCTGGTTGGGTAAGAGCATGCTGCTGACAAGTATTCAGGCTGCCTGGATTAAGTCATTGCTGACAACATGGGGAGAGGGTGTAAGCGGTGGAACAGCCCCACGTTTACCCCGCGCGCACGCCTGCTGGGATGTTCTAAAAGGAGGGCGATGGTCAGATAAGGCATTGTCTCGCTTTACAGCAGCACTCGAACAAGCTCGGGGCGAAGGATTCAGGGGGCCGCAGGCGCTTAATCGTGCCCACGCTATCCTGTGGCCACAGCCAGCCACCAGCATAATTGATGAAGCCATGCACGCTGAAGACGTTGATTTTGTCGAGCAGTCAGTGCTTCAGGCGCTTGATGTAAATGATCCGGTTTATATCGTCGGTCTACAGTATTACACCACGCGCAAAAAAATCTCTGACATTACGCGGGAGTTACAGTCGATCGCGCCGTGGCTAACGGATTGGGAGGCCAGAAAACGTGTTCGCTGGTGCCTGGAAATTTTCAGGGCGAAGGTTTTTTTATCTTCGAGGCAACTCTTAGCTGAGCAGAGCTGAATCTCCTGCTCTTTAGCTTTTAGTGCTTTATTTCTATTTTGATATTGAAAACGAGCCAGGAATTTAGATAATTCATTCATGCTTGGCAGAGCTGCGCCGCGATGGCAGCGAACTAAAGCGACAATTTGAAAATAACGAGAGCCCCGCCAGTCGGGGCTTTTGCTTTACGGCGATACGACAGGGGTATTCGCGAGGTGCATTGCATCAATACCCCTGTCATATCGTCGTTTCTTTCTAATCAAACCGCTTCAGGCCATATAAATACCTTTCCCGTCTCTAACCTGCATTAATGACTTGCTGTGCGTGGCAAGCAGAGTTATCTGTATGTCACACCATCAAAACAGGTAAAAGACATGCAAAATCAGTGTTATATGACAGCAGAAGCAAAGGCGGTTTTAAACGAACTAAGCACCACACCAGCTACTGCAGGTGAAATTGCAGAGAATACGCATCTGAGTCTGGCGCGCTGCCAGTTCATACTCACGCAGCTGGTGATGGCGAAGTTTTCGATATACCAATTCGGATGTTACAAGCGCCTCCAGTGATGGGGGCTTTTTTTTGTGGAATGGGCGGCTGGTGGGTGTTGTAGCACCCGGCCAGCCATTTGCTCATGTAGAAGGTCACAAGCGAACCAAGGCCCACCGCTTTAGCGCTAAAGCACAGTGAGCCTACCAGAGACCCGCTTACTGATCTATGAAAAATACTGTAAAAATATCCAGTGCTCAATTAGTAAACACCGATTGCCTTCAGTATCTTGCGCAACTTCCTGATGACTCAATAGACCTCATTGTTACAGACCCGCCTTATTTCAAGGTGAAGCCGAATGGCTGGGATAACCAGTGGAACGGCGACACCGATTATCTTCGCTGGCTTGATATGTGTCTTGCCCAGTTCTGGCGAGTCCTTAAGCCTGCCGGCAGCCTGTATTTGTTCTCAGGTCACCGACTTGCATCGGACATTGAGATCATGATGCGTGAACGCTTCAACGTCATGAACCACATTATCTGGGCGAAACCCTCGGGGCGCTGGAATGGATGCAATAAGGAGAGCCTGCGCTCTTACTTCCCGGCGACGGAACGCATCCTTTTCGCTGAGCATTATCAGGGGCCATATAAGCCGAAAAGCGACGGATTCAGTGAGAAAAGCAACGAGGTTAAACAACATGTTATGGCCCCGTTAATTTCTTACTTCCGTGATGCAAGAGCTGCGCTGGGGGTAACGTCCAGACAAATCGCGGACGCCACTGGAAAGAAAAACATGGTGTCCCACTGGTTCGGGGCCAGTCAGTGGCAACTACCGAACGAGCAGGATTACGAAAAACTTCAGGAGCTATTCACACAGATAGCTATTGAAAAATACCGCGCCTCTGAACTCAAAGCACCGCATCACCAGCTGGTGGCCACGTGGCATTCGTTGAACCGGAAATATCTTGATCTGCTGGAAGAGTACAAATCTCTTCGGCGGCATTTCTCTGTGACAGTAGCCGTGCCCTATACAGACGTCTGGACACATAAACCCGTGCAGTTCTATCCAGGTAAACACCCTTGCGAAAAGCCCGCTGAAATGTTGCGGCAGATCATCAACGCCAGCAGCAGGCCCGGCGATGTGGTTGCCGATTTCTTTATGGGCTCGGGATCAACTGTTAAAGCAGCGATTGAACTGGGTCGCCAGGCTATCGGCGTAGAACTGGAAGAGGAACGATTCGGCCAGACGGTAAGTGAGGTAAGGCAGCTGGCAGGGGAATAAAAGTTAGGGTCGCTGATGCGGCCCTTTTTATTACCTCAACAGGACACCCGCAACGTAGCGAGGTGAGAGCATGTATCGAATGGAAAAAATCACGACGGGTATTGCATACGGAGCATCTGGTGGGGGGACCGGATACTGGCTGCTTCAGCTCCTCGATAAAGTCTCCCCATCACAATGGGCGGCCATTGGTGTGTTAGGTAGCCTCATGTTTGGTTTGCTGACGTGGTTGACGAGTCTGTACTTCCAAATCAAAGCGGATCGCCGCAAAGCTGCGCGAGGTGAGTGATGTCGAATAAGTCAAAACTCAGCGCAGCAGTGCTGGCGCTAATCGCGTCAGGTGCGTCCGCTCCACTCATTTTCGACCAGTTCATCAGTGAGAAAGAAGGCAATGCGCTGGTGGCCGTAATGGATCCGGGTGGGGTCTGGTCATTATGTCACGGTGTGACCGTCATCGATGGCAGGCGTGTTGTTAAAGGTATGACGGCCACTGAGGAACAATGCCGCACGGTTAACGCTATTGAACGCGATAAGGCATTAGCCTGGGTGGATCGCAATATCAAAGTGCCTCTGACAGAACCACAAAAGGTTGGTATTGCTTCCTTTTGCCCGTACAACATTGGCCCCGGTAAATGCTTCCCTTCGACCTTTTATAAGCGCATTAACGCAGGCGATCGCAAAGGGGCATGCGAAGCAATCCGCTGGTGGATTATGGACGGAGGACGTGATTGCCGCCTCACCAAAGGCCTGAAGAATGGGTGTTATGGTCAGGTGGAGAGACGGGACCAGGAGAGCGCGCTTGCGTGCTGGGGGTTAGACCAGTGATCAGCGCACTCATCAAGACCTGGTGGAAAACCGCCACGGTTGCTGCTCTGCTCATTGCTTCCTTCGCTGCGGGCAGTATGTGGACGGAACGAGCATGGGAAAAGAAATGGGCGGATCGTGATAGTGAAGAGTCCTCCCAGGCTGAGAACGCTCAAACGGCTGCCCGTATGATTGAACAAGGGCGAGTAATCGCTCGTGATGAGGCTGTTAAAGATGCACAAGCACAGGCTGCAAAAGCGGCTGCGATTGCTGCTGGTCTGTCTGCCACTGTTAACCAGCTGCGCACCGAAGCAACAAAACTTGCTACCAACCTGGACGCCGCAAAGCACACCTCAGGTCTTGCCGCTACCGTTGGAAGCAAAACAACCAGCGCTAACGCCGCAATGCTCGCCGACATGCTCGGAAGCATTGCAGAAGAAGCTAAATACTATGCTGACCGATCTGATGAAAGCTACCGGGCTGGAATGACCTGTGAAAGGATTTACAACTCGGTCAAAAACTCAGGCCAGTAAATATCCCCGCAAGGGGATAAACGAAAAATATCCCCTTGCGGGGATAAATATCGCGAGTGATATGCGTTCTCATTTAATGGGTCCTCCCGGCGGGGTGGCCTACCACGGGGCGGCGCGCTCGCGGGAATCGGCTAGTTTTTCGGATCCATGGCCATCATCATCATGAGGGTAGGTCTTTGTTTTATATAGGGGCCATTTTTCTAAGATGTCGAATCGTTTAAAAAGTGTTCACCATCATGGATCAGGAAATCGCATCTCTCAAACTGAATATAAACCAACTGGCTGCCATCACCGACGTACACCGCCAGACAGTGGCCGCCAGGCTTAAAAATATCGAACCGGCCGCGGGCAGTAACAGCAAGCTAAAGCTTTACCTAATCACCGATATCCTTACTGAACTGATGATCCCAACGGTTTCCTCCGACCTGGAAGATATGCAGCCGTCCGACAGGCTGGCGCACTGGAAGGCAGAGAATGAACGACTCAAGTTCGAACAGGACACGGGGCAATTAATTCCCGCTGATGAGGTGGCTCGAGAATTTTCACTTATGGCAAAAGCCGTCGTCATGGTACTTGAAACCCTTCCTGACATTCTTGAACGCGACTGTGCGTTGTCACCGGCGGCGGTGTCGCGCGTCCAGAGTGTGATTGACGATTTGCGTGATCAGATGGCTCAGAAAGTCCACGATGCTGAACAAGAGGAGGCCGATACCGAGGAGGAGTAATGGCAAAGCGTGCATCGGCATGTGGTATTCGCCGCGATGTTTCCGGCATTCTTCGCGCGCCGCGGCGAATGGAGGTGGCCGATGCGGTCAGCACGTATATGCGTGTGCCGATGGGGGCGGGTAACTCAGTGCCCTGGGATCCTGATCTGGCTCCCTATGTTATTGAACCGATGAACTGCCTTGCATCACGACAATATGACGCCGTGGTATTTGTCGGCCCGGCGCGAACAGGTAAAACCATTGGCCTGATTGATGGCTGGATTGTCTATAACGTCGTTTGCGATCCGGCTGATATGTTGGTCATTCAGGTCTCTGAGGAAAAAGCGCGCGAGCACTCGAAAAAGCGTCTTGACCGTACTTTTCGCTGTAGTCCAGAAGTTAAAAAGCGGCTGAGTCCAAGACGTAACGATAACAATGTCTACGATCGTACATTCCGCGCCGGTAACTACCTGAAACTGGGCTGGCCATCCGTCAATATCATGTCGTCCTCAGACTATAAAAGCGTGGCGCTCACGGATTACGATCGTTTTCCGGAAGACATCGACGGGGAGGGGGATGCTTTCTCACTGGCGTCGAAGCGTACCACCACATTCATGTCATCAGGAATGACGCTGGTGGAAAGCTCACCCGGAAGGGATATCAGAGACACAAAATGGAGGCGTACCACGCCCCATGAAGCGCCACCGACTACCGGAATTTTATCGCTTTATAACCGTGGCGACCGCCGTCGGCTTTACTGGCCATGTCCACATTGCGGCGAGTACTTCCAGCCAGAAATGGACAACATGACAGGATATCGCGACACCAGCGATCCGGTACTGGCTAGCGAAGCGGCGTTTATTAAGTGCCCGGCCTGCGCTGGCCGGATCACCGCAGAAATGAAGCGCAGCCTCAATATGAAATGCGTCTGGCTCCGTGATGGTCAGAGTATCGACAGCACAGGCCGGATAAGCGGTGAAGGCCGTCGTTCCCGTATTGCTTCCTTCTGGATGGAAGGTCCTGCAGCTGCTTACCAGACCTGGGCGCAGCTTATTTATAAATTCCTGACGGCTGAGCAGGAATATGAATCCACCCGCAGCGAGGAAACCCTGAAAACGGTTATTAACACCGATTTCGGCAGGCCTTATTTGCCACGGGCCAGCATGGAGCAGCGCAAAAGTGAATTGCTCGAGCAACGTGCAGAAGATGTCCCAAAACGTTCGGTACCGGATGGCGTGCAGTTTCTCACAGCCACCGTTGACGTACAGGCCGGACGTAATCGGCGTTTTGTTGTGCAGATCACGGGTTATGGAAGTATGGGAGAGCGCTGGATTGTTGACCGTTACAACATCCGGCATTCATTGCGCTGCGATGGCAACGGGGAAAGCATTCAGGTGGATCCAGCAAGCTATCCGGAGGACTGGGATCTTTTACTCACCGACGTCTTTGATAAAACGTGGCCTCTCGCGTCTGACCCATTAAAGGGCATGCGGCTTATGTCTATGGCTGTGGACTCAGGGGGCGAAGACGGTGTGACAGATAATGCCTATAAGTTTTGGCGCAAATGTCGTCGTGAGGGACTGGGTAAGCGTATCTATCTCTTCAAGGGTGACAGCGTCCGGCGTAGCAAACTGATCCAGCGAACGTTTCCCGACAACACGGGCAGATCAACACGCCGCGCACAGGCCACGGGGGATGTTCCTCTTTATCTTCTCCAGACCGATGCCCTCAAGGACCGGGTGAATAATGCACTGTGGCGTGATTCACCTGGCCCTGGCTATGTACATTTCCCCGCCTGGCTGGGCACCTGGTTCTATGACGAACTGACGTATGAGGAACGCTCGAATGAAGGGAAATGGAGTAAGCCCGGCAGGGGCGCAAACGAAGCATTTGACCTGCTCGTTTATGCAGACGCGCTCGCCATTCTTAGTGGTTACGAAAAAATCAAATGGCCGTCAGCTCCTGAGTGGGCACGGCGGGAAACGTGGATCGAGGACACGCAGACGGAAACTGGCGAAATGCCATCCCCGCCGTCTGCGCCGAAATCTAAATCAAAACCAAAACGTGAGAAGCCCGTAACCGAGCAGGCTAATCCGTGGTCTTCGTCAGGAGGTTGGGTGTGAATCCAGCAGATATTCAAAACATGATCGACCGCTACGCTGCAGCCGAGCTGTCTGTTCTGGAGGGGAAATCAATCACTTTCAACGGGCAGCAGATGACGCTCGAAAACCTGTCGGAAATCAGAAAAGGCCGTCAGGAATGGGAGCGACGACTGGCAACGCTCAATAACAAACGCCGCGGGCGAAACGGCTACAGGCTGGCGAGGTTTGGATGAGTTTTTTAGATGATGCGATTGGCCTGTTTTCACCAGGCTGGAAGGCCTCACGTCTGCGTGCCCGTGCGGTTATTAAGGCGTATGAGGCGGTAAAGCAAACGCGTACACACAAAGCACAGAAGGAAAATCGCTCAGCCGATCAGCTCAGCCAGATGGGGGCGGTTTCACTGAGGCAGCAGGCGCGGTGGCTGGACAACAACCACGATCTGGTGATCGGCGTTTTCGACAAGCTGGAAGAAAGGGTAGTGGGTGCGAAGGGCATCATAGTTGAACCGCATCCGATGCTGAGTAACGGGAAGATCGCTAAAAAGCTGGCCACTGATATCCGCAAAAAGTGGGGCGAATGGTCCGTAAGACCAGATGTCACAACCCAGTTTACCCGCCCCATGCTGGAGCGGCTGATGTTGCGAACGTGGCTCCGGGACGGTGAGGTATTTGCTCAACTGGTTCGCGGTACCGGAAATGGTCTTCAGCCGGTTGCTGGCGTGCCATTCTGGCTGGAAGCGCTGGAGCCGGACTTCGTGCCGATGAACAGCGATGCCGCCACCCAGCTCAATCAGGGCGTTTTTGTCGATAACTGGGGGCGCCCGAAAAAATATCAGGTCTATAAAAGC
>Ga0105250_10000723_pt1 | contig 20196 bp, 16 predicted proteins | sample KBSS54metaG_FD_80425 | JGI IMG/M metagenome (GOLD analysis project Ga0105250, IMG submission 80425) | Switchgrass rhizosphere microbial communities from Kellogg Biological Station, Michigan, USA - KBS S5-4 metaG | ecosystem: Host-associated > Plants > Roots > Rhizosphere > Soil | place...
ATGGCGGTGTTCCAGGCGGTAAAGGCGTTCGAGCTGTTCAGCGGGCGCCAGGCGGATGCGGCGCGGATGCAGGCGCACTTTGCCAGTTTCACCTGATAGAAAAGTGTTGGCTTCTTCGCGGCGGTTCGACGCCTCGAAGAGGCCGGTACAGGCGAATCACCCTCGCTCATCCAGCAACGCCTGTATCACTTGTTCCTGCCCGCCATAATCCCCCTCGCCAAAGTGCACATGGCGCACCTGCCCCTTGCGGTCGACAAAGTAATGCGCCGGCCAGAACTGGTTGCCCCAGGCATTCCACACCTTATGGTCGTTGTCCACCGCCACCGGGTAACCGATACCCAGCCCTGCCACCTTGTTTCGCAGGGTGCCCACATCGTGCTCGTAGTCGTACTCCGGCGTATGCACGCCCACCACCACCAGCCCCTGATCGGCATAACGCCGCGCCCAGTCATTCACATGCGGCAGGCTGCGCTGGCAGTTGATGCAGTCCCAGGTCCAGAAGTCCACCAGCACCACCTTCCCCTTCAGCGCTGGCCCATCCAGCGGGGTCGAGTTGATCCACTGGCTGGCCCCCGACAGCGACGGCATGGCGCCATAGCTGTCACGGGCCATCAGGTGCCCGGCCAACCCCAGCCCCGTCAGCGCCAGGGCAATACCACCCACCTTCAGCATCAGGCGGCGATCAATTCTCATGGCAACCACCGGTGGCATAGGTGCGGTACTGCACGCTCTGCTGATGGCCGTTGGAGTCGAGGTAGTCCATACGGGTGTTCACCAGGCCGCAGGCGTTGCTCTGGTCGTCCTGCACCGACAGCACTTTCTTCACATCCAGGTGTTCACCGTAGCGGTACTGCATGGCACCGGCCTCGCCCATGGGTGCGGTGGCGGCCTGGGCGGCAATGGTGCCAAAGCTGAGCACGGCGAACAGGCTGGCGCTGGCGAAAGTCTTGAAGTTCATGGCATCTCTCCTGTGAAACGCTTGGCAGTGGGGCGTATTGTTCCCCGGTCGAGAGCCATTTGACGCCTGCCAAGTATCCCGTCTGTGTCACTCAACCCCGGGATGTGCGTCCGCCTGTAGCTGCATCCTTTTCGGAAAACATCGCAAAATCATGGAAAACCCTTCGCAAGCAGGTAGTTATAAAAAAGAAGGCGCCCATGAAGGGCGCCCCGGCTGTACAAACGGATACAATAGATTAAATGAGTTACAACCTAACGCTTGTTATCACTCACAGGTTCAACTTTATCGTGACGGCTGTATAACTCAGCCCTCGATGCACGTTCTGTCAACGGTCCTCTGTTTTCACCTTTACTGGAACGCTGAGTGGATTTATTGTCGCCATCACCCGAGCAACTACCGCTTTGAACGGTTTGCTTATCTTTCATAAAAACCTCGATAGAGCCACCTGTTTCAATGGCTCATATTGTTCTTCAAGATGTGGAACGCTGGAAAAAAGCATGCTTTGTCATGCGATCTATCAGCACAGGGCTAGTGCAGCCAGGCGCGTCTCCACGGGGTATCCGGGCCGTCCGAATGGCGGCTGAATCTCGGTGCATTCGAGGCCAATAGCTTTGCTGCAGGCACTGGCTCGGCCTCAGTAACAGGGTCAGGATCGATGTAATTTTCCCGATCATCAGTTGGAGACTGAACAAGCCAATCATTGCGCAACAGTTGGCGATCCTGATCAATTTCCGGATCACTCTCCGGCGAGCCCTGCCCTGTCTGGTTTTTACCGTACATAAGCACCTCTCATAGGCCCAGATATTCTGAGCTTATTGAGTATGCGCCCTGCCTGAAAACAAGAAGCAGGTATCAGACCACCGGACACAATCTATAAGCCGCGCTTCATGAACAGGAAAATAACAACGATATTCTTTGCGCACTGTTGCAGTATTTAAAGCGCTTCATGATCCAAGCTCGTCGGCCTGGCGGGTATCGCCACGCGCTCGTGAGGCCTTCAACAGGAGTGTAAAACTGCCGGTGAGTTGATGACGAAGCTCTTTGGGCATGACAAAAGCGAAATGCACCAGCCATGACCCGTCACCCAGCAAAAAGCTCTCCCGTCGGTATTGGGTCACTTGTTGTTCAGAAATACCTATGCAAACGGCAATTACGCAGTCGCTCGGCTCTTCGCTCACGGGCGTGCCCCTTCAAAAATCGGTATTGAAGCGCTCGAATGGTGGTCGGTTCAGGCAGCAAAGGCAGGCCATCAAGGCTTGGCTGTACGTTCCTTGCCCCACTGAGCTTTGGCTACGCCATACGGGGTACCGGTGACACCGCTGGCTACGTGCTGGATATGGCCGCCATGCTGGAGGAACGTTTCGATTTGCTCGCAAAGGCGTTCGTGGGCTCTTTGGGCTGTGCCGGGGTATGTCTGATGCATGGAGGCTACTCGGTAATGAGCCACTGAAATACAGTTACCCGAACGATCATTGTACGCTCTGTAGTGCTATCAGGCTCGGAACCCGCCGCGTACCCGGCTTTTATCGGCCAGGCGGTCAATGGCCAGCACAGGGCTGGCTGGCCGCGGGCCGCTTCAACCAGCCCCAGGCACGGTTCGGCTTCCCTGCCAGATACACTGCAATACAAACCCCGCAGGCAATCGCAAACGTGCCGGGTACACTGCGCCAACCCCACTCGAACAGGAACGCTGCGCATGGAACACGTCGATCACATCCTGATCGTCGACGACGACCGCGAAATCCGCGAACTGGTCGGCAACTACCTCAAGAAGAACGGCCTGCGCACCAGCATCGTCGCCGACGGCCGGCAGATGCGCGCCTTTCTCGAAGCCAACAGCGTCGACCTGATCGTGCTCGACATCATGATGCCTGGCGACGACGGCCTGCTGCTGTGCCGCGAATTGCGCGCCGGCAAGCACCGCAACACCCCCGTGTTGATGCTGACGGCCCGCAACGATGAAACCGACCGCATCATCGGCCTGGAAATGGGCGCCGACGATTACCTGACCAAGCCGTTCTCTGCCCGCGAACTGCTGGCCCGTATCAATGCCGTGCTGCGCCGCACGCGCATGCTGCCACCCAACCTCACCATCAGCGAAAGCAGCCGCCTGCTGCGCTTCGGCCAATGGCGGCTGGACACCACCGCGCGCCACCTGCTCGACAACGACGGCACCCTGGTGGCCCTGAGCGGCGCCGAGTACCGCTTGTTGCGGGTGTTTCTCGACCACCCGCAGCGGGTGCTCAGCCGCGAACAGCTGCTCAACCTGACACAAGGCCGCGAGGCCGACCTCTTTGACCGCTCCATCGACCTGCTGGTCAGCCGCCTGCGCCAGCGCCTGGGCGACGACGCCCGCGAGCCCAGCTGCATCAAGACCGTGCGCAGCGAGGGCTACGTGTTTTCGCTGCCGGTGCAATTGCTCGAGTCCCCCTCATGAAATGGCCGCGCACCCTGGCCTCGCGTCTGGCGATGATCTTTTTCACCGGCCTGGTGTTGGCTTATGGTCTGTCGTTCGGCCTGCAGGCCTACGAGCGCTATATCAGCAGCCGCTCGATGATGCTCAGCAACCTCGAACAGGACGTGGCGACTTCGGTTGCCATCCTTGATCGCCTGCCTGCAGCCGAGCGTGCCGCCTGGCTGCCACGCCTGGAACGGCGCACCTACCGCTATCGCCTTGACCAGGGCCTGGCAGGCGAAGCGATGGCCAGCAGTGACCCACCGATGGCCGCCGCGTCGATCGTCAAGGCCATTGGCAGCGACTACCGCCTGACCTTCCAGGAAATTCCGGGGCCCAATGCGCACTTCCAGGCGCACCTGAACCTGGCCGACGGCGCCCCCCTGACCATCGACGTGACACCCGCACCGGTGCCGGTAGCCCGTTGGTTGCCCGTGGTGCTGCTGATTCAGCTGGCTGTGCTGATGCTGTGTACCTGGCTGGCGGTACACCTGGCCATCGGCCCGCTCACCCGACTGGCCCAGGCAGTGGACAACCTCGACCCGGACCAACCCGGCGTGCAACTGGATGAAAGCGGGCCACGCGAGGTGCGTTACGCTGCCGTGGCCTTCAACGCCCTGCAGGCGCGCATTGCTGCCCACCTCAAGGAACGCATGCAGTTGCTGGCAGCCATTTCCCACGACCTGCAAACACCGATCACTCGCATGAAGTTGCGGGTCGAAGTGATGGATGAGGGGGTCGAAAAGGACAAGTTCGGAAGCGACCTGGATGAAATGGAACACCTGGTGCGCGAAGGCGTGGCTTACGCCCGCAGCATGGACAGCAGCACCGAAGCGACCTGCCGGGTCAACCTTGATGCCTTGCTCGACAGCCTGGTATTCGACTACCAGGACAGCGGCGCCCAGGTTGAACGCCACGGCAGCAGTGGTGCCCTGCTGGAGACCCGCCCGCATGCGCTGCGCCGGGTACTGGTGAACCTGGTCGACAACGCCCTGAAGTTTGCAGGTGCTGCCGAGCTGCAAGTATCACGCGAGGGCAGTACCACCATAATCCGCGTGCTCGACAACGGGCCGGGGATACCCGGTGACGAGCTCGATGACGTGCTCAAGCCGTTCTACCGGGTGGAAGGTTCACGCAATCGCAGCACGGGTGGCACCGGCCTGGGACTGGCCATTGCCCACCAGCTGATCCAGGCCATGGGGGGGCGGCTGACCCTGAGCAACCGCGAACAGGGCGGATTGTGCGCGCAGATCGAACTCTCCTGAAGTGCATCTGCGATCGTTGGCAGGAACGGCCTTGGATCTGGATCGGGCCGTTCCTGTAAAACGCGAGGTCGCCTCTACAAACAGATACACAACTGCATCCCCCTGACACACTGCAGATACCCCGCCTCGGCACACTCCCGGTCACACAACCACACCCCGGGAGTCCCTGATGAAAGCCTTCACCTTGCCCTCCGGCTGGAAGCTGTCCGCCGCCCTCGCCGGCCTGACCACCGTTGATCGCCTCGGTAGCTGGAGTGCCGACGTGCCATTACGGGTATTTCTGGCCTGGGAGTTTTTCGAATCCGGCCTGGAAAAATTCAACGGCAGCAACTGGTTCGCCGACCTGCAGTCCAGCTTCCCGTTCCCCTTCAACCTGCTGCCCCCGGAGCTGAACTGGCAGCTGTCGATGTGGGCCGAGTTGGTGCTGCCGTTGCTGCTGCTGTTGGGCCTGGGTACCCGGCTGGCATCGTTGGGTTTGATGGTGGTAACCGTTGTAGCGATAGCGGCAGTGCACTGGCCGGCGCACTGGTCGGGCCTGGCGGAGCTGGCCCAAGGCTATGCCATTACCGACCAGGGCTTCGGCAATTACAAGTTGCCATTGATCTACCTGGTGGCGTTGCTACCCCTGCTGCTCAAGGGCGCCGGGCGCCTTAGCCTCGATCATTGGCTTGGCATGCGGTTCGGCAGATGAGGGTCGGGGGCTGCTGCGCAGCCCCCAATGCCTTCAAACTGTTCCGACAATGACGCCCTGCTCGCGCAATGCCTCCAACAATACCAACCCTTGCTGCACATCCCCGCCCAATGCCTGCAGCCGCTCTCTTCCAGTCCCCTGCTCCATCAGCAACCGATACGCCATAGGTGCCAACCGAGCAAAACGCACCTGCAACCGGGCATCGCGATAAACCAGCAGCAAGCTCGGCGATGCTGGGGCAGCCGTTGGCTGGTAGTCCACGCCAATGCTTTCCACCGGCCAACGATAGGCCAGCACCCGCGCCACACAAGACAACAACGGCTCTCCAGCCAGCAGGTCACCACCCGGGTCATGCGCCGGGTCCTCGGCATCGCTCAGGTACAGTTGCGCCTCGACCCGCTCATAGTGCGCCAGCTCCAGCTGCCAAGGGGCGTCCAGCGTCACACGTTGCAAGTAGTCGACGAACGTCTCGGCAATTTCGGTAAACAACGGCGTCTGGCAACGGTAACTGGCGTAGAAATCACGTACTCGGGCGTGCCAGCGCTGCTCGCCCAACACCTGGCGCATGACCGGGAAGCTGCCAGCCAGCAACCCTTCGATGGCACCATAGAACAATTCACGGTAGACCTTCAGGCGCCGGGCCTCGACGCCGGGTGGCGGGGCATGGCGCTGTGGGTCGCGCAGGTGACGGGCCAAGGCATACTGCTGCGCACGCAGGGTCTCATTCATCTGCTTGCCCTCCGGCAGCGCATTGCACAGCACGCATACGCGCCGTCTCGGCCAACAGTTCGGCCAAAGGCGGGTAGTTGAAATCACGTTCAAGCACCGTCGGCTTTACGCCAAAGCGCACGCAAGCGCTGGCGAACAGGGCCCAGACATCCTCCTTCACGGCTGCCCCGTGGGTATCCACTTTGAGGTCCGGCGCTTCATCGTAATGCCCGGCAACGTGCATCCCGGTCACTCGCGCCGGGGGCAAGCCTGCAAGGAATTGCTGGGCGTCGTAGCCATGGTTGCAGGCGTTGACATAAACATTGTTGACGTCCAGCAGCAGGTCACAATCCGCTTCTTCGAGCACCGCCCGGATGAAGTCGAGTTCGCTCATCGCCTGATACGGCGCGGCGTAGTAGCTGATGTTCTCCACGGCAATGCGCCGCTCCAGCTGCTCCTGAGCCTGACGTATGCGCGCGGCCACATGGTGTACGGCTTCATCGGTGAACGGGATGGGCATCAGGTCGTACAGGTGACCGTCATCACTGCAGTAGCTCAGGTGCTCGCTGTACAGCCGCACCTGGTACCGATCGAGAAACTGCCGGGTCTGCTCAAGGAAATGGCGGTCCAGCGGCGCACTGCCACCCAGCGATAAAGACAACCCATGACAGGTGACAGCAAAGCGCTCCGCCAACTGGGCCAAGCCCTTGCCATAGGCACCGCCCACGGCAATCCAGTTTTCCGGCGCACACTCGAGAAAGTCCACCGCACCCGCCTCCATGGCCAGCAGTTCCGGCAACAGGCCACGACGCAAGCCTAACCCGATGTTCAACATCGCAGGAAACATAAAAGTTCTCCAACCAGCACAACGCCCCACCTGGCCAGCAGGAGGAGCGTTGTGGCGTTTCATGGGGTAGAAAGTCAGGGCTTGCCGGTCAGGTGGCTGAACAACCCATCAGGCATGGCTTTGCCATTGGCCTGATAAATCGCCTTGAGGTGATCCGCCGCTTCCTGCTCGGAGATGAAGCCGTCATGGTTGCGGTCGATCGTGTCGAACTCACGGGCACGGTCCTTGGCCACCGCCAGAAACTCATCGCGCGAGACCTTGCCATCGTGATTGCTGTCGGTTTTGGCGAACGAGGCGTCACCGCACTTGCCTTCACCACACTTGCCCTCAGCCCCGGCCTTGGCGCCGGCGCCGCATTTACCCTCACCGCACTTGCCTTCGCTTTGGGAAGCCTTGCCGCTCCCCCCGCACTTGCCTTCACCACACTTGCCCTCGCCGGCCACTTTGGCCGAGGCCAGTTGGTAACCTTGAGCCAGCGGCTCGACGGCGAACGCACTGTTGCTCAATGCCATGCTGCCGATCAGGGCGGCGCCGAGCAGACCGAGGGTGTTTTTTGCTTGAGTCATGATGCAGCTCCACGGGGGTTGGAAAGTGGAGCCATTAGGCCGTTGCTGTTTGTCGTGGATGTATCGTGGCAGGCGCACTTTTGTATGGCAGTAGGTCTGCAGCACAGGCAGATACAGTGCGATACACACCACCCGGCAACGGGCCCCAAGCTGCCTTGGGGCCCTGAGGCGTGATCAGTCTTCCAGCGGTTTGGGCGGGGCCGCTGGCTTGGCGGGCTTGGCAGGCTTGCTGTCCTTGTCCTTGGCTTGCGGGGCCGCGGCTACGGGCTCGGGCGCCGCCACCGCCTTTTCGCTGGCAGGCAGTTCATCGACCGCTTTGAGGATCACCTGTGGGTCGATGGCCTCGCCGGTCTCGTCGTCCTTGAGCATGTGCCGCTCACCGTCCTTGCCCACCAGAATCACCTTGGTCCCCTTGCTCGCACCCAGCTTCAGTTCCCGAATCAGGGCCATTGTGGTCTGCTGCTCGAGGTTCTTGTCCTCTCGCTTGCCCATCATGTTGGCGACGCTGTACAGGACAAGATTGCGCTCCTTGAACGCAGCCTGGGTGGCCGGGTCCTCGAGCGCCTTGTTCAGCCCTCGCAACGTAGGGTCGGCACTGCTGGGAGCGATAACCACCAATGGTCTAGCCTTGCCCAGTTCCTTGGCTAGAGGCGCATCACTGTCTGCGGCAAACAGGGGGCCGGCAACAGCAAGCAAGGTTGCGAGGGTCAGTGACCGGACAAGCATGCGTATCTCCTTATTGTCTCGATATACCAATGACTACAGATCACGGAGAAAAATCCGACAGGAGCCTAAACCACTTCATTCCAGAACGGGGTGTGCAAAAGTAACTGTCGATTTCCGAGCCACCTGAAGCCAAGACTACGGCGCTGCTACAAACCACTGTCAGCACGATTGAGCATAGCCCAAAGCCGCTTTGGCAGGGCCAGGCAGCCCTTGATCTGAGCGCAGGTCAACGCACATCGATCGCTGGCCCCTTGGGGCCGACTTCCATCGCGTGAATCGTCATATCCAGCATCAGCCCTCTGCGTGCAGCGCGCTGAGCATCACGAATGGCATCCGCCTGGTCGATCATGGCCCCTTCGGTCAGCGCTTCGTCGTCAAGCACGGTTTCAAGCTGCCTTCTGAACGGCAGGTCGACCGCAGCGAATCGCTCAGGATGGGAACGTTCCAGGTGCGCCTGCCAGAATTCACGGTCAACCATGGAGCGGGCAATCTCTTCCGGCGTTTCTGCATCCCGCACCGCAGCCTCTGCTTCTGCAAGGTCCGCATCCAGGACGCCCGAGATCGCAAGAAAGCTCATTTCGCCCACCTGCAATGGCAGGTCGAGACGCTCCCTCAGCCCGATCCTGAAAGCCAACCCCACCTCGCTTCCTTCCAGCGTCCTGCCATGCTGTAACGCCCATCGGGTAGCGAACATGTCGACTGCATCCTGGCGCCATAAACGTCTGCCCAGGTCTAGCAAAGCGCGTTCGCTTCCTCCCTTGGCCGCGTGCTCAACCTGCCAAACCAGCAAATTCAGTTCAAGGTTGCTCAAGCACCAGGTTGCACCATCCTGGCACCCCCACTCATCATTGGCCACGGACAGCAAGTTCTGCCGCAGCTCCGGCGTAATGGCCATCGCTTGTAATACCCCCATTACCCGATTGCCCAGTGCACGCGGATTGACACGAAAGTCTTCGGACAGCAACAACTGGCGAAGCACACGGAAAAAACGCTCGGCGTCCTGTCCTACATCCAGCGAGTCCCAGGCAGAAAGCATCAAGCCGCGATGCTCCGGGGCCACGGCATCCCCCCAGACTTCACGCGCGTGCTGCAGCCGCAGAAGCACTTGCTCCTCGTCGTGGGCAGGATCGTCGCTACTCAACGAAGCCTGCAAGCGTAACGTCTGGGCCTCGCCCAAAGGGTTCGCATTCAAGCGAAACCGCCGCCGATGCCACAGGGGCAACTGGTAGAAACCCTCTGGAATGTGCCTGATCCGGTTATCCCGCAAGTCGACGGATACCAACTGATCGTTGTCGAACACGCCCAGTGGAAACTGCGAGATCTGTGTGGCGCGCAAGCTGAGCCAACGCAATTCAGCCAAACCCGCCAACGTGAACCGGCTCCCCAGAGGGTTATGGGAAAGGTCGAGAGACTGCAGGCTCGTGCAACTGGCCAATGTGGCGGTTTGTGCAGTGTTCAGGACGATGCGGTTGTTGGTCAGGCTCAGATGCCGCAGCTGCGCTATCTGTAGCAACGGCTGCGGAAGGCGCGTCAACAGGTTCCCTCCCAGATCGAGGGTTTGCAGGTTAGGGAAAGCCAGCAATAAGCTGCTTGGCACCTCCAGTAGGTCAAGGTGCAACAGAGACAGGCTGGTAACGCCCCTGAAGCTGACCTGCACGGGAATGTTGGGCAAGCCGCCCGGTCTGAAATTACAGAACATGACGTGGAGGTTTTCCTGGGCATTGATTTGCAGTTCCCCCACACCCACCGACCGCCTCCAGCAATTGAACAACGTCTGGCGTAAAGCCTCTCGATCTTCCCTGACATCGCCCTGCGCTCGTGCCACCCAGGTATTCAGTGTGATGCGGAGCACCGCAAACTCATTGCGAAGGTCAGCCAGTACTTGTTCAATCTGATGCCCGGAACGCCTGGCGTCATCGACGAAGGTCTCGACCTGCTCATCACTCAACCACGGAAAGAGATCGCGCAGCGTGGCCCTCAGGGCACGCCCCCTTGATGCAAAACCACCTACTCCGCCGCCCCCCAGTGGGTAGCCAATACGTCCATCGGCCAAGCGCATCGGCCCTCGAACAGCACCCGGGCGTACCGCGCCAAGCAAACGACTGATCTCATCACGATGGCGTACCGCTTCGCGCCCCAGTATCACCCTGAGGTTGTGCGAGAATGGATCACCGATCCCCATCGCCTCCCGTTGTACATCGGTATAGGCTGGCGCCATGACGTCGAACAACTCACCTGCCTCACCACACGCCCTGCCGTGGCTGTCATGCAGCTGAAAGGAACCCTCCAGGTGCACCAGGTCGAACGCCCCCTGCCCTTGCTCGGTCTGCGCCAGCATCGGCCCGCCCAGCCAACCTTCGTACACCCGCCAGCACACCCCTCGCTCGCCCCCAGGCAGATACCGCAACAAGCCCACGACTACCCGTGCCAGGTCTGCATGCTGCGGCGTATCAAGGTACAACGCCTCAAATACCCGAGCCTGGCGGGTAGCCAGCACACTGCCCCTTGCCGCCTCGGCCAACCCCAGTGCAACCCTGCCGCTGGATAGCAACCGTGTGCGGTCAACGCTGGTGGCAGCCTGTACCAATGCTTGCGCACCGCGCACGCTCAGCCCAGGGAAGACCCGGCGCAACGCTGCGCTGCCAAGGGTGACGTCGGGCTGCAAGGCTTCGAAAAGGTGCTGCAGCAATGTTCGCCGCTGCGCCCATGCCAACGTAGCCAGCGCCTGATCTGTCAGGCCACTCGCGCCTGGCAAGTGCCGAGCGTGATCGAGCACTGTTGCATCTTCTACCGGCTCGCCGCTGCGCAGACGGCCAATCATGCTGCGGATGCGTTGATCAAGCCTGACCCGCTCCACACTGTCGATCATCCCGGGGCTCGGTGCCTGGGCGTGTACATGCAGGCCACGCACGTCATCGCCATCAAGACCATGGAACAGCAGAACCTGATCGATCTGTTCGTCATTCAGCCCATTGAAGGGTTCACCCAAACGCCGAAACATGCGGTATTTGTCGGTCCACCGGGCCGGTTGCTCGCTCCACAACCGCCAGGCACCTGCGCCATTGTGGCGCAGCAACGGCCCGTGGCCGTCGACCGGATACAACTGCCATTGATCATCACCCGCCTCTGCCACGCGATAGTGATGCCCGTCCATTTCGATCCAGGCCAGCCCATCCTGACGCCGAATACCCAAGGCGTCCAGGCTCGAGGCTGCAACGGGTGCCTGGCTTTGAAACGGGGTCACGTCTTGTTGCCAGAGTTTCTCAGTGCCATCCTCCAGCCGAGCCGGCACCAGGTCATCGACCTGCGCAGAGCGCGCCCAAACCCGTCGAGCGACACCAACCCCGGCTACCGTGGTCGCCAGCACGGCAAGGTCTGTCGCCACGTGGGTCAAATGGTCGAGCGCCTCCTGACGATCGCCTTCCTGCCAGGCCTCGGCGCCATGGTAGACCTCAGCCAGTAGTTCGCAGGCCGTCACGGCCAGCAGCGCCAGGCCAAGCCCAGGCAGGAAGAAACTGGCCAGGTTGAGCAGCGCCCATCCTTCGGCTTCAAGGCGCAGGTCATGCTGGCGCTGAACCTCACGATCCAGTCTGGCCACAGGGACCGCTATCATCGCCGCATCTTCCTTGATCTGGTGGATACGTGCCTGTGCCAGGCTGATGAACAATGGCTGCGGGTAAGCCTGCAAGTGCGGTTCGAGATCGCGAAAAGCCCAGCCCGGCAGGTCATCGAAGCGCTCCGCGACCTGGGCGAAAAAAGCCTGGCTGTCGCGCCGCAGCACGAAGCGGCTGAAAAAACGCCGGTAAGCCTTGTCTCGCAAGCGACGGCCCAGTTCGCGGTTCAGTTTGTCGATGCTCTCGAACGCGCGCCAGGGCGAAAAAGGGTCTCCAGGCACGTAAAGCAACACCCGACGCGTCGTGTTGAACAGGACGCCCTGCTCGACCACTACGAACACTGTCACCTGCTCAATCCGGCAACCCAGCAATTTCAGTTGCCTGGCCTGCACAAGGTCGCCCGCCAAGCGCGGCAGCTCGCCCTTCTCGCACACAGCCACCATCAGATTGAGTTCGCTGGCATCCAGCGTTCCCTCCTGCCTGGCTTTGTAGGCGTCCACAAGCATGGTGTAGCGCGTGGCATCTACAAGCTGTGATACCAGGCGCTCGGCACTGCCAGTGGGCGAGAGGACGGCATCCAGATGACGTTGATAGCGCTCACCCAGGTCCAGCTCACGACACAGTCCGGCAAATTCGATGCTCGTAGGGAGTTTGACCGTGCCATGGCGTGGAAGCAGCAGGCGGTTACCGCGCGGCTGACCACCTTCCTGCGCCTGCGCGGCCGTGAAGTTGCGCAATGCTACTTCGAGCAGCGGCTTTTCTTCATACACCACGTCAGTCAGGTGCGCGCCTACCGGCTGACTGTTGATCACAGGCTCCCGGCGGCCCTCCAGAAACCTGAGCAAGTACGGGTTACGGCCAAGCCCGTAACGCTCGTCAAGGGCCTTCCCCAAGGCTGATGCGACGAAACTGTCGAGGCCCTCGATACCTCGCAGCACCGCCTTCACGTGCTCACAGCAGCGAAGGCTGTTTGCCAATGCCTTGCCGATCTCAGGCAGTTGCTCAGCCGGTGCATGACGCAACCAGGGCGGCAGGCGCCTGCCGATGATGCCGTCCTGGAAAGTATCGATGGCGGCCTGCGCATCTGACGGCACAGTGGTGTCCATGGCTGGGGGCCTCTTCATGAAAAGAAGCCAGACTAAGTCGCCTGCCCCGCGCCAGGCGCTATATAACTAATGCCTGCGGCCAAACAACCGGCCACCCGCTAGTTGAGCAGACGTGGCGCTGCATTCCTGTCCAGCGCTTCCAGGGTCAACTGCAGCAACATCGCATGCTCCCGTTGCTGATTGCTGATCTGTAGCCGTGCGATCTCCTCTTGCCGGTTACCCGACGCCATCAACCGTTCCAATTCATCGTGTATGCGTTGCGGCACTTGCAAGCGCGCAGGGAACATCTTGCGCAGGTAGTCCTGCCAGAACCACTGCTCCGACAGAAAATGCGCAACACCTTCCGGGGTCTGTCTGGCCAGGACGATGTCACGGGCCAAGCGCACGTCTTGCTCGGTCAGGGCCGGAATACCTGCATAGAGCATTGCATCTGGCTGAGCGGGTAAATCCAAAGACTTGCGCAAGGTGATCCGGTATGCCAAGGCGAACTCGATCGACTCATTGCCCGCCCCCACCCGCTGGGCATGTTCAGCGGCTATCTGGTCGAGCAACGCCAACCGCCACAAGCGACCACCGAGCCATAGCAAGGCCCGCTCAGGTTGCCGGGCAAACTCGCCACGTCGCGCACGCCATATCATCACTCGCAGTTCCAGGTCAGCGAACCTAGCGGTGGCGTTATCCTGGCAATCGGTCGCCGCAGCGTGCTCGAACAGCTCATTCTTGAGGGCATCGTCCTCAGTCATAGCCTGGAACATTTCGAACACGCGGGCTGCCAGCGCGGACGCAGTCGAGGAAAACCTGAAGGCACCCGATGCTGTCAGCACCGACAGGGTGTTGAAGAACTCAGCCGATTGCTCCTCGGCCTCGAGATGGACCCACAGCGCAGCCATTTCATCGCGACGCTCGCCTGGCAACACATCCAGAAAGCGCAGCCGGTAAGGCACGCGACTCGCCTCAAGCCAATGCCAGGTAGAAAGCCCATCATGCGCAGCCGCCAGTAGATTGCCGGAAAGCTCGACCCTGCCCGAGCGCCACAGCTGCGACAGATGAAAACCATCGGGCAGCTCGGAAATACGGTTGCCGCTGAGGTTCAGGGTGTGCAGTGCTGGCGCGTCCATCAGCCCGTAGGGGAACACGGGCATCTGGGTGTTCGACAGGTGCAGGGCATTGAGCTCGCTCATTGCGAGCACGGAAAATGCCCTGCGCAATGGGTTGTCCGATAGGTTCAGGTACACCAGGGAACGGCAATCCGCCAGGATCAACGCCTGGCTTTGGTCGAGAACGATCTGGTTACCCGACAGGTCGAGCACTTCCAGCCTTTGCACAAGCATCAGCGGCAAAGGCAAACGCCTGAGTCGGCAATTGGTGATTTCCAGGTTGCGCAAGTTGGGAAACGCGCGCAGGAACTCATCCGGAACCCGCTCAACGCGCATCGAGCGCAAGGCCAGGATCGAGACATGGGGAAAGCCCACTTGCACCGGTAGGGCCGGCAGTTGATATAAACCGCTGCCGGTCTGGGTCAGCATGAAGCCTCCGTCTGCCGCTGCCGCTTCCCCTTGCAGTTCCGGGACAAGGCAGCGCCAGCAGCCGATCAGCCCCTTTTTGAACTCACGCCGGGCGGCCAGTTCCGGTGTCGGGAAGGCACTGCGTACCCACTTGCTCAAGTGACTCTTGAGCAGTCTGTACTGCTGCTCCAGCATTTGTAACCTGGCTTGCGCGTTGCCTGACTCCAGCCAGCGGCCGATCTGCTCGTCGCTGAAGGCTGGGTACAGGTCTCGCAGCCGGGCCTGAAGCGCCCTCGGCCTGGACAACTCCAGCGCCGCCCAGAGCCTACCGCCAGCCATGGGATAGCCAACCCGGCCATCAGCAAGACGTTGCGGCGCAAGAAACGAGCCGCTCGGCCGCTCCAGCCTGAGCAGGTTCACCACGGCTTGGCGTTGGTCGATAGCAACGTTTGCCAGCGCCTGGCGCAGTGCGGGCACGAACGGCTGGCCTTGGCCGATGGCCGCTTGCGATGCGTCGTCATAGGCCGCGGCCAGGGTCTGGAACAACTCGCCCGCCTCACCGGCAGGCGTGTGCGCCTGGGTACGCAGGCGGAACAACCCATGCCGGTGAAACAGGTCAAACGTGTGCCCCGATCCCTCGATCATCAGTAACGGTTCGCTGGCATCGCCGTCAAACAGTCGCCACCCCCGCCCGCCAGCCCCCGGCACGTGCACCAGCAGATTCAGCACGACCCGCGCCAGGTCGAGGTTCTGCGGGGTGTCGAAGCTCAGCGCCTCGTACACCCGTGCCATGCGAATCCGCGCAACCTGCAACCTCGCCGCCTCGGCCATCAATAACGGCACGCGCCCCGTCTCACGCAGAAGCTGCAGGTCATCCTCGCTGGCATCGCGCAGCACCTCATTCGCCGCCAAGCGGTGCAGACTGGCAAAATCCCCACGCAGTGGGCGGCCAGTTTCGGTGTCGGGATTCTGCTCCTCGTACAACGTCTGCAGCAGCTTTCGTCGCCCGGCCCAAGCCACATCGGCCAACGCTGCCCCGTCCTTGCCAGCCGCCTGTGGGAGGCTCATGACCCGCTCCAGTAGCTGTGGGTCGGCGGTGGCCGCCCCCTCGCGCAACCGGTTGACCAACGTACCTATCCTGCCAGCGAGCAGCACGCGCTCGACGGTGTCGGCCAGCACTGCCTCCGGCGGTCGGCCATACACATGCCATGCTCGTAAATGCTCGTCATCGAGGCCATGGATCGCCAGCGACTGGTCGATCTGCGCGTCATCGAGGTCGCTGAATGGCCTGCCCAGGCGGCGGAACAACTGGCGAGTGTCGTCCCACTCGGCAGGTTGCTCGCACCACAGCCGCCACGCACCGGCACCATTGTGGCGTAGCGGCGGCGCATAGCCCTGATAAGGCAGCAGTTGCCAGTGCTCATCCTCGTTGCGCCAAGTTATCTCATACCAGTGGCCATCCATGCTGATCCAGCGCCGCTCGCCCAGGCGGTGCATACCCTCCGTATCCGGCACCGCTGTGTCCGGCGGGCTTTCGCGGCGATAGGGCCGCAGATCCGCGTTCCACAGTTTTTCCTCACCGTTTTCCAGCTGCGCCGGCACCAGTTTGTCCACCTCGCTCCAGGCGCGTCGCGCCGTAGCGACTACGGCAACGGTCGCACCTATAGCCAGCAACCCTTTGCCTACATTGAGCAGATGCGCCAGCGCTGCATTGCGCTCGTTCTCCTGCCAGTCCCCGACGGCCTGGAACGTCTGTTCAAGCAGCTCCCAGGCCATCACCCCCAGCAACACCGCGCCAATGCTCGGAACGAAGAACCCTGCAACGCCCACCAGGGTCCAGCCTTCAGCGCGCAGACGGCGGCCATGCTCGGCCTGGACCTCGCGATCGAGCATGGCCACGGGCGGGGCGATGATCGCAGCATCGTCCTTGATCTGGGCAATCCAATCGCCAGCAAGCTGTTCGAACAGCGGCAAGCGATAGGCAGAAGTCTGCTCATCGAGGTCCCTGGTTGCCCAGATGGCCACGTCATCGAGCCGTTCGCTGACGGCCGAGAAGAATCGCTGGCTATCGCGACGGCGCACGAAGCGATTGAAGAAACGCCGGTAGTCATCTTCGCGCAGGCGTTTGCCAAGCACCCGGCGGGCATAATCTTCCAGGTCGCTACGCACGCTCCAGGGGCCTTGCGGGTCACCCGGCACGTAAACCAATACGCGCTTGCTGGTGTTGTACAACAAACCTTCGTCGATCACATCCAGCACTACGATCTGCTGCAGACGGCAGCCGAACAGTTCCAGTTGCCGAACCCTGACCGGCTTTCCTTCAAGCTTGCCGAGCACATCGTGAAGGCAAAGCTCCACTACCCACTGCAGCTGGCCTGCGCTCAACACACCTTGCGCCCTGGCCTGAAGGGCGTCCACCAACATGCTGTAGCGTTGCCGTCGCGCCAACAACGCTCTGATTCCGGGCTGGAGAACGGCGTCCAGATGCGCCTGGTATTTCTGGCCAAGATCCAGCGTTCGGCACAACGTGGCGAAGCCCGGTGCAGACAGCTCGCTACGCTTGGCGCCGCCCTCATCGACCAGGCAATTGCCACGCGGCTGCTCGCGCGCCTGCTGTGCGGTGAAATTGCCTAAAGCGGCCTCGAACAGAGGGATTTCGTAGTAGTCGGTGCCAGGCACCGGAACTCGGCTGGTCACATAATTGATCGTGGGCGAGGTGAAGGTGTACCACTGGCGAAAATACAGCTGATCAAGGTCGAGGTCGCCGCGGGCACTGAGCGCTTGCTGCAGCAAGGGCCGGGTAAAATCATCCAGGTTGCGCAGCCTCGCCAACGCTGCCGACAAGCCTTCGCGGCAGGCCAGCAACGCTGGCAGCGCCTCGCTCAAGTACTGGTATTCGGCCCTGCCCAACTGCGCTATCCAGGCTGGCAGCCGCTGCGCGATGTACTGGTCCTGGCCTGCTTGCACGATGGCAAGGGTATCGACCGCATTCGATGATTGGTTTGCATTGCCCTGCATATCTGCCTCCGCGATGACGTGGAGGCGCGAGTTTGCACAGTGTTGCGTCGGACCGACGCCTAGCTATCTACCACCCGTTCAGAACAGCAGCAATTGCTGGTCGGTAAGGCGCGTGAAGTCATCGCCGACAAAAGGCAGGATGGCATCTGCCACCGGTTGAAGCTGACGGCTGATGTAGTGATCGTAGTCGATCGGTGCCTGCAGGTTTTCCAGCGGCTCAGGGCCGGCGGTGGTGATCACGTAACTGATCCAGCCCCCACGCTGGTACTGCAGAGGGCGTCCCAGACGTTTGTTGTACTCGTCGGCAAGGCGTGCGGCACGCACATGCGGCGGCACGTTGCGCTGGTAATCGGCCAGCGGGCGACGCAGGCGCTTGCGATAAACCAGCAGTTCGTCCTGCTCGCCGGCCAACGTTCGCCGCACGTACTCGCGGACATAATCTCGGTAGAGCTCGCTGCGGAACACACGGCCGTAGAGTTCCTGCTGGAACTGCCGGGCCAGCGGTGACCAGTCGGTGCGCACCGATTCCAGGCCCTTGTAAACCATTTCTTGCGAACCGTCGGCCCGCTGCACCAGGCCGGCATAGCGCTTTTTACTGCCTTCATCGGTACCGCGGATGGTGGGCATCAGGAAGCGTCGGTAATGCACCTCGAACTGCAGTTCGAGGGCGCTCTGCAGGTTCATGGTCTCGTGCAGATGGGCTTGCCACCATTGGTTGACCTTTGCCACCAGCTCGCGGCCGATGCGCGCCGCGTCCTCCTCGGCGTGGGCCCCCTTGAGCCAGACAAAGGTGGAGTCGGTATCACCGTAGATCACATCGTAGCCACACGCCTCGATCAGGGACCTGGTCTGGCGCATGATCTGGTGGCCGCGCATGGTGATCGACGACGCCAGGCGCGGGTCGAAGAAACGGCAACCGCTGGAACCCAGCACGCCATAGAAGGCATTCATGATGATTTTCAAAGCCTGCGACAGCGGCGCATTGCCCTCGCGCTTGGCTGCTTCCCTGCCCTGCCACACCCGTTCGACGATGGCTGGCAGGCAGTGCTGTGTGCGTGAAAAACGCCCACCGCGAAAACCCTCGACCGAATGTGCGTCGTCAGGCAGACGCAGGCCTTCAATCAGCCCGACAGGGTCGATGAGAAAGGTACGGATGATCGACGGGTACAGGCTCTTGTAGTCCAGCACCAGCACCGAATCGTAAAGCCCCGGCCGCGAATCCATGACAAAACCGCCGGGGCTGGCTTCGTCAGGGCGGCTGCCAAGGCTGGGCGCGACAAACCCAAGACGGTGCATCTGTGGAATGTACAAGTGACAGAACGCAGCTACCGACCCACCGCTGCGGTCCACGGCCAGCCCCGTCACCGACGCACGCTCGAGCAGGAAGTCGAGCAGCCGGGTATGGGCGAAAATGCGCGTGACCAGTTCGCAGTCCTTCAGGTTGTAGTGCGCCAGGGCCGGTTTGTCTTCGGCGAAGCGGCGGTTGATCTCGTCCATGCGTTGGTACGGCGTGTCGATGGCCTTGCCTTCGCCCAGCAGGGTCTGGGCGACGTTCTCCAGGCTGAACGAGGGAAAACTCCAGGTAGCCGAACGCAACGCCTCGATGCCATCGATCAGCAAACGCCCCGGCGCATCGGCAAAAACGTGGCCACCACCGGCATGGCTGCGCAGGGTCATGGCCGCACCGTTGCGCCCCAGCGTCAGTGGCACCTGCAACGACTTGGCATGCTCATGCAGCAGGCGCAGGTCGAACTGCACCAGGTTCCAGCCAATGATCGCGTCCGGGTCATGCCTGGCCATCCACTGGTTGAGCCGGGTAATCAAAGCGGCGCGATCGGCGCAATACTCCAGGTCGAAGTCAAGCTCGGCGGCATCGCCGTTGGCCGGGCCGAGCATGTACACCTGGCGCTGGCCACAGCCCTCCAGCGCGATACTGTACAGCTCGCCACGCTCGCTGGTCTCGATGTCCAGCGACACCAGGCGCAGCGGCGGGCGATAACCGGGCGAGGGTTTGAGCTGGGCATCGCCGAGGACGCCCTGGGCATCGGGTTGGCCGGTGAACTGCACCGGGGCAGTGATGAACCGCTCCATCAGGTAGCGTTCGGGTGGGCGGATATCCGCTTCGAACACCTCGACACCCGCCGTACGCAGGCGTTGCTCCAACTGCATCAGTTGCCGGTGCTGCCGGCAGTACAACCCCAGCACCGGGCGCTGGTCGAAGTCTTTCAGGGCCAGTGGCCGCAGCTCGACGCCGGGCTCGTTGGCCAGCAACACCCGCGCATGCGCCTCATGCGTCTGCGCAATGAACGCCACCGAGACCTGTGGCGCCAGGCGTAGCTGCCGTGGCCCCTGATCGGTTGCCAGCCAGAACTCCACGCAGGTGCCTTCGGGCGTGTCATGCCAATGACGGGTCAGCACAAAACCCTGCTGCAACTCCACTGCGTCGACCTCTGCTGAAAAACGCAATTCTACGCTAGCGGGCCCCCGCCACGAAGCCACTTCTGCGCGCCGCCCAGGTCAGCAACAAGGCCACCGCGATCAATGCCAACACCACCCCGCCAAAGGCCTCGGTCCCGCCCCCGACGAGCAACGCGCCACCCACGATCCCGCCCAAGGCGATAGCGCTGTTCCACACTGTCACCAGCATCGATTGCGCCACATCCCCGCCCTCGCCCGCCGCATCGGCACAGGCGGTCTGCAGCAGGGTCGGTGCGCCACCGTAGGTCAAGCCCCACAG
>Ga0105250_10000728_pt1 | contig 20071 bp, 20 predicted proteins | sample KBSS54metaG_FD_80425 | JGI IMG/M metagenome (GOLD analysis project Ga0105250, IMG submission 80425) | Switchgrass rhizosphere microbial communities from Kellogg Biological Station, Michigan, USA - KBS S5-4 metaG | ecosystem: Host-associated > Plants > Roots > Rhizosphere > Soil | place...
CATTGTAAAAAGCCCTGTAATTTTAGATAAGGTGAAGAGTGAATTAAAGTTAGGCATGTCTACTCAAGAGTTAAATGGAAAAATTAATGTAGAAAATGAGAAAGATTCACAAGTAATAGCTGTTACAGTTCAAGATAAAGATGTAAAACTAGCTCGTGATATCGCAAATACAACAGCGGAAATATTCAAAAGCGAAATTGCAAAAATTATGAGTATTGATAACGTAACGATCTTATCAAAAGCAGAAGTAGCAGAAGGTCAGTCACCAATCAAACCAAATAAAAAGTTAAATATAGCAATTGCATTTGTTGTTGGATTAATGGCTTCTGTTGGAATTGCATTCTTACTAGAGTACTTAGATAACACGATGAAAAAAGAAGAAGATATTGAAAAACTACTTGGTGTACCGGTTCTTGGCGTCGTTTCTCATATGGAGGAAGATGGTACAAAGAGCGGTAGTTTATCAGCAACGAAGAGAGTAGGGGGTCATACAATTGGTTCTTAAGAAAAAAATATTACGTGCTCGCCGTCAGCTGATTGCATATGAACAACCAAAATCATCTGTGTCAGAGCAATACCGAAATATACGAACAAATATTGAATTTGCATCTGTTGATAAGAAGATTCGTTCTCTTATCGTAACATCTGCGAATCAAAGTGAAGGAAAGACAACAACGGCTGCTAATATTGCAGTTGTTTTCGCACAACAAGGTAAGAAAGTATTACTTATCGATGCAGACTTACGTAAACCAGCATTACATCAAATGATGCAAGTGGAGAATATATTTGGCTTAACAAGTGTATTAACACGTAGTAAAACACTAGAAACATGTGTGACACAAACGAAAATCGGTAATTTAACATTTTTACCATGTGGTCCAATCCCACCAAATCCAGCGGAATTACTGGGTGCAAGCTCGATGAAAGATTTACTTTCAGAAGCTTATGGCACGTATGACCTTGTCATTTTTGATTCATCACCAATCTTACCAGTTACAGATGCACAAATTATGGCAAATCAATGTGATGCTTCTGTACTTGTTATTCGAAGTGGTGCAACAGAAAAAGAGGCGGCACTTAAAGCAAAACAATCATTAGATAGCGCAAAAGGTAAATTACTTGGCGTTGTCTTAAATGATAAAGAACAAAATGGATCCGAATATTACTATTACGGTTCTAACTAAATGCAAAAGAAGGAAAGGTGAACATTCATCTTTTCTTCTTGTATTCAGTATGTGAAGAATATGTGAAGAGGGGATGAAATAGAATGATTGATTTACATTGTCATATCTTGCCTAATGTCGATGACGGAGCACAATCAATCGAAGACAGCATTGCAATGGCAAAGGCAGCATGCGAAGAAGGAATTCATACAATCGTTGCTACTCCTCATCACCAAAATGGGGTTTATATGAATCTAGCAGAAAGCATTCTTCATCAGGTAAAGCAGTTAAATGAAAGATTAAAAGAAGAGGATATCAATTTAACCATTTTACCTGGTCAAGAAATCAGGTTGTACGGAGAGTTATTAGAAGACTATGATTTGGGATGTATTGTTACACTGAATCGTACCGATAAATATATATTAATTGAATTTCCAGCAAACCATGTCCCGCGCTATGCAGAAAAAATGTTATATGAATTACGTGTGAAAGGGATCACGCCGGTTATTGTTCATCCAGAACGGAATATGGAAATTATTGAACGCCCCGATGTGTTGTATAAGCTCGTCAATCAAGGGGCACTAACACAAATTACCGCAGGAAGCGTCACAGGGAAGTTCGGAAAGAAAATCAATAAGTTTTCATTGCAACTTATTGAGCATCATTTAACACATGTCATATCATCAGATGCTCATAACACAACAACGCGGTCCTTTCACTTGCAAGCTGCGTATGAAACAGTAGAGAAAACATTTGGGAGTTCTACATTGTACTACTTCAAGGAAAATACGTATGAACTAATAAGTGGAAAAATGATTTATCGAGAAGAGCCCGAGAAAATAAGACGAAAAAAAATATTCGGTCTCTTTTAAAGAGAAAACAACTTGGTGATGCCTCCTAACCAATATCAATGGAGACACTCGGCTATGCTGTGGGTAGAGTAAATTTCTACCTTAGACGCGTTTGTTGTCAAAAGCATGATGTGAGGTAGGGTTAGATGCCCATAATTTATTTATGATAGAAACTCTACCTATGAGGTTATAAATATGACTCTATAGATAGGGTTTTTTGTTATCGCTACATACATATATATGAAAAAATGCTTTTGGGTACTGATTTGAAAAAAGTAAGGAAAGCAATTATTCCAGCTGCTGGACTGGGGACAAGGTTTTTACCAGCTACGAAAGCAATGCCGAAAGAGATGTTACCTATCGTTGATAAGCCAACGATTCAATACATTGTGGAAGAAGCCATTGCATCTGGAATTGAAGACATTATTATTGTAACTGGTAAAGGAAAGCGTGCAATCGAAGATCACTTTGATCATTCCTTTGAACTGGAACAGAACTTATTAGAAAAAGGGAAGTATGAAATGCTTGAAAAAGTACAAGCTTCTTCCAAAATTAACATTCACTACATAAGACAAAAAGAACCAAAGGGACTCGGACACGCAGTATGGTGTGCACGTAAGTTTATTGGGAATGAACCATTTGCCGTATTGCTTGGTGATGATATTGTTCAAGCGGAAACACCGTGTTTACGTCAATTAATGAATCAATATGAAGCAACAAAGTCATCGGTAATTGGTGTCCAAACAGTTCCAGAAAATGAAACACATCGCTATGGTATTATCGATCCACTAGAACAAAAAGGGCGTAGTTATCAAGTGAGCAGATTTGTTGAAAAACCGACACAAGGAACAGCTCCATCAAACCTCGCAATTATGGGACGTTATGTATTAACACCAGAAATTTTTATGTTCCTAGAGGATCAAGAAACAGGGGCCGGTGGAGAAATTCAGTTAACGGATGCGATCCAAAGATTAAATGAAATCCAACGTGTATTTGCATATGATTTTGAAGGTAAACGTTATGACGTTGGCGAGAAATTAGGATTTATTCAGACGACGATTGAAATGGCACTTCAGCACGATGAGCTAAAAGACGAATTAATTAAATATATGAATGAGCTTGTACAAAAAGAAAATGTATATGTATAAAAGGTGAGGTGGAATAGCAGTGGCCTTAATGAAAGTATCAGGTGAAACGGTCAAGAAAAATGGATTACTTGCTGCTGAAGAGGTAAATCAAAAGTGGTTATATTTATTTATGAAGCGCTTAATGGATATAGTAGGTGCGTTATGTGGTCTTATTCTTCTTTCGCCTATTTTTCTTATCATTGCACTACTTATTAAGTTAGAAGATCCAAAGGGTCCAATCTTTTTTAAACAAAACCGAGTTGGGAAAAATGAGAAAGAATTTGAGATGTATAAATTTCGCTCTATGATAACTGATGCAGAAGAGAAATTAAAAGATTTATTACAACATAATGAAGTATCGGGTGCCATGTTTAAAATGAAAGATGACCCTCGTGTAACAAAAATCGGAAAATTTATTCGCAAAACAAGCATTGATGAATTACCTCAATTATTAAATGTTTTAAAAGGTGAGATGAGTTTAGTTGGGCCACGGCCACCTCTTACAAGAGAAGTGAAGGAATATACCTCTTATGATAAACAGAGATTACTTGTTACGCCAGGATGTACAGGGCTTTGGCAAGTGACGGAGAGAAATAGTGTTGGGTTTAAAGAGATGGTTGAACTGGATTTAACATATATACAACATCGTAGTTTATGGTTTGATGTTAAATTGATGTTTAAAACAGTTTTGGTGTTATTTGGATCTAAAGATGCTTTCTAATAGCATGGAATATACATCAGAATTACCAATAGGATACATATTTAATAAAAAGTTATGGCATACGCTCTAACTTGTATTCAAAAAAGAATGATTGCAAGGGAGATACACTAATATGAATATAGCAGTAGTAGGAACTGGTTATGTAGGGTTAGTTACAGGCGTCGGTCTATCAGAAGTGGGACATAATGTTGTCTGTATAGATACGGATGAACAAAAAGTAGAAAAAATGAGAAGTGGACAATCACCTATTTATGAACCTGAATTAGATACTTTGATGATGAAAAATATCGCAGCAGGGCGCCTAAGATTTACTACTAATCATTTCAAAGCATTTAAAGAAGTGAACATTATTTATATTGCAGTAGGTACCCCAGAAAATGAAGATGGAACTGCAAATTTAACTTATATTAATCAAGTTGTAGAACAAATTTCTCAAAATGTTCAACAGGACGTGATTGTGGTAACGAAAAGTACCGTACCTGTAGGGACGAACCATTACATTAAAAGCAAATTAAATAAACTGTTATCAGAAGGTGTTAAAGCTGAAGTGGTATCAAATCCAGAATTTCTTCGTGAAGGATCTGCAGTGTATGATATATTTAATGGCGATCGAATTGTAATTGGATCAGATTGTGAAAAGGCATCAGCGACTATCCGTAAGGTTAATGAACCATTTGGTATTCCTATATATGAGACTGATATTTGTAGTGCAGAAATGATTAAATATGCATCTAATGCATTTTTAGCTACAAAGATTAGTTTTATTAATGAGATTGCTAATGTATGCGAAAAAGTAGGGGCAGATGTTGAGCAAGTAGCGGTAGGAATGGGATTAGATAGTCGTGTAGGTAATCAATTTTTAAAGGCGGGTATCGGATACGGTGGTTCTTGCTTCCCTAAAGATACGAAGGCTCTTAAGAAAATTGCAGAAAATGTAGAATATGATTTCAGTTTATTGAGCGCAGTAATTGAGTTTAATAATAAACAGCAACGTAGGTTACTTGATCAGGCGGTAGAAGATTTTGGTACATTGGACGGAAAAAAAGTGGGTGTACTGGGATTAGCTTTCAAACCAAATACGGATGATATTCGTGAGGCAGCATCTTTAGTCATTGTTCCAGAACTAGTCAAAATGGGGGTTCATGTAAAAGCTTATGATCCAATTGCAATGGATAATGCAAAGAGAGCATTACCGGATGCAGTAGAATATGTGAACGAAGTCATTGAGGCCATTAAAGATACTGATATTGTATTTATTTTAACAGAGTGGGATGAAATAAAATCTATATCGCTAGAAACATTTAAAAATGAAATGAAAGAAGTAAATATATACGATGGTAGAAACTGTTTTGCAATAGAAGATGCTCAAAATAGTGATATCAAGTATCGTTCTATAGGAAGGAGAGCAGTTGATAAAAAACAAGTGTGTGTTTGATTTCATTAATATAAAAAGTAAATAGAAGTAAGAATAGCAAATACGCCAGTTTACTAATTTTCTAGGAAAAGCCAGTGAAAGAGGGAGAGCTTTGAAAATATGTTTTGCAGCTTCATCAGGGGGACATTTAGAGCAATTAATGATGTTATATCCCATGATGAAAAAAAATAAAAGTTTTATTTTGACAGAAAAAACAAATTATCAATTTAACTCAAGAGATATTAAGCATTATGATGTAGTTCAAATTAACAGAAGAGAGTTTACTTTCTTTTTTAAATTAATAATTTTATTTGTACAAACTTTAATAATTTTATTAAAGGAAAAACCTGATGTTGTTATTTCAACCGGTGCATTAGCGACAGTGCCAATGTGCCTATTAGCTAAATTGTTTAGGAAGAAATTAATATTTATTGAATCCTTTTCTAAGATAACTTCGCCGACTATTACTGGGAAATTATTGTATAAGCATGCAGATTTATTTTTAGTGCAATGGGAAGATATGAAGGAGTTTTATCCTGACGCAAAGTACGGAGGTGGAATATATTGATTTTTATTACAGTAGGTTCCCAAAAGTTTCAATTTGATAGACTATTAAAAGAAATTGATCGTTTGATTGAAGAAAAACAAGTGAGTTCTGAAGACGTATTTGCTCAAATTGGTTATTCGACATATGAACCACGTTTTTATTCATATCAAAATTTTTTAAATAAGGAAGAATTTCTAAATTTAATAGATAAAAGTGAAATAATTGTTACCCATGGAGGAACAGGATCCATTATTAATGGAGTAAAGAAAGAGAAAAAGGTTATTGGTATCCCTAGAATGGTAGAGCATGGTGAACATGTAGACAATCACCAATTTGAAATAATAGAGCAGTTCAAAAACTCCAATTTAATATACGGAGTTTTTGATGTTAGTGAAATAGAAAATGCATTAAAGTCCGTAAAGGATATGAAATTTAGAAAATATGAGTCTAATACCGAAAACATTATAGGTGTATTAGAGAATTTTTTAATGGAAAACGTATAATTTTCCATTAAAAAATTAAGATGTATCCTAATAATTTTATTGGAAAAGAGATTTAGAAAAAATATCAGAAAAAAGGTGAATCAATGAATGTTATCATGATCGGATCTCACTTAAAAGTAACAGGTGGGATTACCAGAGTGGTGAAAAATTATATGCAAGCTGGCCTTAATAAAAAAACAAATCTAGAATATTTCCCAACGTATTATGGTAGCAATCATTTCGTGAATATCATGTACTTTATAGGTCAATATATAAAGTTATTTTTCCAACTGAATGTATTAAGTCGTAAGTATGATGTAGCACATATTCATATGTCTTATAGAGGTAGTTTTGTACGTAAGAGAAAGATTATACAGTTATTGAATCGAAAAAATATTCCTATCATATTACATATGCATGGGTCACAATTTAAAGATTTTTATAATGAAAGCTCAGATAAACGTAAGGAACAAATCATAGATACGTTAAATAAAGTTACTGTTATACTAGCTTTAGGAGAACAGTGGAAAGAATATTATGAGTCAATCTGTAAAACGGAAGTTGTGTCATTGGACAATGCCGTATTTCCGAAACAGGTGTCCAATAATTCCGAAGAAGGAATATACATCACAACAATGGGAGTACTTTCCCAGAGAAAAGGTACATATGATTTGATTGAAGTTGGTGCGAAACTAAAAGGAAAAATAGATAGTAAATATAAGTTTGTATTAGCTGGTGATGGTGAAATTGAAAAAGCTCAGCAAAAAATCAGTGAATTAGATTTAGATGATTTGTTTATTATTCCTGGTTGGGTATCAGATGAAAAGAAAATAGAAGACATTTATCACAAAAGTGTTATATATGTATTACCATCGTACAATGAAGGTATGCCCATGTCTGTTTTAGAGGCAATGAGCTATGGGTTACCTGTTATATCTACTGACGTTGGATCTATTCCTTCTGTAGTTGAGAAGGAAAATGGATTCATTATTAAGCCTGGAGATATAGATGAGTTAAAAAATAAAATCATCTACCTATTGAATGATAATTCAATAAGTAATTCAATGAGCGAACATAATGTTGAGAAAATAAGTTCAAAATATAATGTTTATAATTCGTTAGATCATGTTGTTGCGTTATATGAAAAAGTTATAAAAAAACCCTAATAAAAGTTATAGCTAAAAATTTTAGTTAAAGTGAGTTGAGCGTAGTGCCTGGATTTTTTGGCTTTATTTCAAATAAAAAAGAGATATTAGATAAGGATATTAATATTTATGACATTATCGATGAAAATCAGCATTTAATTGAAGAGGAAAGAAAAATTACTACTCCACTGTTATATGGGAAATTTTTCAGAAATACAATTAAGAAATTTGAAAAAGATAAAATGTTTAAAGAAAATCAAAATCATTTCTCCATTTTAGATGGTGTTATTTTAAATAAGGGCGATTTGTATAGAGAATATAATGTTAATGAAGACAGAATAGAGACGTTGCTAAATAAGATGTCTAATATAGATCCTAAAACGTTCTTCCAAAAGTTTAGAGGAAGTTTTGGAGGGGCTTTGCTTAACAAAGACGAAAATCTCTTTACCCTATATACAAATCATGTAGGTGATAAAGAGATTTTTTACCATATTCATGAGAAGGAGAACACACTTTATTTTGCTACTGAATTTGAAGTGCTTATAAAGTTAGTTTGTGAAAAAACAGGTGGAAAATTCCGTATTAATCATAATGCTGCTTATAGTTTAATGACGCATTCTCATGTGTTGTGTAATGAAACTTTGTTTGAAGATGTGTATAGGTTAACACCGGGGCATTACATTGAGTATTCTACAAGTGGAATTGACAAAAAGTGTTACTATACTTTAAATAATAGGCCTATTGAGATTTCAGAAGCAGAGGCGTTGGAAAAATTAGACGTTCTTTTTAAGAATGCAATTAAGAGAGCATTCGAAAAAGATTTAGAGTATGGTTATAAACATTTGGTAGCATTAAGTGGTGGATTAGATTCTAGAATGACCGCCTGGGTTGCTCATACTATGGGATATACTAATATGCTTAACTATACTTTCTCTCAAACAGATTACTTGGATGAAAAAATACCCAAACAAATTTCTGATAAATTAAAAACAGAGTGGATGTTTAAAGCATTAGACAATGGAACATATATTTATAAATATTTTGATGAATCAGTTAAAATATCGGGGGCGAGGAGTCAAGCTTGTACTATTGCCCATACGTTAAGTATGGTTAGTAATATCAACCTAGATAAATATGGGATAATCCATACTGGACAAATTGGCGATGCAATAATTGGAACTTTTTATGATAAGGGCGAACGAAAAAGTTTTGCACCAGGCGCAGGAGCATATTCTACTAAACTGATTGATAAGGTGGAGTACGATGTAGATAAGGCTTTTCATTTAGAAGACCAAGAGGTTTTTAAATTTTATAATAGAGGATTTACAGGAGTAAATACTGGATTAAAGCCTATGTTCCAATATACTGAGACAATTTCTCCATTTTTAGATATTGATTTTATGGAATTTTGCTTAACTTTGCCACTAGAGTATAGAAAAGGACACAGAATTTATATTAAATGGATAAACGAATATTATCCGGAAGCTGCAGATTTTATTTATGAAAAAGTAAAAGGTAAAATAAACAAAAAAGTAATAACTGTGAAGGGAGTTCCAGTTCCTTGGACGAGCATTCCAGCAGCAGGTATTAAATTAGTTAAAAATAAACTGGGTTTAAAATTAAATTCAAAAAATCATATGCATCCGATGGATTATTGGTATAGAACAAATAAATATCTAAAAGAGTTTTATGAGGAAAGATATGATGAAAATATTAATTTAATCCAGGATACGACTTTAAAAAATGATTGTGCAGATTTATTTAGGGAAGGGAGTACACTTGAAAAAGATCAAGTAGTTACATTTTTAGTATTTGTGAATCAAATGAATAAATATATCATGTAATTCGGATATTCTAAAGCAAGAAAGGCTAAACTTAAAGTAGAATAGGAGAATTAGGATGAGAATAATGCATTTGAATTCCGAATTGTTTCTTGGCGGTGGCTTAGAACGAATTATTGTAGACTTAATGGTGAAAAACAGTGAAATTCCTCATTATCTTTGCGTGATAAATGATAGGTGGAGTCAAGAGTATATAGAAATTCTTAATAAAGACTCCCTTTTATTATGTAATAGAAAAGAAGGAACGAGAAATCCCATTATAAATATAGGTACTATCTATAAAGCGTGTAAGTTTATAAAGAAAAATAAAATTGATGTTGTTCATTGTCATGATACGTTTAGTTTAAAGTTTGCATATTTGCTTAAGAAAATTATGAAAGTAAAATTGGTATTTACTGTACACGATACTAAAATATATAATGAAGCATTAAATAAGTATCCTGTTGATATGTACATTACTATTTCGAAAACGGTCTATAATGTTGTGAATAAATACGTTCCAAAAGAAAAAATAAAGTTAATTTATAATGGGGTAGACCTTGAAAAGTTTGGTGGTAGCCGAGAGTTAAACGTTCGAAATAAAGATGCATTTAATATTGCCTGTGTCGCTCGTATCGTACCAGAAAAAAAAGGTCAAGATATTTTAATTAAAGCACTTAATATTTTAAAGAATCGGTATGGGTTTGCTAAATTTAATTGCTTTTTTGCTGGAAGCGCGGCAGATCCAAAACATATTAATGAATTAAATGATTTAATTGTAGAATATCATTTAGAAGAAAATGTTGAATTTCTAGGCAATGTAGAGAATATAGAAAAGTTATATAAAGACGTAGATATTTTTGTTTTGCCATCTAGATATGAAGGTTTTGGATTGGTAGTAGTAGAAGCTTTAGCAGCTGGTTGTGCGGTAGTTGTTAGTAAACTTGAGGGACCTCTTGAGATTGTAAAAGAAAATGAAGAGTATGGTTTATATTTTGAAAAGGAAAATCATCAAGAACTAGCCCAAAAATTATATCATTTAGTAACTGATAAAGATTATCGCCAGCGGTATGAGAGTAATAACGGAACTTTAGAATATTTAAATCGTGAATATTCTCTAGAAAAAATGATTCAGAGATATAACGAAGTTTATAGAGGATTATGTACAAACTAAATATGAAAAATGAAGATAAAGGTATTTTTATATGAAAAGTTTAAAAGTTAATTTAAACAAGTATGTCAATCATTCTTTATTCAAAAATCTTAGTATCGTATTCTTAGAAAGTATTATTACAAAGGCATTGAGTTTTATAAGTATTTTAATTTTATCTAGGCAACTTGGTCCCGAAGATTATGGTAAATATTCATTTGTATTTGTCACTGTAGCTTTTTGTAGTGCATTCTTTGATTTTGGTATGGAGAATACAGCAGTAAGATTTTCAGCAAGAGATAAAGGGAAAATGCAAAGTATATTTGGTTTGTATTTTTTCACAAAAATAATTATTACTGCAACTGTAATTACAGGATTAATCTTATTTGGCAGTCATATTTTTTCTAGCCAAGGTAAAGATGAAATAATTCAATATATCCCATATTTAATCGTGGGATATATAGGAGAATCACTTTTATTTGTTAATGATACTTATTTACAAGCCATTCAAAAATTCAAGTTGAGAGCATTGATTAACATATTTAGGTATTTTACTTTAATACTTATAGTTTTAAGTTTACTATTAAATAATATGTTGTTATTGAAGTATGTATTTATTCTATACTTCATCCCAATTATAATCTCCTTACCATTTGCATTTAAGTATTTTAAATTTATTAAAATTTACTTTTCTTCACATTTCCCTAAAAAATTACTAAAAGAGATTATTCATTATGAAAAGTGGATGTTAATGATTTCTATACCTAATAATGTTTTAGGTAGAATTGATTTCTTTATGATTTCTATTTGGGTTACTTATGAGCAAATTGGAGTTTATAACGCTGCCTTCCAATTATCGGCCATTGTTTCATTTCTTCCATTTGCTTTTGGAAAAGTAATGCTACCTACAATGTCAGAGCTAGATGGGCGAGAAGTAGTGAGCAAAACTAAAAAAATTATAAAGCCTACAGTAATAGTTTCTGTCCTCATGTTATGTATGGTACCTTTAGTACCACTAATTGTCCCATTTTTTCTGGGGGAAAAGTATTTAGGGGCTGTTACTATTCTTCAAATAATGTTGATTTCGGCAATATTAGGATTTATTATTGTTCCTATTGAACAGGCTATTTATTCCTTAGGAAAACCAATGTTCATTACTTTAGGTAAGTATATTCAAATGGGGCTAATTATACTTTTGATTTTCCTTACTGTACCTTCTTTTGGAGTGATTTGGGCTGCAATTAGTGTGGCACTGGCACGATTATTATATTCGGTAATATTAATAAAAATGTATTTAAATTATAAAAATAGGTACATTCTTAATGAAACCAAGTAAATTATAGAAAAGAAGTATTGTTATAGAGTAGTGCAATGAAAAATACATTTGATGTTAAATTAGATTAGCCGCCTAAGTATCATCGAATGTATTCGTCTAGATGAGTGAATTGTCCTTGTAGGAATTTTGTGTCCAGCAGATTTCGAATTAGGTTTTTGTATTTTGTTTGCAAAAACACATTGAGTATTCAGTATCATCACTTTAAATGGGAAAAAATATTTTTAACTGTTTTATGGATGGTTTACTTAATGTCTAGATAAAGTATATCGTTTAGTTCAATCAAGTAGTTGGTTGAAACATAATTAAATATATAACTGATTTAGTGTTTTGATAAATGAATTTTCAGGTGCTTATACGGTATGGGTAGTAGTTCAGTGGTGCAATTCACTTTACACCTATACTATAAAGGAAACATTTTTCAGTTAAATATATTAAGAAGATGTTGAGGGGAAATATGGAAATAAAATCAAAGCAAGTTATTATTAATTTGGTTCTCCCATTAATTTGCATTATTGCATTTTCTTTTTTACTGGGAACAAATTATTATGCATACTTTATATATTTGTTGCTTGGATTTATTTTTTATTTATTAACAAAATTTTTAGGGCGGGAAACCCCTTTTTTATTTATAATTCCAGTACTTAGTATTGCTTTGGCCTTAACAGGGGATTTTTTCCTTCTTGATTTTTATAATAATAATGAGTTAAATCCATTAAAGATTCATCCTTTTGTACTTGCCTGGTTAGTTGTTTTCTTTCTATTTTTTATAGAAAATTTATTAACAAAAAAAATAATTTTTGATAAGATTTTTCTGTTATGTATATTAGTACTCTTTTCATTTTTTGGAGTTACTTTTGTTGTTAAAGGAATGGATGGACTACCACTAGCAATTCATAACTATCTTGGGCCTATCGCATTCTTCCTGTTTTTTTATTGTAAAAAGCAAGTTAATATTAAAAAGGTCAATAAGGCAGTAAATGTTATGATTTGTTGTTCAGTATTAATTGGGTTACTAGGGATTTTTGAATATTTTACAGAAATTAATATTTTTCAAGAACTTTATAGTACAAGCAATGCGACATGGTTAGAGTCAACATACCGTGAAGGGTACAGAATTAAAACCATAATTGGACATCCATTAGATAATGCTGTATTCTTCCTTTTTTCAATGATTATTGTTCAAATGAGGGTTAAGGATAATAAGTTAAAGTATACTTTACTTCTATTATTTGTAATCGATATTTTGCTAACCGGTTCAAGAAGTATCTTTGTTATATCATTTATGGTGCTTTTATATAATGGACAGAGTTTCAAGGATGGATCGAAGAAAATTAAGCAATATTTTATCACTGTATGTGTAATGGGGATTGCATTTTTATTGACATTTAATACATCTTTAGGATCTACTTTGATGAGTCGAGTTGGTAATGCAGGTGATTCTACGGATGCACGCTTTATGTTAATAGACTATTTTATAAAACATTTGTTTTCATTCCAAATTATGGGTTTAGGTGGGGCTTCAGAGAATATTCGAATAATCGGTCAATACAATACCCCTATAATTCCTGAAAACCCTTGGATTATTTTATTTTTTGATGTGGGGTATTTTATATTATTCTACATTCTTTTGTTAATTCTTATCCTATGCAGAATAGAGTATAAGATATTAGCGATAATTTTTATTTTTGCACTCTCCGGATATAATTCATTTGGAGTGAAAAATAATGCTAATTATTTTTTATTTTATTTGTTAACCTATGGATATATTTTAGCAAGGGAGAAAAAGTCTGCAGCTTTATTAATAAAAAAGGAATCGGATGTTTTAAGGAATTAGTATACAGATAACTAACAGGGAAGAAGTGCTAAGTTAAAATGAGCATGGTCAAAATAGTTTTTTACTAAAAAGGTGGATTTGAGTCAATATTTTGGACACAAACAATAGAAGATCTAAGCTACTTCTTTAGTTAGATCTTCTATTGCTTGGGGAGTTTTATAACCAATACTACTATGGATTCGCTTACGGTTATAACAGCCCTTGATGTATTGAAATAGTGCTAGATTTACTTCTTCAAACGTGACATATTGTGTACGATATACTTCTTCTTTCTTTAAAATGGCATGAAACGACTCGATACGAGCATTGTCATAAGGGCACCCTTTTTTACTGAAAGAAGACTTTATTTTATAATTCATGAGTATGCTTTGGAATTATTGACTTGTATATGCTTAATTCTTTTACGGGCTGTCCCGAACGATATAATTCAACAACCATTTTTTTAAAGTCTTCATTAAATTTCTTGTTTGTCATACGGACACTTCCTCCTTGAAATCCATTGTAAGGACTTAACTAAGTTGTGTCCATATGACTATACTAACTCCGATAATGAGAAATCATGTTTAAGTTATCCCTCATAGGATTCTTCGTGATATATTTAAATTACCAAATTGTGATAAAAAGGAGAAACAACCATGAATTTCAAAGACATTATGAAAAAAGGTTCATTAGTTGCTGCGCTTAGTCTTAGCTTAACAGCGTTTGCTGCACCAGCTGCACATGCGGATACGAATGGAAAAGAAGCTTCACAAAAGCTAGTAAGTGCATTAAAAACTTTAAATCTTGATCACGTGGACTATTTATATGCATATTTACAAAAGACGGGCTTAACTGATCAAGAGCAAGCTCAAATTAATGCAAATGCAGCTCGAGTGAGTGAAATTCTTTCAGGTGCGAAGGATGTTATGAGTTTAAAGAATGAGCAAAAAGTAGAAATGCTTCGTTTATTCCTCGATAGTGCGAAACTTGCACATTTACAAGTTTCACTTGTAGATGAAAGTGGGAAGTCGTTAGATCTTTTAAACTATACAATTAGTAAGGATAATAACTTATTAATTCAATTAAAAGATTTAGATGGAAAACTGCTTGCGACAATTAACCCAACAAGAGAAATGGTACAAGCAGCTAACTTCAAAAGCATGGTAAATGCATTGAAAGTTGCGATGGAAGCGAAGCGTGAGCTAAACGCAACTGGTCACTTTGTTCCAATGACAAATGCTGAACTGCCAAATACAGCATCTAATGAACAAACTTATATGTTAATTGGTGGCTTAATTGTACTTCTAGGTGCAGCTGCATTAGTTCCAGCGATGCGATTAGCTCGTAAGACAGAGCAAGCATAATTCATTTTATGAAGAAGAGAAAGAAAGTACATAAACGTAAATCAAAATGGAGATGGGTAATCATTGGGATTCCCGTTTCCATTATTTTGTTAGGTCTTGGTATTGTTGCTTTTTTTGGCTGGGAACTTACTAAGCAAACAACATTGTTAGCTCATACAGTGATTACATCGTATGAGCCAGAGGAAGCGGAAAAAGAGTTTAAACAAATGTGGTCTAAGATTCCCGATCCAGGGGAGAAACTGGGTGACCTGAAGTTCCCATCTCTTTCATATGAGGTTCCTGTTGTAGAAGGAACGCATCCGAAAGAGTTAAAATCAGGAGTTGGACATTTTTCTGGAAGTATGTTACCAGGGCAAGGCGGAAATGTTGTGTTAAGTGGACACCGTAATACAAGTTTTCGTAAGTTGGAAGATGTGAAAAAAGGTGATCAAATCAAATTCGCAACACCATATGGTGATTTTGTGTATGAAATCACAGACTTTAAAATTACGAGAGCAAACGATGAAACAATTATTGTTCCAACTGATTATGAGACGCTGACGCTAACAACGTGCTATCCGTTTGAGTATATTGGTGACGCACCAGATCGTTTTATTGTGTATACGAAGCTTGTGTCTAATCCAGATTTAGGGAGATAATCTTAGTTTGAGAAGGAAAGCCCAATTGTTATTTGTGCAATTGGGCTTTCTTTGTATTAATAAAAGGAATTCTCCGTTTTATCTAGTGTATAGATAAGAGGTTATATGAGGAAATATATAAGTTAGATGTTAGATATGAAACATAGCTTCATTTGATGAAGAGAGCTAATTCCATGTATAATTTAATTGGCACTTTATTCCTTTGGAAATCTAAGAAAGAAGGGTAAGATAATGAAAAAGAAAATTCTATTTTGGATATTAGGAATCATAGGAGTACTGATTATAGGTGGAGGAGTTTACGCTTATAATATATATTCCTCAGTTTCAAAAACATTAGATACAGTTCATAAACCTTTAAAACGTGATCAAAATAATAAACAAGAAGAGAAAATTAATAAATCTGAGCCTGTTTCAATCTTATTATTAGGCGCGGATGAACGTGGTGAAGATAAAGGTCGTTCAGATTCTTTAATGGTTATTACGTTAAATCCGAAGAACAATTCTATGAAGACAGTAAGTATCCCTCGTGATACATATACAGAAATTGTTGGAAAAGGAAAAAGTGATAAAATTAACCATGCTTATGCATTCGGTGGAGTAGATATGTCTGTTGCGACAGTAGAAAAATTATTAAATATTCCTATTAACTATTATATAGAAGTGAATATGGAAGGATTTAAGGACATTGTTGATGCTGTGGGCGGTGTTGATGTAAATAATGACTTGGAATTCTCTCTTGAAGGAAAGCACTTCCAAAAGGGAAATATTCATTTAACAGGTGATCAAGCTTTAGCATTCACTCGTATGCGTAAAGAAGATCCACGTGGTGACTTCGGTCGTCAAATGCGTCAACGTCAAGTGATGCAAGCTGTTATTAAAAAGGGTGCAAGTTTCACATCACTTACAAGTTATGGTGATGTGTTAACAGCGATTCAAAAGAATGTGAAAACAAACTTAACGCAAGATCAAATGTTTGATATGCAAAAGAATTATAAGGATTGCTTACAAAATAGTGAGGATATTCAAATCCCAGGTGATGGTCATAAAGCATCTGATGGTATTTGGTATTACTATGTTCCAGAAGCAGCGAAACAAGATTTAACGAATAAATTAAGAACGCATCTAGAGTTAAAATAAGTAATAATACGAATAAACCCGACTCTTTTGGAAAGAGTTGGGTTTGTTTTTTATGTCTTTATATTAGTATTATATAATGTAAGATTATTAGACAAGGTGAATCGATGAGTAAGAAAGCAATAACGGTCCTTGTTATGTTCGTATTGTTTGTAGCTGCTATTGTAAGTGGTAAGATACACTGGAATAAGAAGGTTGTTAATGCAACAGTACAAACAAATGAAGTGAAAATGACAAAGACAAAGACTAAAGTAGAGAATACGAAGACGAAAAGGGAAGAAGAAAAGCAAGATGCAAAGGCATCTTTTAACGAAGCATATGCAAAGAATTTACCAGATGCAGTAAAAGAGAAATTAAAGAAAGCTGCAGCTTATAAGAAGACAGTAAACATTGTTATTGTTGGTGATGAAGCTTCTTCACCTGCGAACGATACTTGGGTGTCTAAGTTTGTATCTAATTTAGATGCCAATTATGGAAAAGGTTTATGGAATGTGACGGTTAAGGAATATAAGAATGAAAGTACTGAGGAACTAATTGTGAATAAACGTGCTCAAGATATTGCGAAAGAAAATCCAGATGTTATTTTATTTGAAGCACCGTTCATTACAGACAATAATAAAACGGGTAATGGAAATTCTGTCGCTAATGCACAAAAATTTGTTGGAGAACTTTCTAGTAGTGCAAAAGGCAATACGATTATGATCCAACCATCAAACCCAGTGTATGGTGCGAAAAATTATCCGAAAGCAATTGAAGCATTAAAGCAATTTGCGAAGTAAAATGGTTATGCATATATTGACCATTGGGAAGCATGGCCAAATGCAACTACGAAGGAGATTTTACCGTACTTACAAGAGGAGTTCGGTTTCCCAAGTGCCAAAGGGTATACGTTGAATCGTATACTTTTTATAATAGGGAAGTAACTATAAGACTCTAACATATGAGCAGGAGGAAGAACATGAGTTCAATTTTAGTATGTGGCGGAGCTGGTTACATCGGTTCTCACGCTGTAAAAAAATTAATAGATGAAGGCCTATCTGTAGTAGTAGTTGATAATTTACAAACTGGGCATGAAGATGCGATTACAGAGGGTGCAAAGTTTTATAAAGGGGACCTTCGTGATAAAGGTTTTCTAAGAGATGTTTTTAAACAAGAAAATATTGAGGCGGTTATGCATTTTGCAGCTGATTCTTTAGTTGGCGTTAGTATGGAGAAACCTCTTCAATATTATAATAATAATGTGTATGGTGCACTTTGCTTGCTAGAAGTAATGGATGAGTTCAAAATAGATAAGTTTATCTTCTCTTCTACTGCGGCTACTTATGGTGAGGTAGATGTTGATCTTATTACTGAAGAGACGGTAACAAATCCAACGAATACGTATGGAGAGACGAAGTTAGCGATCGAAAAGATGCTTCATTGGTATAGCCAAGCTTCTAATTTAAAGTATAAGATTTTCAGATACTTTAATGTAGCTGGTGCAACTCCAAGTGGCATTATTGGTGAGGATCATCGCCCTGAGACACACTTAATACCTCTTGTTTTACAAGTTGCATTAGGTCAACGTGAGAAGATTATGATGTTCGGTGATGATTATAATACACCAGATGGTACTTGTATCCGTGATTATATTCATGTTGATGATTTAGTAGGAGCACACTTCCTTGGACTTAAGGATCTACAAAATGGCGGGGAAAGTGATTTCTATAACTTAGGGAATGGTAATGGCTTCAGTGTGAAAGAAATCGTTGATGCAGTTCGTGAAGTTACGAATCATGAAATTCCAGCAGAGATTGCACCAAGACGAGCAGGAGATCCAGCACGTTTAGTAGCTTCTTCTCAAAAGGCGAAAGAGAAGTTAGGGTGGAATCCTGAGCATGTAAATGTGAAGACAATTATTGAGCATGCGTGGAATTGGCATCAGAAGAAACCTCATGGTTATGAGAAGTAAGTAAAAATAAAAAAGAGAGGGGATCGTCGTTCAACATATGTTCGACAATACCCTCTCTTTTTTTGTATGATTTTTGCTATACTAAACTGTACTATAATACAGGATGGAAGGAGGAGAATGATGAAAATACTTGTAGTTGATGATGAATCGAGTATTCGTAATTTGATTCGGATGCAGTTAGAGATGGAAGGATATGAAGTATTGACGGCAGCTGACGGGAGAGAAGCTTTAGAGAAATGGAATGAGCAGCCAGATGTACTCATTTTAGATGTGATGCTTCCTGATACGGATGGGTATGAGTTATTACGTTTATTCCGAGAGAAGGATCGTGATATTCCGGTCCTTATGCTGACAGCGAAGAGTCAGATGAATGATAAATTGCTTGGTCTGCAGCTTGGTGCAGACGATTACGTGACGAAGCCTTTTAATTATGCGGAGCTTATTCTTCGTGTGAAAAATATGAGTCGGCGTGTGAGGAAGGAGGAAGTGTCTTCTACTCATGAGGTGATCCGAGCAGGGGAATTGGTAATTTGTCCAAAGGAAAGAAAGGTACATGTGAGTGGGCAAGAAATTCAGTTAACGTATCGAGAGTTTAATTTATGTCAGTTGTTTGTTTCGAATCCTCAGCGTGTGTTTATGAGAGATGAGTTACTTGAGAAAGTATGGGGCTTTGAGTATATCGGAAATACGAGAGCGGTTGATATTATGGTGCAAAGACTTCGGAAGAAACTCGGGAAGAGTGGGGAGTATATTAAGACGATTTATGGTGTTGGATATAAGCTTGATTGCTAAAAGGTGATGATATGTCTTTAAAACGAAATATGGTGTTTGGAATAGTTGGATTGCTGATTCCAATTCTTGTTCTTTTGTATGCAGTTGTGTATATTGCACTGGAGAAGAATGTGTATCATAATGCGGCAGATTCCTTAGAGAAATTAAGTGTGGAAGCACAAATTTATACGATGAATTATTTAGAGAAGGAAGCGGAAGTCGAGACGCTAGGTCCGAATTCGCTTTTAATTGCTTCGTATTTAGCAAAGCGAATGGATGTCCGTGTGCAGATGATTGGGAAGAATGGAGATGTTGTTGCAGATACACAAAAGGGAGCATTACTTCATCGAAATATCGACATTGAGAGTTCTTTGAAGGGAAAGAAGTCTTATGTTTTTGAGGAGGGAGACCCCACTCCAATTCTTTTGTTTTCAAGTCCGGTTTATTATGGAAACGATGTCATTGGAAGCATTCGTTTCATAAATGAGCTAACGGATGAGAAGGAAGTTTTAACAAATGTGAGTTGGACGTTTTTAATGACGTCTCTTTGTTTAGTGGCTGCCGGTATTTTCTTTGCGATTCGTTTGGCGAAGTCTCTTCATAAACCAATTGATCAGTTGAGACAAATGGCACAGCGGCTCGCG
>Ga0105250_10000734_pt1 | contig 19981 bp, 22 predicted proteins | sample KBSS54metaG_FD_80425 | JGI IMG/M metagenome (GOLD analysis project Ga0105250, IMG submission 80425) | Switchgrass rhizosphere microbial communities from Kellogg Biological Station, Michigan, USA - KBS S5-4 metaG | ecosystem: Host-associated > Plants > Roots > Rhizosphere > Soil | place...
GTTTTCGTTTCATTCCGCCTGCTTCTATAGCTAATTGATTAAGTGTAGCAGGAGACATATAGCGATATAACTCTTCGGCAAATAAAGACAACTCTTGTTTTTGATGCATATTCATAAAAAGCATGTCACCCTTTCTCATTAACATAAGAGAATAGTAACGTGCTTTTAACTTCAAGAATAGTCTAAATCCTTAAGTTGATGGATGTGTGGTGCTACCCCATCACCATCAAGCTAAGAAAAGCAAATACCCCAAAACGAGAGAATTGACCTCCCGAGGTGAACTGTATAATTTTTTTTGTTAGGGGGCGTTATAAAAAAGAAATACCCTTTCCTATAATCGATGTTGCATGAGCTTAACTTGACGGCAATGTAGATTTAAAATAAAGTTTGATAATTTATAATAAAGATTGATACTTAGTAAAAGAGTTTGATAAAAAGGTCTATTTTGTAGGGAAATTGCTTATGCATAAAATAATACTAATTTTTTGTATACAGTAGCTATAAACTCTCTCGAGATTTGGAAAATAGATTCGCGAATCAACCAGGTTTCCAACCTGATGTGGTGATGAGCTGCGAAGCTATTATGAGTGCAGTGACATAATTAGGAGGTTTCCACTATGACAGCTTTATTTAAACCTATGGCGTTCCATCTGAAAACTGAACGACTTGACCTGAGTATGTGGGAGGAATCCGATTCAGCCTGGTTTAGAAAATTAATTGGCGAACGTGGTGTGGACATGCCAACCCTTGACTCCGTTCGTAGCTATCTTATTGAGATGCGCAAGAAAGCGGCTGAAAATGGCATTTCTCTTCTCACTATCCGTAGGCGAGACGAAGGCGATTTCATCGGATACTGTGGCTTGATTATCGGCCGTTCCACCCTTGAAGAGCCTGAGATCGCATACGAGTTGTTCCGCAGTGTTCATGGTAAAGGATATGCGACCGAGGCAGCATCCGTTGTGCTGGACGCTGCGATTGCTACCGGGCGTCACAGACTTTGGTCGACTGTGGGCGCTTGGAATGTTGCGTCCCTTCGAGTTCTGGAAAAAATAGGATTTAATCGACATCACAGTACGTGGGACGAGCGCGGTGAGATTGTTTGGAACGTACGCGATTTTTAGAGATCCCGACCTAATTCGAAACTATGGAAAAGGAGAAAAGGTCATTAGTTTAGGGGAGAATCCACATCGCTATCAACCTAATAAAAAAAAATACCCCCTAAAATAAAAACCTAAGCTACCTATTTCTTGAAAAAACAAGTAATCGTGGCCTAGGTTTTTATTATTTATACCCCAATTACTTCTCTCTTAGATTTATTGGAAATCTGGATGACGATACGTTTCTTTCCCTTCCAAAAGAGTAAGTAAAAGTTTTGTTTTATGAATATCTTGTTCTGGAATTTCAAATAAATTTTTATCTAGTACAACAAAGTCTGCTTTCTTTCCAACTTTAATAGATCCGGTTTCTTTTTCTAAAAAGTTTGCATATGCTCCATTTATTGTATAACTCTTAATCATATCCTCTAAGCTTACTTTTTCTTTTGGATTTAGAACATGTTCTGGATTTGTATGTTCTGGATTTGTATCTTGTAAATCTGTACGAGTTATTCCCATTTGAATGCCAGCTAATGGGGAAAAATATTTTCCATGTGTAATTGGGTAATCACTGGCAGACGCCATCGCTATGCCTTCTTTTATAAAGCTTTGCATAGGATATTGTTTATTTGCACGCTCTTCTCCTAACAAATCAACAGCTTGTGAAAAGTATGCTCCATTCTTGAGAAACCATGTTGGTTGCGGTACTCCAATGATTCCCAAGTCTTTAAAACGTTTGAAATCACTTTCTTCAACTAATTGTAAGTGTGTAATCTTATGACGACTATCACGTTTTCCGTTCTGCTGTTGAGCAGATGCAAAGGCATCTAATGTTTCTGTTGTTGCGGCATCCCCTACAGAATGAACGTGAATTTGAAACTTTTCTTGATCTAAAGTCTGAATCAGATGTGCATATGATTTCTTCTCCCACACAGGAACACCATAATAATTTGTTTTATTGTTGTATGGTTCATGCAAAAAGGCTGTCCCTCCTTCAAGCACACCATCCATAAATAATTTAACAGTATTCATTTTCACCAGTGGACCTTGTAACTTTGCACGCTGTTCCTTTAAATACGGAATACGACTTTCACCTTCACTTGGCTGAACAGCTAATGAAAGGTTATGTCGAACAGATAATGCTTGTTCCTTTTCAAGCATTGTTAAAGCCTCAATAACAGTATCCTGTTGCGGGACAACAACATCATTCACTTGTGTGTATCCATTACTTGCCGCCAACTCCTGGAAAACTGCTAAAGCTTCTTTATATTGTTCAGTATTAAACTTTGGTAATTTGTCTAATACAAGATTCGTTGCTGTATCACGAAGCGTACCAGACGGCTCACCCTTTTCATCACGTTCAATTACTCCTCCCTCCGGGTTTGGCGTATCTTTTGTAATCCCTGCTATTTCAAGTGCTTTAGAATTTACCCAAATCGAATGATAATCCTCTGAAATTAAAGCAACAGGAATATCCTTTACAACAGCATCTAAAGATTCTTTTGTTGGGCCTGTTGTTGGAAAAAGAGTATTACTCCAGCCAGCACCATGTATAACGCTTACGCCACTATGTTCTTTTGCATATTTTTCTACCATTTGGATATATTCTTCAATTGTTCTACCACTTATTAAGTTAACAGAATAAAGAGAATTAACTGTTTCCGAAGCATGAAGATGGCTATCGACAAAACCTGGAAGTAACATTTTCCCTTTTAAATCAATAACTTTTGTGTTCTTTCCCTCATATTTCTTCACACCGTGTGTATCACCAACATATATGATTTTTCCCTTCGCAATCGCAACTACTTCTGCCCACGGTTGGTTTGTTTCTACCGTATAGACCTTCCCATTTATAAAAATGGTGTCAGCTATCTCTCTGATGTGTTCCTGTTGTTTATTTACCGGTACAAATCCTGCTAGCATACAAACCACAGTCAGACTAATTAAAAGAACAATCAACTTTCTCAATGTATGAACCCCCAATTCTTTGTTATTTAATTATTTTTATAAACCTCAATATACAAATACTTAAATTATCAATAATTCCTTGAAGTACTCTTTTTATTAAGATTGAGTTGAACAGTCAATAAATTAACATTTAATAATTTACATAACCTGTAATCTAATGATGTAAGTTTTCTTCGAAATATGTTAGTTAAGTGTATTCCTTCATATTCTTGCATTTTTTAAATAATCAATCTATTCATTAAACCAGAAGCAGTCCTTATAAGGACTGTCTTCTGGTTAATTTTTAGTTGATTGACTTCCAAAAATACCATATCAAATTAAAAAGTTAATTTTCCTGAACGGATATCATTAGTCATACCTTCATAAGGATCTTGAGATATAACTTTTTCATTATTGATTCCTTCATTTTTGAAAAAAGTGATATCAGCGAACTCAGGGACAACATATTTAGGATAAGTCTCATATTTTAAACGGGATTCTTCCATTACATTAATAAAGTCATTTTGGTAACAAACTGTAATTTCTGGATGTTCATGTACCCATTTAGGGAAGAAGATGACTCCATGTATCCTTTTGTCATTTGGCATGAAATTTAGGGAAACGTCAGTGCCAGTAGGCTCAGTCCATGAAACTTTATAGACTCCATCAGCGATTTTTACAATATCAGCTTTTTGGTCACGAACCCAGCGACCTCCAACCATCCCACTATGAATACGATAGTCAACAGTATCCTCATTTTTTATATAAAATTCATATTCCCAACCATTTTCATAAGTATAAATGAAATGGCTTCCTAAAAATTGGTTAAGTTCTTTCATAATAGTTCACTCCTTAAAAATTATTCAATATTAAACATGTAATTAATTACATGTTTAATATTACACGGTTTAATATACGCCTGTGGTATAATTATGTCAAGATATTATAAACGGAGGTTATGGTGTGAGCCGTAGAATACTAAAATATGCAATTTTAGGGTTATTAAGTAAAGAAGATATGAGTGGATATGATATTACATCCGAATTTAAAAAAGCGATTGGACAGTTCTGGAGTGCAAAGCATAGCCAAATCTATGTTGAGTTAAAAAAATTATTAGACGAAGATTCGATTTCTCAATATATAGAAATGGCAGGAGTCAAACTTGAGAAAAAAATGTACAGACTTACAACAAAAGGAAAAGAAGAACTTCAGAATTGGTTGCTGGAACTAGATGAAAATGTGGAAACCGAAAAGGATATCTTCGCATTACGGTTATATTTTTTAAAAGATATCCCTACGGAAGAAATTCCAGTGTTATTTAATAACCAATTAAAACTCAGAACCGAAAAATTATTTTTTCTAAAAGAACAGTTCTCTTTTCATTTTGGAGTGGAGAAGAATCCTCTATATTTAGATACTGAAGAATTAGGTCACTACTTTGTTCTGACAAAAGCCATTTCACGCGAAGAAAATTACATTTGTTGGTTAAATAAAAGTTTAGATATTATAAAAAACAAAAAAGCCGATAATCCTTTTAAATAGGATTTATCGGTTAATTCAATTTAACTGATACATTTTCTGGTTCTGGTGCAAAAACTTGGTTTTAGTGCAAAAATTTCAGGACAATTGCAATAAATCTACAAATCTTGGACATACTGATACTACTAATCTAAAGAAGGTGCGTGATTGGTATGGAAAAGGAAAATGTATTCAAATGGAAGCATTATCAGCCTGATATTATTTTGTTAACGGTAAGATGGTACCTACGATACAGCCTCAGTTTTCGTGATTTAGTGGAAATGATGGAGGAACGGGGCTTATCCATTTCCCATACAGCGATTATGCGTTGGGTTCATCAGTACGGTCTGAATTGGACAAACGAATCCGACGTCACCTTAAACAAACAAATGACTCCTGGAGAGTCGATGAAACATATATCAAAGTAAAAGGCCAATGGATGTACCTGTATCGTGCTGTTGATTCGAAAGGAAATACAATTGATTTTTACCTAAGCAAAACAAGAGACCAGAAGGCTGCAAAACGCTTTTTCAAGAAGGCCTTGCAGTCTTTTCATGTTTCAAAACCTCGTGTTATAACAGTCGATAAAAATCCAACTTATCCTATAGAAATTGAACAGTTGAAAAAAGAAAAAAGTATACCTGGTGGTATGCGACTTAGACAACAAAAGTACTTGAATAACATAGTAGAACAAGATCATCGCTTTATAAAGAAGCGAATTCGTTCTATGCTAGGGTTCAAATGTTTTGCCACAGCTACATTCATTCTTTCTGGAGCAGAAGCCATACATATGATTAAAAAGGAACAGGTTGATTTACGGGACCAGTCTGTCCAAAATCAGAAAGAATTCATCCATCAATTGTTTGGACTTACAGCATAAGATACGATTCCGTTAGGAATCTATGCGCTTTATTATCTTTTATTATCTTTTTGCACCAGAACCAATTATTTGAATTCCGTTTTCATCCACAACGTAAGAACGGGTGTGTGAAAACCTTTATCTGGCATTTTTGATAAATACAGTATACAATACTAAACGTTTAGTTTACCATATAATTATCAGTAAAAATCCCTAAAAAATGGAGGTAAGTACATTGGAAAAGGAAAACATTGTACATAGTAGGGTCTGGTTCATTACTGGAGCTTCAAAAGGATTTGGACGTGCATTAGTTGAGGCAGCACTTGAACAGGGTGATATGGTAGTAGCTACAGCACGTAAACCAGAAATTTTAGCACAATCTTTTCAAGATAATAATCATTTATTAATCCTGCCTTTAGACGTAACGAATTCTTATCAAATCCAAGAATCAGTCGAAAAAGCCATTGGAAAATTTGGGCATATCGATATTTTAGTCAATAATGCCGGGTATGGACTGTTAGGCGCAGTGGAAGAAGCGAAACTGGAGGAAGTAAAACAAGTATTTTCTACTAATGTTTTTGGTTTGCATGCTGTAACACAAGCTGTCTTACCTCATCTTCGATCCCAAAGGTCCGGTCATATTATCAATATCTCTTCAGTTGGTGGATTTTCAGGTTCTATAGGATGGGGAATCTATAACTCCACTAAATTTGCAGTGGAAGGATTATCGGAAGCGTTATCGTTAGAAGTGAAACCTTTAGGTATTCACGTTACCATTGTCGAACCAGGAATGTTTCGTACTGATTTTCTTGCAAGTTCTATGCGTTCTGTTAATACAGTTATTAAAGATTATACAAATACTTCAGGACAAACACGAGAAACGGCTAATAAAAGTAACGGTAATCAGCCTGGTGATCCTAAAAAGGCAGCTTCAGCTATCTTGAAGGTTGTTGCAGCTGATGATCCACCACTAAGACTTGTTTTGGGGCCTGATTCCTTAAAGCGAATAAAAACAAAACTTGAACAAGTCAAAACAGATTTAAATAATTGGCAAACTGTCACATTAAGCACAAATATAGAGGATGAACAAATTGGTTAATTACGAGGTAAAACAGTCAAATTCTGAGCATAAGCGAGGGAGACCCCGCAGCAATAAAGTAAGTGAGCGTATTCTGAAAGCTACTATCGAACTTTTGTTTGAAGAAGGACTTCGGAAAACAACTGTTGATGAGATTTCTGCCCGTGCTGAGGTTAGTAAAGCAACTATTTATAAGTGGTGGCCAAACAAGAATGTAGTTTCAATAGATGCTTTTCTATTGAAAATGGAAGCAGAGGTTAAAATACCTGATACTGGATCTGTACGTGAAGATTTTTTACAGCAGTTACTTTCAGTTATGCGATTTTATAAAAGTCCTATGGGTAAGGTGTTTACTCAACTCATTGCTGAAAGTCAATACGATCCTCATATAGCTACCATATTTTGCGAACGGTTCCTTGTCAATCGACAAAATGCTGTGCAAGTTATGTTGCAGCGGGGATTTGATCGCAACGAGATTCGAAACGATATAGACTCTAAAATTATCATTGATTTAATTTATGGGCCTATGATATATCGACTTCTTACAGGACATGCACCTTTGGACGACAACCTTGCAAAATCGATTGTTGATGTGGTGATAAAAGGGATAAGAGTATAATCTTTATATCTGATTTTTAGGTTACAAGTATATTTACAAGAAAAAAGATTAATCGATATTAGAAATTTCATTTATAACTTCTGATAACGATCATTATGGTGCGACAAGAGTCGCATTCTCACAGTGTAGCTTCCGCTACTAGACTAGATGCAAAGGCTATCTCCATCCGAAACTGCGGGATTGGGGTCACCATATCAAAAAAAGAAAATTGTACGTTATCAAGACCTATACGTTAAAAATCCTCAAAAAATAAGAGGTAAGCACATATTAGTCATGTCTAATATGTGCTTACCTCTTATTTCTCTTTAAACTAAAGTTCCGCATTAGCTTAAATACTTCAATGTGTTTCTAATGGTATTTTTCCAATGTCGGAAACATCCACATGTTCATATTTAATCACTTTAAAGCCAGGAATTTCTAAAGTGATTGTATCAAAACCATATGGTGGATTATGTGCACCCTCAAAAGTTACAATTTGAACGGTTATTTTGTATTTATCATTAAATTCATCTCGAACAATATCAATAATTCTTTTTGAATCAAAAAGCCTTGATTCACCATAATACGTTTTTGTTGCTTGAAGTATCTCTATTCCGATTGCCCTCAGAAATGCCTGTTCGAGTATAACTTCACTACCGACCGTAGGAAGTTTCTTTTTCTCAGTTTTAATGACTTTCCAGGCATTATCTTCTTTTTTTAGCGTATATAACAGGTTTAATCCATCTAACTTGACTGCATGTATATAAGCGATGTTTTCTTTAACATAAATCCTTGGTTCCCTAATCCATGTCCATATATCACCCTGTAAGACAGATAAGGCTGCCTTACCTAAAGGTGAAATTTGTCCTTTATCATTATAGAAAGGAAATTCTCTAAAGAAATATATATCTTTAACCCCTTTTAAATCAACATCGAAATAATACTTATTAATAAATTCTTGGTTGGGTGTTTCTTGTTTTGCGGAAACATTAGAAGTAGTGATAAAAAATAAGATGCTGAAAATAATGCATAATTTTTTCTTCAATAAGTTCACCTACCTTTTCTCAGTAGGTATTTTCCCCAACAAAACCAAGTACAAACACTATAATTTAGGTTCTGGTGCAAATATGATTTATTAGAAACATAGAACCTCAATATCCTTTTCATCCATGAATTATGATGCTAATCCAAACAATTTATGGATGAACTCAACTTCATTTTGGGCAGACTTCACCCCTTGGTGAACTTGTCCCTTTTTCATCATATGCATGGCTTCGATACCACTTATCATCCAAGAGGCTGTGTGAAAGGATTTCAATCCTAACATTGAACGAACTCGCTTTTTAATAAAACGATGATCTTGTTCCACTATGTTATTGAGATATTTGACTTGCCTTATTTGGATGCCTACAGGCATCTTTTTTTCGTTCTTTAACTCTTCAATCGCCATAGGATAGGATGGGTTTTTGTCTACTGTGATAACACGGGGATTGGAAACATGAAAAGACCGCAAAGCTTTCTTGAAAAATTGCTTTGCGCTCTATGATCTCTTGTTTTACTTAGATAAAAATCAATGGTATTTCCTTCTGAATCAACGGCACGATACAGATACATCCATTGACCTTTTACTTTTACATATGTCTCTTCCACTCTCCAAGAATCATTAATTGGCTTAAGATGACGCCGAACTCGCTTATCTAATTCAGGTCCATATTGATGAACCCAGCGCATGATTGTTGTATGAGAAATGGAAAGTCCTCGTTCTTCCATCATTTCAACCAAATCACGAAAACTGAGATTGTACCGTAGGTACCATCTTACCGTTAATAAGATAACATCAGGCTGATAATGTTTCCACTTGAATACATGTTCCTTTGCCATACCGATCACACCTTTTCTAGAGTAATAGTATCAGTATGTCCAAGTTTTAGAGATGAATTCTTTTCAAATTAAAATTTTGCACCAGAACCCTCACGAGCCGTTAAGAGCTCATTCCATATGTATGACAAAAACGTTCCACCTCCCAGCGTTTGAATTTATTTATTCCATTCATAAAGAACTATACAACATCACTTTTTTAAGGCGCTATAACTTTTTATCTTTCATTTTCTTTTTTACGCTGTTGTTGCTGTTGCTGCTGTCTTTGTTGTTCTTGTCTATTTACTTCCACTTCTTTTTCTTTTCCTAAACTTCCATAAAGTAAATTTCGCTCTTTTGTCATCAATGACAACTTATAATGTAATTCAGATTCATCAGTAATACCGTAATTCTTTTTGAGATAGTTCATATCACGTTTTGCAACATCATACTCTTTAAATTCATGATAATGCTCTTGCTTAAATGCTTTTTTATCTTCAGCTTTTTTATAAGCCACGATTAAAGGATGACTCTTTTTATACCTTTGGAAACAACCCTTCATTTTCTGGAATCTAAAAATTTCATTATCAATACCTAAAAGTTGCTTTTCAAAGCTGTCAATTAACGCTTCCTTATTTGCTTCAATTTCATCAAGTTCCGTAAGTGAAACATTTAGTTTATATAGCTTAGAGCTTAATTCATTTAAGTAATTAATATTTTGTTTAGTAGCCCACCTTTGAAGTTCCTTATTATTTTTAAATTTCTCTTGTGATTTATCTATCCATTGTCTGTTAATTATACTTGTTTTAATTGGTGAATAACCTTTGTTTTCTATTCTAAACTTAATAGAGGATTCAAGGTAATTAAATCCAATTGTTTTAGTACGCATAAACTTTCCTGACTTCGGATTCATAAACGATAGATATTTTCCTTGTTTATGCTCATATCCTTCTTTTCGCATTAAGCCTAAAAATTCATCAAACGAATTTGATTTTGATATGTTTTTATCAATTGTTTCTTCTAAATTTCCTTTGAAGGATTTCTTCTTTGATCTAGCTACATATTCGTTAAAAGCTAAATATTTTTTCCTTCCCTTTCTTCCTTCTTCGATTATCGACAAACCATACTTTTCAGAGATTTTATCATTTTCTTCACGTAATCTATCCAAAGTATTTACACGCTTTGAATCAAACATTTTTAGTTTATTAAAATCAATATCATTGAAAATAATATGATTGTGTAAATTATCCGTATCTGTATGTGTAATGACTGTATATTGATGATTGTCTTTTAGATAATTATCAGCAAATTCTATTCCATACTGATGAACTTGTTCTGGCGTTAAATTATCGTCACTATCAAACGATTGAATTATCATTCTTGCACTCATGTTTTTATTACTGTTATTTTTTTCGTTGTAATCAACTAAAACACTTTTAAAATCTCTATCTATCGTTTCAATATTACATTCATAAGATGTGACTAATTCCTCGTTTGTTTTATGAGGTTGCATACTGTAATTAATGACATCTTTTAAATTATTAACTTTTTGTATTTTTACAATAGACATTGTAATCAATCCCTACCTAATAAATTTCATATTCATCTAATATATCTTTCAGTTCAAACCAATCATCATCTTCAAAAACATTATCGAGTTTGGATAACTTAAACTTCAGTTTCTGCGCAAAAATAAAAATGCTATCGGCCAATTTTATTAATTGATTATCATCTAACTTATATAGCGTATCTCCATATAAATATTGCCAAACATATTCTGTTACTTCCTTATCCTGTTCTGGCGAGTTATCTATACATTCTATGATATAAACAAAATCCTCTTTTATCTTTTCGTACACTTCTTCTAATACTAATTTTTTTGGTATCTGTATTTGATTTTCAGTTAACGATTGTATTAATTTTTCCTTTTGTTTTTTACTCAAGCTATCGCTATTAAACTTGGTTTTCAAATCAATTAATCGGTCATATTCGGTATTGATTAAATTTACAATTTTTTTCTGATTAACTCTAAGAAAATCAATATCGCTATCAGTGTAAATTCCGTCTGTATTGATCCTTCTGATTAAGCTATTTATATTCTTACCAATATAATTTATTTCTTTAGTTAAATCCCTATAAGCTTTCATATCAACTTCAAGTTTAAAATGTGTTTTTGCTGAATCAATAACAAACGCTGAAGTTGACTTATATCCCAATTCTACAGCTTTATTTTTTATCATTTCTTTATCTTTTTCATCTAAAGTTATTTGTAAATATGTTTTATGAATAAACCCCATAATTTCACCACCAATTTTTTAAATTAATCGAGCGCAGCGACAACAAATAAATAAGTGATTTTGTAAAAAATCGCTTATTTATATTTGTAAAGGTCGTAGGAATCTCCTACCAAGTCAAAAACAACGTTTTTGGGGATTACCATGGTAATCCCGTAGCTTGCCCTCTACTAAAATCTCAATATTTTATCCTTAAAATTATACCATTTATACCCATTATATGGTGTAATATGTTAAATAATTTACAGGGGAGTTGGTATCTGAATGGCGAATGTAGATGAACATACACAGGTTGCACTCGAAGTCATAGCACAAACCTTTAAATTATCGGAACAAGCTTTATTACGGATTTTAGAAGCATTGACAAAGTTACTTGAAAATAAAGAACAAGATCCAAAAGATTATATCCTTGATGGAAACACAAAAGATGGTAAACAAAAAATCAATGAGCTTATTAAAGAACATAGTAACACTGGTGGTGTTATTGCTTTAGATGAAAACTTAACTAAGGAACAATTAAAGGATTATCAAAAGGAATTAAAAAAATTAGGTGTAGATTTTTCTGTTGTGAGAAATGGTAAAGAGGATTATTCTTTCTTCTTTTCCGCAGCACAAGCAAATGTAATCAAAAAAACATTAAAAAATGTGGTTGAAAGAAAAATCGCAGTATTAGAGGCAGCACGCACATTTTAACATTTTTATACGCTAAGGGATTCTCAAAACTCATTGTTACTAATTCTATTTGAGATTTTGATTTAGAGATAAGTTTTGAGATAGATTTAAAGCTATTTTTACGACATTTTTAGGTGAATTTTGTTTCTCTTAAATACCTCCGTTTTTGAGACTTATAACAAAAGGAACATGAAAAATTTTTATTTTGAGTCCAAATATTCCATAAAACCCCTCATATAATTTAAGTACAAAATTTCACAAATTGAAAATTATATATGTGTTTTGAGTTTGTATAGAAAGTCAAAAGCGAACTTTTCCTTTTCTTTGTATTTCTCAATATTTTCGGGTAAGTAACAATGATGTTTATTAAGTATATTTGTTTCCAGATATTCAATCGTTTCTAGTAAGGATTGTCCCCTAAGTGATCCAGTGATTAAAGATTTAACAATTAAAAATGTCTCTCCACCCTCAAGTAAATGTGCATCGTGGAGAATTTTAGCTTCTAGGCTTTCTGGTTTTCCATCCTTTTGAGAACCGTCTGCTACTTCTAGAATTCGTTTTATTTTTTCTCCGCTAAACCCAATACCCTTAAGAAATTTTTCAATACTTATTCTTATCTCTTCTTCATATATTACTCCGTGAAAATATGCGCCATATTTAAGTAAATCCTCATCTACTTTATTTTTATATATTGTAGCCATTTCTAGAGATAAATTTAAAATACGTTTTATATGTTCAACATTGTGCATTATATCTTTTTGAGCATAGTAAGGTAATATGAAATCTTCAATTAATTGAAGAGTGTCCAATTTCAACAACTCCTTTATTTTCAATAAATGTATTGGCTTTCCTCCCACATTATAGATCCGCTTTCTTTAATTAAACTGTTCTTTAGTTGAATAAACAAAAAGCCGGCAATAGCATACCAATTTTCGTTAAACGTGTTATTCAAACAATGAGTCCCTTTAATGTTATAACATGACTATGGTTTTAAACCACTTAATTTTAAATTGAAGATCTTTATTTTAACTTATTAACTATCATTTTAAGATAACTTTTATATTACTTATAAGCGGGGTAGCATCAGGATTTTGCGGATTTACAACGTTAAGGTAAAAATCCTTGTCTCAATATAATCTATTGAGACTTAATTGATTTCACGTCAAATAAAGCTTTTTAGTGTCTCGTATGACTTGTCTCAAAAGTCTTATCGTCGTTAAATCTTTCGTTTTTAACTCAGCAAACAGCTTAACGTTGTAAATCCGCATTTTCGGGACGCTACCCCATGTAGTAAAATCCCCCCCCTAAATCAAAAAAAATTTCAAGATCAGGCAGGTAATTTTTTAAATTATTTCCGTTCGCTTAATTCGCTTTATAAACCAATCGGAAAATATTCTTGTAATCGTTTCCGTTCTGATAGTTGATGCCATTTTTTTCGTTCCTCTTCTCTCCAATCTCCTCGTCCTTTTTCAATAATTTCTTTAACTTGTTCCCGCATTGCAGAGGAATCATCTATATCTAACCAAGAAATATTCCTACAATTCCAGCTCCTTTCGTTATGCCAGATATGCTCTTTTTGCAACTTAAATATTGGAGCTAATTCAAGAGCATTTAAATTCGCAAGTGGTGCATGATATTCAGTAAATAATAGATATTTAACAACTGGGAAGTGTTTGTGCTTTGGACCGACTCCGTTAATCAATCTATATTGTTGTTCTTTTAAAGATACATAGTATTCGTTATTTGATGTATTTTCTATTTTCCCTAAAAAAACATTTTCTGTAATCTTAATAGGTTCGTTCCCTATAGAAAAGCTGTCTTCAAATATATGAAAATGACAATCACCATGCATATGAGCTCTAATAGCATCAATATTAGAGCTGTGAATTAAATCAATTAGTATATTACCTTTTCCTTTGCCTTCTTTAATTGTTCGAAATACAAAAATGTGTTTATTAATAAAATTATTCCCGTAATCAATCCCCACAAAATCATATCTATAGTGTACCTTCAAGTCTAATGGTATGTTATATCTCAGTCCTTTTGTTAAATCGTACATTTTTTCTCCATGTACAAAATTATTTTTTACATGGAGTATACTCCATAGTTTAATCTTAAAATAGGATGGATAAGCTACTTTTCCGGAGATGGGCAAAAACATCATAATTTCACATACCATATATAAGTGAGAACACCTAATCCAAAAATAAGTTATAATCTCGGAAAAGTAACCACCTAAGAAGATATAATAGAAATATGTATTGGCAGAATGGACAAAGCTCCAAACTAACCTGTATTTAGTGTGATTAAGTCATTGGTTTGCTCTTGTGTCAACTCATATAAACGCTCTGCTGCACTTGGAATAAACGACTGTATAAATTCAAGGTATAGTTCTTTCTGCTCTTTATTTCGACCAATAGCATGGTTAAAAAGCAACGCTAAAGTAGACAGCCCTGTTTGTCGTTGGCTGCCTTTGCCGATTACATGGATATAGATTTGTTGGGATTTCTTTAATACACTGTTTAACGTGCTTCTCGGGATTTGTAGAGCCTCACACAATTCCTTTTGAGTAACATATACAAATCCTTTTTCTGTGTTTTTCTGCGTGTTTAAGAAACCAATGATATCTTGTTCCCACTCATGCCAATGGCTACGCACACGATCTTTACGTGCTTTTTTATGCTTATACCAATATTGAGATGGCACTGGACCTGAAAATGTCGCTCCCCCATCTGACCAGATTTCTAAAATTTGATTAATGTACTCTTTGTTTGCTCCTTTGTATTTACCTGAGAAGGCACTACGAATAGCCTTTTGAATACTCGCGTTTTTCAAATGGCTGTTTAAGTTTGTATTAAATTGATCTAGTAAGTCGTATGTATCCTCTTCAGACATTCCCGAACTATAGCATGCTAAAGCAAGCGTAAATACGGCGTTGTCACGCCCGATTAGACCTTTCTGACCATGAATATGTGTACATACTAGTACCTTTTGCACCCATCCTTCAGTGATTTGAGTTGTATGCATTGGCTTGTTCGAAAGAACTGTAAATAAGTTTCTACGATGGCCGATATCTTGATCTTTAGACCATTCAATTAAATGAGCTAGATTACACGTACTTTCTGCATCCATCCATACAACATTCTCCTCGTTTGGCATACGGAAAAATCCGAAATCATTGCATGTCAAATCAACACCAGGTAATAAATCACTTAAAGCTTTCCTGATGTTCTCGCTTATTCTCTTTGCGCTACGTAATCCACGGAAATCATTCTTATTTGAAATGAACAATGGGTTATCTAGCACGAAATAAGCCTGGTATCCCTTCACACTTTCCAAGATAACTGTAGGCATGCCTAATTGCTTGTCCATTGCTGCAAGTACGATTTCTCCAGGAGTAATGTCCTTTGTATCGATATCTACAGTGAAACAGTTGATTTGTTTTAAATTACGTTCTTCATGACCTTTAATGATTCTTCTGCTTCTGTCCAAATATGTACCTACTCTGAATACATTCGGTGTCCAATGCGTAGCTTGTCCGATATGATCCAGAACTGCTTCTTGAGAAGTTAATACAACTCCTTTAGCTCCATAGGGATGCATTAAATCTTCTTTTGTACGCGTAATGAATACAAATCGGTCATTCATCGTACTAGTATCCTGTGAGTCTAACATGGCGATGCTAGCTCTAGAATTCTTGTATTTATATTTGCGTAATCCACTATGTAAAATCGATTCAATTGCTTGCTGCGCTTTATCCATGTTAGATCTCCTTTCTACTAGATTTTTGACAATAAAAAAAGGTGAGCAGTTATTACACTGCTCACCTTGAAAATTCCCTGAAAAGTATATAAAAACAGAATTTCTCCATATTTAAACGTAATTTTTCCGTACTTAAATAAGGATATCTATCTTTACAATCCATCACTAATTAACTATACTAAATACAGATATTTTTATATCTCTAATAACATAGTTAACTAGAACGGACGGAGAATTTACAGACTGATGGTGCAGTGTGTAAATGGAATACAAGTTGTTGTCAGCAACTTGTATTCACCGGGGAGTAAAGTTATTGTCAGTAACTCTACTTTTTCTGTCAGATTGAGATCTACCAAATCTCTATTAGACAGCCGTTCTTTTTTATTTGTTTTTGTAAATTATTTATCGAATATGCTCTAAAGAGCTCTTTATGTACAATATCAAATTAAATCTTTTTTTGTTGAAAAACTTGTTGTTTCTTACGTTACAGCAAGTTTTTTTGTTTGTAAATACAGAAATGACAATTTAAAACTACGCAAAAGTAGAAATGTAGAACTACGCAAAAGTAGAAATGTATACTTTTCTACCTGTAATTGAAAGTTGGTATACCTTCTCTAACTTACGCAAAAGTAGAAATGTATACTTTTGTTCACGTATTTACAAACTTAATCTCCTGAAAAATTGTAATTAACCCTTAAATACCAGTGTATAAAGAAAAAACTTTAAAACTACGCATAGGTAGAAATGTATACTTTTCTATCTGTAAAAACATCCATTCTATAAACTACGTTTAAGTAGAAAAGTAGAAAAGTATACTAAAAAACCTTACGCTTAAGTATACTTTTCTACTCTTTCGATAAATCCGTTTAAAAAACTTAAACTTTTCTACGGTATACTGTTGCGAATATTGAATGTAGATGTTACATTTTACTCAAAGGTATACTTATTCGGAGTTTTATGGAGGAATGTCGAAAATGACTAGACAAGCAACTACATACGTAATCGGTAACTTTAAAGGTGGAGTTGGAAAAACAAAAACAGCTACAATGTTGGCTTATGAAGTTGCTACAGTATTTAATGAAAAATGTCTTTTAGTGGATATGGATCCTCAGGGGAACGCTACAAGAGTCCTTGCTAAAACAGGTGACATTGAAGAAATTGATAAGTCTATTACGGATGCATTTCTAAATCAAAATTTAGAGAATGAGATTATTCCAGTAATTGAGAATTTGGACATTGTTCCATCTAATACTTCATTTAGAAAACTATCAAAAATCCTCTTTTATATGTTCCCAGAGGATGAACTTGCACAAATTACATATTTAAAAAAATTACTAGAACCATTAAAAGATAAATATGATCGTATTTACATTGATGTACCACCAACAATCAGTGACTACTCAGATAACGCTATGATAGCAGCCGATTATTGTATCATCGTTCTACAAACACAAGAATTATCTTTAGAAGGCGCTCAAACATATATCGCTTATATGCAGTTCTTAGCAGAAACATATGATGCAGACCTACAAGTTTTAGGTATTATTCCAATGATGTTACATCAAGGAAAACGAGTGGATAATAAAGTATTACAACAAGCTCAGGAAATGTATGGCGGAAATGTTCTAGATACAATTGTGAGATATCAAGAGCGTCTAAAAGTGTACGATATTGAAGGAATTCATAAAAATGTTAACGTTAGTGGCAATATTGATATGTGGGATGAAAAAGCTCATCAACTATTCATCGATGTTCTTAGCGAACTTAATGAACATGAAAACTATTTTGCTACTATTAATGCTTAAGGAGGAGGCTCATAATGTCTAAAGCACCATTTCAACCTATAGTCACAAAACCCGGAAATACTTTAAATGACAAAGGTGTACAGATAAAAGGAACAAACGATTTCGGCCGTAATAATGAGCCTGTTAAGAAAAAGGTTATGACTCCTATCATTAATAAAGGGAAAATACCTGTTCCTGAGAAACAAGATCAGCGTTTAGTTCCATCTAAAACAGCTAAAATTTCACCTGCTGTTTTGCTAAAGCTAAATACTCTTAAACCATTTATAAAAGAACAAGAAAGCATGGATAAGGCATCAATTAACAGTATCATTGACATGCTTCTTGAAAGCTATGTAAATACTAAGCTAACAACGCGACAATCTGAAGGTTATAAAGGGATGTACAAACACCTTTACGAAATGTTGGAAAAGAAATAACAAGCAATATAGTTTTAAATAGGAGTGGTGCCTGTGAAAAATAAGAATAATTCATTTGTAGTAACAGTTACGCCTATTACTGACAGTTCGGATTTAAATACGAACACAGAAAAGAAAATGTAAACACCAGAGAAAAAGAAATTTAAAAATCAACAGGATAGCATTAAAACTTCTAGTCAATCCAAAGAAGAACTTGAAACGCTAATGAAAATTACCAACACGAAATTTGCTCACGAAATAATTGATTTACTTATAAATCATTATGTAGAAAATGAATTGACTACTGAGCAGAAAATGAAATTCAAATTACTGACCGAAATAAAAAAAGAAGTATCCCTGTTTCTAATTGGGGATACTTCTTTTTTTATTATATATCCTTCATCAAAGTAGAAAAGTAGAAATGTATACTTTTCTACTTTTACGTAGTTTATATAAAGTCCTCACCAAAACTTCCACCACGGCCTTTTCTTCTCTTTTGCAGCAGCGACTTCTTCACGATATTCCTGCATTAATTTCTTCGCCTCTTGTATCTCACGTAATGTTTTCATAAGCGTCTCATCTCGTGCTTCCAATCGTTTTTCCACTCGTTCATTATGTTGATCTATACTCGCTTTAATTTCCTCGTTGCTTTGCTTTGCCTGCTCACTTAACCGTTCTTCCATCGCTAATATACTTTGATTCATTTCCTGCGCCATAACGCTGTATTGTTGCTGTAGCTGTTCTTGAATGTGAAATGGAATTAAGTTCGTGTCCTCAGGTTCTTCTTTAATCAAATCCGGATTAACTTTTTCTATTTGTTGTGCAATCATCTTTGCTGCCTTTTCCAACGTCATACCGTCATGCTTACTAATCTCAATTAATCTCTCAATAACCAGGATGTCACCATCTGTGTATTCACGTCTGCCACGCTTATCTTTCTTTACTGTAAATCCCTCTCGTTGCAACACTTCCATATACTTTCTGAGCGTACTATCGGATATTCCTAGCCTTTTGTATACTTCACTAGCAGAATAAACAATCTCGTCCGTCATAGCGTCACAACACCTCCTAGAAAAAATATTCCCTAACGATTTTTAAATTCCTGCAAAGAAAAAAGCCCCACTAATGTAGGGATTAAATCGCCTTTGCTATTTCAACCAATAATCTCATAAACAACGGTATCATTTGTACTACGATATATCCAATCCCAGCACGGGAGATTAACGAGAAACCTCGTTCTTGGCTACCAACCATAATAAATAATCCACCGCATAGCGCTACAACGGATGCGATTGGATAAGATACTGCTTTAATTAGAAAGATAACTGGCTCAAATGCATTTACGATCCTGTTGTACAGTTGGCCATCTATATAATTTTTAAAGTTGCCATCGTTTGATTGCACATCCTTGAATACTTCATTTACATTTGGCGCATCTGCTTCTGCTCCTGATGCGAATACATGTGGAATATCTATAATGTTGCTGAATATAATAGCACTACCGATTGCACTACCGATTGCACTACCAACTCGCACCGCCACAGGTGCATATTTTTTTGTTTTCTTTTTGAACAAGCTCCACTTTTTCTTCGCTCCATAGTTACCATCCATAAAATCCTTGATGCTCATTGTCTCAGTTGCCATATAGACCATCTCCTTAATTTTAATGGAAATCAGTAACCGTAAATATGTTGCAATCCAATCCCTCGCAAAGCTTCTGTATTTGCTTTCTTCGGTATTCTGTTGTTGTGTACCAAATAAATTTAGGCGCCTTCTCAAACACATTACATTCCATTAACTTTCTGTACTTCTGCATTTTGAAACGGTTTGCGCTCATCTTTTGCTCATGATCTACCTCTACAATGTGATAACGGCCATTATCCGTGAATAGTGCATCCGTAATTATGGAAACGATACCTTTAACATTCATTTTGACTTCCTGCTTCCACGTTTTCGGGCATTCGTAAGCGATATAGATGTCATTCCTCATAATGTAGTGACGAAATTGGTTAGAACGTTTTAGTACCTTATTACTTCCAATACGCTCACGACCTTCTTTATTGAGATAATACACCTTTTCTGAATCTCTAAAGCTAGATACA
>Ga0105250_10000745_pt1 | contig 19842 bp, 16 predicted proteins | sample KBSS54metaG_FD_80425 | JGI IMG/M metagenome (GOLD analysis project Ga0105250, IMG submission 80425) | Switchgrass rhizosphere microbial communities from Kellogg Biological Station, Michigan, USA - KBS S5-4 metaG | ecosystem: Host-associated > Plants > Roots > Rhizosphere > Soil | place...
GCCTGGCTCAAGGTGCCGGAACTCTTGACCTCGACCCGCAGCCCGCTGCTGCTGCCCGCTTCGCTGCCGTCGTTCGTGGCAATCCGCAGCTCCACGGTCTGGCCCGATTGCGTGCGGATCTTCAGGCTCACGGTGGCAGCGCCCACGGACACATCGCTCAGTGCGGACTTGTCCAGGGCCTGCGCATCCGCGCTGCCTGCGACGGAGTCGGCCGCCGTGGGCGCCTGGTACTCCGCCACCGTCTGTTGGTAGTCCGACGGCGTGGCCGCAAAGCGCGACAGCAGGGCGCCGCCCAGGCCGCGCCAGCGGTCGGCCAGGCTGGCCGACGGGCCCAGGCCCAGGTTGCGCGCCATCAGGGTGCTGATGTCGTCCCTGTCTTGCGAGGCCCAGGCCCGGGTCAGCCTGAACTGGCCCAGTTCCACGGGCTGCGGTTTGGCATAGATGACGCTGGACCCTGTGGACTGGCCCAGCGTGACCTGCGTGCCCGGGTCGGCGGGTGCAGCAGCTGCCGTGGTCGCTGACGACCTCACGGACACCGTGGGCCGCATGCCCGCTGCGCTGGCGGCAAAGCTGGCGCCGGTGGATGAAATGCTGGTCATGGATTGATCGTCTTCCTTCGGTCTTGTCCTGACTGAATGTGGCGGCCCAAGCCTTTGCAGGCAGGGGATTTTCTCTGTTCATGGACCATCGGCAGATTTCCGATTTTCTTTACCCCCCGTGCACCAATATGGTGTGAAAACCTTGTATTCATTGAAATCCGGCCAATACAGGGAATGTTTGGCTGTTGGCGCAAAAAGACGCCATTGCTCTACTGGACGCAGCGACCGGCGGCAAGCGGCATCCTCTCAGTGACGCCGCCCTCTTTGACCTGAGTCAAGACTATGGAGTGAACTGCATCGATATAACGAAACGGCATCGCCAAAATCGGTCGCTGCAGTGCAACATAGATAGAATGAAAAAGACCAGGAGACGATATTGGCATGCAAACCTTTGATTTGCATGCATCAAAACAAGCTATCAAAAGCTTCGTAGTCACAGGAAATACAAACATTCGCCGTGGCGCATATGTCGGCAATGCCGCGCCATGCCCCGTGATTCCTGACGAAGCCGCCCCAAGGCGGCCTGTTTCCCGGCAGACCTTCTGATCTGGAGCATTCGAGATGACGCTATTGGCTGGCAAAAAAGGCCTGATCGTCGGCATCGCCAACCGCGACAGCATTGCCTGGGCCTGTGCCCGGGCCATGCATGCGGCGGGCGCCGAGATCGGCGCGACCTGGCAGAACGACAAGGCCCGTGTGCATGTGGAGCCCCTGCTCGACGAGATCGGTGCCGAGCTGCGCATGCCGCTGGACGTGGGCGACGACGAGCAGATGCGCGCACTGTTCGATGCCGCCGCCGTGCGCTGGGGCCGGCTGGACTTCGTGCTGCACGCCGTGGCCTACGCCCCGCGCAAGGACCTGCAGGGCCGCGTGGTGGACAGCTCCCGCGAGGGCTTTGCGCTGGCCATGGACATCTCCTGCCACTCCTTCATCCGCATGGCGCACCTGGCCGAGCCGCTGATGGCCGCCAGCGGCGGCAGCCTCATGACACTGAGCTACCTGGGCGCCAGCGAGGTCATGCCGCACTACGGAATCATGGGCCCGGTCAAGGCCGCGCTGGAGTCCACCACGCGCTACCTGGCGGCCGAACTGGGCCCCTCGCGCATCCGCGTCAATGCCGTCTCGCCCGGGCCCATCGCCACGCGCGCGGCCTCGGGCATTGCCGCGTTCGATGAACTCGTGGCCGACAGCGTGCGCCGCTCGCCCATTGCCGGCGAATTGCAGCCCGACGACGTGGGGCCGCTATGCGCCTTCCTGGCCTCGGACGGGGCGCGCGCCATCACGGGCTGCACGCTGTATGTCGATGGCGGCCACCACATCCTCAACTAGCGGCTGCCGCACCGGCGCCCCGCAGCACTGCAGATGACCCTCCCATTCCCCCGAACCGCCGCCGCCGCGCTGGCAGCCGCACTGGCCGCCGCCCTGGCGGGATGTGCCTCCCTGGCGCCGCCGCACGAGCCGCCGCCCCTGCCCACGCCCGAGGCCTGGCCTGCCCATCTGCAGGCGGGCGCCCAGGGTGTCGCCGCCGCCGGCCTGCCCTGGCGCGACTACTTCACCGACCCCGTGCTGCGCCAGCTGATCGCCACCGCGCTGGAGCACAACCGCGACCTGCGCGTGGCCGCTCTGCGCGCCGAAGAGGCGCGCGCGGCCTTCCAGATCCAGCGCTCCGAGCTGTTCCCGGCCATTGGCGTGGGCGGCCAGGCCGCACGGGCGCGCGTGCCTGGCGACCTCAACCTCTCGGGCCGCTCCGTGGTCAGCGGCGAGTACCGCGCCGAGGTCGGCTTCAGCAGCTGGGAGCTGGACCTGTGGGGCCGCGTGCGCAGCCTCAAGGACGCGGCCCTGCAGACCTGGCTGGCCAGCGATGCGGGCCGCCACGCGGTGCAGACCGCGCTGATCGCCCAGGTGGCCGACGGCTACCTGGGCCTGCGCGAGCTGGACGAGCGCGTGGCCATTGCGCGCGAGACGCTGGCCACGCGCCAGGAATCCTTTCGCATCTTCACGCGCCGCGAGGCCGTGGGCGCCAGCTCGCGCCTGCAGCTGGCCCAGGTCCAGACCCTGCTGACCCAGGCGCAGGCCCTGCTGGCCCAGCTGGAGCTGGCACGCGCGCAGCAGCTGCACGCCCTGGCGCAGCTGGTCGGCGCCCACCCGGGCCCGCTGCCCGCCGCCGCACCCTTTGACGACGCCCTGGTGCTGGCCGAGCTGCGGCCGGGCCTGCCCTCGGAACTGCTCACGGCGCGGCCCGACATTGCCGCGGCCGAGCACCAGCTGCGCGCGGCCCGGGCCCAGATCGGCGCGGCGCGCGCCGCCTTCTTCCCGCGCATTGCGCTCACGGCCCGCTGGGGCACGGCCAGCGCCGAACTCGACGGCCTGTTCGACGGCGGCAGCCGCGCCTGGGCCTTCGTGCCCACGGTGTCCCTGCCCATCTTCGACGGCGGCCGGCGCCGCGCCAACCTGGAGCTGGGCGAGATCCGCAGCGACATGGCCGTGGCCCAGTACGAGAAAGCCATCCAGACCGCCTTCCGCGAGGTGGCCGATGGCCTGGCCGCGCGCCGCTGGCTGTCCGAGCAGATCACCGTGCAGCGCACCGCCGTGCAGGCCCAGGCCGAGCGTGCGCGGCTGGCGCAGCTGCGCTACGACAACGGCTCGGCCGCCTACCTGGAGGTGCTGGACGCCCAGCGCGACCTGCTGGCCGCACGCCAGCAACTGGTGCAGGCGCGGCGCGCCCTGCTGTCCAGCCAGGTGGGCCTGTATGCCGCCCTGGGCGGCGGCAGCGGGGCGGAACCTGCCGCGCTGCCCGCCACCCTGCCGGCCACGCCTGCCGATCCCCCGAATTCCTGAAGCCTCCGGACCCGCCCATGGACAAGAACACCTCTCTGAAGAACAAGATCGTGCCGATCGCCGCCGTGGCGGTCCTGGCCCTCGTGGCCTGGTGGGCCTGGAAGACCTTCACGCCCAAGGGCCCGGGCGAGGGCTTCGTCGGCAGCAACGGCCGGGTCGAGGCCACCGAGATCGACATCTCCACCAAGCTGCCCGGCCGCGTGGAGGAAATCCTGGTGCGCGAGGGCGACTTCGTGCAGGCCGGCCAGCCCGTGGCGCGCATGCAGATCGACACCCTGCGCGCCCAGCGCCAGGAAGCCGACGCCATGCGCCAGCAGGCCGAGCACAGCGTGGCCGCGGCCGAGGCCCAGGTCACCCTGCGCCGCAGCGACCTGGCCGCCGCCCAGGCCCTGATCGTGCAGCGCGAGACCGAGGTGGACGCCGCGCAGCGCCGCTTCAAGCGCTCGGAAACGCTGGCGCGCGAGGGTGCCTCCTCGGTGCAGGAGCTCGATGACGACCGCGCCCGCGTGCGCGGCAGCGAGGCGGCGCTGGCCGCCACGCGTGCCCAGGCCGCCGCCGCCCAGGCCGCCGTGAAGGCGGCAGAGGCCCAGGTGGTGGGCGTGCGCTCCCAGGTGCAGGCGGCCACGGCCACGGTGGCGCGCGTGCAGGCCGACATCGACGACGGCGTGCTCAAGGCTCCGCGCGACGGCCGCGTACAGCTGCGCGTGGCCCAGCCCGGCGAAGTGCTGGGCGCAGGCGGGCGCGTGCTCAACCTGCTGGACCTGTCCGATGTCTACATGACCTTCTTCGTGCCCGAGACCGCCGCCGGCCGCATCGCCCTGGGCAGCGAGGTGCGCCTGGTGCTGGACGCCGCGCCCGAGTACGTGATTCCGGCCCGCGTCTCCTTCGTCGCCAGCCAGGCCCAGTTCACGCCCAAGACCGTGGAGACCGCCAGCGAGCGCCAGAAGCTGATGTTCCGCGTGCGCGCCCAGATCCCGCCGGAGCTGCTGCGCCGCCATCTGGAACAGGTCAAGACCGGCGTGCCCGGCATGGCCTGGCTGCGCACCGATGCCAGCCATGAGTGGCCCGCCAACCTGGCCATCAAGCTGCCAGCCCAGCCCGCGCAATGAGCGAGAGCACGACGCCCCATGCCAGCGGCTGGATCGTGCGCCTGAAGGGCGTGCACCAGCGCTATGGCCAGGTCGAGGCGCTGGCGGGCATCGACCTGGACATTCCCGAAGGCCGCATGGTCGGCCTGATCGGGCCGGACGGCGTGGGCAAGTCCAGCCTCATGGCGCTGATCTCCGGGGCGCGCAAGATCCAGGAAGGCAGCGTCGAGGTGCTGGGCGGCGACATGGCCCAGCGCCGGCACCGCGAGGCCGTCTGCCCGCGCGTGGCCTACATGCCTCAGGGCCTGGGGCGCAACCTCTATCCCACGCTGTCGGTGGAGGAGAACCTGCAGTTCTTCGCGCGCCTGTTCGGCCATGACGCGGCCGAGCGGCGCCGCCGCATCGACGATCTCACCCAGGCCACGGGCCTGCGCAAATTCCTGGAGCGGCCGGCCGGCAAGCTGTCGGGCGGCATGAAGCAGAAGCTGGGCCTGTGCTGCGCGCTGATCCACGACCCCGACCTGCTCATTCTTGACGAGCCCACCACGGGCGTGGACCCGCTGGCGCGCGCCCAGTTCTGGGACCTGATCGCGCGCATCCGCCGCCAGCGCCCCGGCATGAGCGTGCTGGTGGCCACGGCCTACATGGACGAGGCCCAGCGCTTCGACTGGCTGGTGGCCATGGACGAGGGCCGCGTGCTGGCCACGGGCACGCCGGCCGAGCTGCTGCAGCGCACAGACAGCCGCTCGCTGGAAGAGGCCTTCATCGCCCTGCTGCCCGAAGAGAAAAAGCGCGGCCATGCGCCCGTCACCATTGCGCCCCTTCCCGAGGGCGGCGAGGACGACATCGCCATCGAGGCCAGGGACCTGACCATGCGCTTTGGCGACTTCGTCGCCGTGGACCATGTGTCCTTCCGCATCCGCCGTGGCGAGATCTTCGGCTTCCTGGGCTCCAACGGCTGCGGCAAGAGCACCACCATGAAGATGCTGACCGGCCTGCTGCCGGCCAGCGAGGGCCAGGCCTGGCTGTTCGGCCAGCCCGTGGACCCGCGCGACATCGACACGCGCCGCCGCGTGGGCTACATGACCCAGGCGTTCTCGCTGTACGGCGAGCTGACCGTGCACCAGAACCTGGTGCTGCACGCGCGCCTGTTCGGCGTGCCCGAGGCGGACATTCCCGCGCGCGTGGCCGAGATGCTGCAGCGCTTCGACCTGCAGGCCGCGCAGCACAGCCTGCCGGCCGCCCTGCCGCTGGGCATGCGCCAGCGCCTGTCGCTGGCCGTGGCCATGGTGCACAAGCCCGAGCTGCTCATCCTGGACGAGCCCACCTCGGGCGTGGACCCCGTGGCGCGCGACGGCTTCTGGCGCCTGCTGGTGGAGCTGTCGCGGCGCGACCGCGTGACCATCTTCATCTCCACCCACTTCATGAACGAGGCCGAGCGCTGCGACCGCATGTCCATGATGCATGCGGGCAAGGTGCTGGACAGCGACACGCCCGCGCGCCTGGTGGCCAAGCGCGGCGCGGCCACGCTGGAGGAAGCCTTCATCGGCTACCTGGTCGAGGCCGGTGGCGGCGAGGCCCCGGCCGAGGAACAGCAGGCCGCTCCGGCCACGCCCGCTGCTGTGGAAACGCACACCGCGCGCCGCCGCCATTTCAGCGCCCAGCGCATGCTCAGCTATGTCTGGCGCGAAGCGCTGGAGCTGCAGCGCGACCCGGTGCGCGCCACGCTGGCCCTGGTGGGCTCGCTGATCCTGATGTTCGTGATGGGCTACGGCATCAGCCTGGACGTGGAGGACCTGCGCTTTGCCGTGCTGGACCGCGACCAGACCACCATCAGCCGCAGCTATGCGATGAGCCTGTCGGGCTCGCGCTACTTCATCGAGCAGCCGCCGCTGACCGACTACGACGCACTGGACCGCCGCATGCGCAGCGGCGAGCTGACCCTGGCCATCGAGATCCCCCCGGGCTTTGCGCGCGATGTGCTGCGCGGCGGCTCCGTGCAGGTGGGCGCCTGGTTCGACGGCGCCATGCCCACGCGCGCCGAGACCGTGCGCGGCTACCTGCAGGGCATCCACCAGCACTGGCTGACCGAGCAGGCACGCGAGCGCCTGGGTGTGACGCCGGCCGGCCTGATCGACATCCAGACGCGCTTTCGCTACAACCCCGACGTGCGCAGCCTGCCGGCCATGGTGCCGGCCGTCATGCCCCTGCTGCTGCTGCTTTTGCCCGCCATGCTGACGGCGCTGGCCGTGGTGCGCGAGAAGGAAAGCGGCTCCATCACCAATCTCTACGTCACGCCGGTCACGCGCACCGAATTCCTGCTGGGCAAGCAACTGCCCTATGTGGTGCTGGCCATGCTGAACTTCCTGCTGATGTGCCTGATGGCCGTCACCCTGTTCGGCGTTCCCGTGACGGGCAGCTTTGCCACGCTGGCCCTGGCGGCGCTGATCTTCAGCGGCGCCTCCACGGGCTTCGGCCTGCTGGCCTCCACGCTGACGCGCAGCCAGATCGCCTCGATGTTCCTGGTGCTGATCGGCACGCTGATCCCCACCACGCAGTTCGCGGGCCTGGTCGATCCCGTGTCCTCGCTGGAGGGGGCGGGCCGCATCATCGGCGAGGTCTATCCGGCCAGCCACATGATCGCCATCAGCCGCGGCGTGTTCAGCAAGGCGCTGGGATTTCGGGAGCTGGCCGGCTCGTTCGGGCCGCTGCTGCTGTCCGTGCCGGTGATCCTGGGCCTGGCCATTGCACTGACCAGAAAGCAGGAGAGCTGACATGCGCACCCGCCTTTTCTCCAACATCTACCGGCTGGGCGTCAAGGAGCTGTGGAGCCTGTGGCGCGACCCCGTGCTGCTGGTGCTCATCGCCTATGTGTTCACGGTCTCCATCTACACGGCGGCCACGGCCATGCCCGAGAGCCTGCACAACGCGCCCATCGCCATCGTGGACGAGGACGGCTCGCCGCTGTCGCAGCGCATCGCGGGCGCCTTCTATCCGCCGCAGTTCGCGCCGCCGGCCATGATCGATCGCACGCAGATGGACCCGGGCATGGACTCGGGCACCTACACCTTCGTGCTCAACATCCCGCCCAACTTCCAGCGCGACGTGCTGGCGGGCCGCGCGCCCGAGCTGCAGCTGAACGTGGATGCCACGCGCATGAGCCAGGCCTTCACGGGCAACAGCTATGTGCAGCAGATCGTCACGGCCGAGGTCAGCGAGTTCGTGCGGCGCTTTCGGGGCGCCACCGCCCTGCCCGTGGACCTGGTGGTGCGCGCGCGCTTCAATCCGGCGCTGGACAAGGTCTGGTTCGGCGGGCTGATGCAGATCATCAACAACGTGACCATGCTGTCCATCATCCTCACGGGCGCGGCCCTGATCCGCGAGCGCGAGCACGGCACGGTGGAGCACCTGCTGGTCATGCCGGTGACACCGACCGAGATCATGCTGGCCAAGATATGGTCCATGGGACTGGTCGTGCTGGTCACCGCCTTTGCCTCGCTCAACCTCGTGGTGCGCGGCGCCCTGGGCGTTCCCATCGAAGGCTCGCTGCCGCTGTTCCTGGCGGGGGCCGCGCTGTGCCTGTTCGCCACAACGTCGCTGGGGATCTTCCTTGCCACGCTGGCGCGCAACATGCCACAGTTCGGCATGCTGCTGGTGCTCGTGCTGCTGCCGCTGCAGCTGCTGTCGGGCGCCATGACGCCGCGCGAAAGCATGCCCGGGCTGGTGCAGAACATCATGCTGGCCGCGCCGACCACCCACTTTGTCGAGCTGTCGCAGGCCATCCTCTACCGCGGAGCGGGGCTGGACGTGGTCTGGAAGCCCTTCCTCGCGCTGGCCGCGATCGGCTCCGTGCTGTTCGCCCTCACGCTCACCCGTTTTCGCAAGACCATCAGCCAGATGGCCTGATTTCGTTCCCGCCGCCAAGGCATCTTTCCATCTCAACCAGCAAGGAGTTTCATATGAGCGCACAGACCATTCCCCTCCATCTGCTCAAGGCACAGCTTGAACTGCAGCTGCACCTGAGCCGGCTGCTGCAGGAAAGCGGCCAACAGTGGCTGGAGCATGCCGCACGCAACGGCCCCGAGCGCATCGCCGAGACCGGCAGCGAGATCGAGGGCGTGCAGCAGACCAGCAGCTGGCAGGAGCTGGCCACCCTGCCCGCCCAGGCCTTCTGGCGCCACGCCCATCTGCGCATGGGCCATGCCCAGGCCCTGGCCCAGACCGCCATGGCCAGCCAGATGACCCTGGCCCAGGGCGTGCAGCAGGCCGTGCACGACTGGCAGCAACAGGTGGCAGCCACGCTGGGCAACAGCACCCAGGGCGCGGCCGACACCGCCGTGCCGTGGAGCGACCTGCTCGCCCGCTGGACCTCGGCCGTGCAGTCCGTGGCCCAGCCCGCCCATGCGGCGCAGCAGCCCATTGCAGCAGCCGCCGCCGAAACGGCCCGCGACACCACAGCCCAGGGCTGACGGGCCCCAAGGAAGCCGCCACGCGGTCCCGCAGGTTCGGGGCCGCATGGGCGCGGGGCGGCCATCCGCACCCAGCCACAAGCAATCACACGCAATCTAAGAGCAGGGCATGACATGCCGGTAAAGGAGTGGGCCAGATGAACGAGAACCTGCAGAGCCACGGCACCGTGGACGTGGGAGGGATGTGGGGCGATCCGATGAAGCTGTCGCAGGCAGCCGCGCAATACGCCACCGATGCCTGGCAGCGCTCGCTGCTGTATGCCGACATCCGGCGCCAGCGCGGCAACCAGTACCGCGAGCATCTGGCCGAGGAAGTGCCCAATGTGCTGAGCTTCCGGGCCGAGATCGTGATGTCGGGCCTGGACCTGCCGCGCCCCGTCAACTACGGCCTGGCACGCATCGCGCCCATGGAGGGCACGGTCATCGACCCGGCCAAGCGCCCCTTCATCGTCGTCGATCCGCGCGCGGGCCACGGCCCCGGCATCGGCGGCTTCAAGCCCGACAGCGAGATCGGCGCCGCGCTCAAGGCAGGCCATCCCTGCTACTTCGTGGGCTTCCTGCCCGACCCCGTGCCCGGCCAGACCGTCGAGGACGTGATGCGCGCCGAGGCCCAATTCGTGCGCAAGGTCGCCGAGCTGCACCCCGAGAGCCGGGGCAAGCCCGCCGTCATCGGCAACTGCCAGGCCGGCTGGCAGATCCTCATGACGGCGGCCGTCTGGCCCGAGCTGTTCGGCCCCATCATCGTGGCCGGTGCGCCGCTGTCGTACTGGGCCGGCGACAACCCCATGCGCTACGGCGGCGGCCTCATGGGCGGCAGCTGGATGACGGCGCTGACCAGCGACCTGGGCGCGGGCCGCTTCGACGGCGCATGGCTGGTGCAGAACTTCGAGAACCTCAACCCGGCCAACACGCTGTGGGAAAAGCAGTACCAGGTCTATGCCGACGTGGACACCGAGGGGCCGCGCTACCTGGGCTTCGAGAAGTACTGGGGCGGCTATGTCTTCCTGGAAGGCCGCGAGATGCAGTACATCGTGGACAACCTGTTCATCGGCAACCGGCTGGCCACGGCCGAGCTGACGACCTCGGACGGCGTGCGCATCGACCTGCGCAACATCCGCTCGCCCATCGTGGTGTTCTGCTCGCATGGCGACAACATCACGCCGCCGGGCCAGGCCCTGGGCTGGATCACCGACCTGTACCGCGACGACGAGGACATCGCCGCCCACGACCAGACCATCGTCTTCGCCACGCATGACAGCATCGGCCACCTGGGCATCTTTGTCTCGGGCGCCGTGGGCCGCAAGGAGCACCGCGAGTTCGCGGCGCACATCGACATCATCGACCTGCTGCCCGCCGGCATCTACCGCGCCGAGATCGCCGACCGCCCGGCCGGTGTGCCGGCACAGGACCTGACCGACGACGCCTACCTGATGAAGATCCGCCGCAGCGACCTGGCCGAGGTGCGCTCCATCGTCCGGCCCGACCCCGAAAGCGAGCGCCATTTCGCCGCTGCCGCGCGCGTCTCCGAAATCAACCTGGCCCTGTACCGCAACACCGTGCAGCCCTGGGTGCAGGCGCTGTCCACGCCGCTGTCTGCGCGCTGGCTGCAGGCCATGCACCCGCTGCGCGTGGGCTATGAATGCTGGTCGGACTCGCACCCGCTGGCACCCGTCGTGGCCCAGGCCGCCGAGCATGCGCGCGAGGACCGCCACCCCGTCGAGCCCGACAACCCCTTCCTGAAGGCGCAGCAGGCCATGTCGCAGGCCGTGGTGCATCTGCTCGACACCTACCGCGACCAGCGCGATGCCATGCAGGCGCGGCTGTTCCACGCCATCTATGGCTCGCCCCTGGTCCAGGCCCTGGCCGGCCAGAGCCGGCAGGACGACGGCCCGCCGCGCCCGCACCCCGGCGAATCGCCCGAGCACTGCCAGTACATGCGCCAGGAGCTGGCGCGGCTGCACGAAAGCGTGGCCCAGGGCGGGCTGTACGAGGCCGTCATCCGCGCCCTGTTCCACGTGCTGCGCGCACGCGGCGAGGCCGATGAACGCCACTTCCGCCACGCCTGGCGGCTGCTGCAGGACCACCTGGGCGGCGTGCCGCCCGACATGGCGCAGTTCCGCCGCATCGTGCGCCGCCAGGCCCTGCTGATGCAGCGCGAGCCCGACGCCGCCATGGCCGCCATCCCCCGGTTGCTGGCCGCCTCGCCCGCCGCCGACATCCGCTGGGGCATGACCACGGTGGACGAACTGGCCAACCAGGGCGGCAACCTCAGCGATGCCGAGCACCAGCGCCTGCTGCAGGCCATGGGGCATTTCGTGCAGGCGCTGGAGGCCGCCGAGTCCAGGCAGGCGAAAGAGCAGGCCGAGCGGCACCCGGCCATCGCGCCAGCCTCGGTGGCCGAGCCTGAACCCGCACCTTTGACGGCACCTGTGACGGCACCCGTGACGGCACCTTCGGCAGCGCCTCTGACCGCTCCTGTTGCGGCTCCTGTGGCCGCCCCTGCTGCAGCTCCTGAACAGGCCCCCGAGCCCGCACCTGTTCCCGACTCCGCGCCTGCCGCCAAGCGCCCCGCACGCGCCCAGGCCAGCCGCGCACACCCCAGCCCCCGGAAAAAGCGATGAACCTCTCCCCCGATTCCGATGCGGCCCTGCCGCCCGAAGACCTGGCCCTGCTGCGCAACCACAGCTTTGACGAACTGGACGTGGGCGACAGCGCCAGCCTGGAACGCACGTTGAGCACCCAGGACCTGCGCCTCTTTGCCGCCCTGTCTGGCGCGGCCGTGGCCGACGGCGCTGGTGCCGGTGCTGGCACGGTTGCCGGCGCCGACGATGACGACACGGCCCTGATCGCCCACGGCATGTGGGGCGGCATGCTGCTGGCCTCGGTGCTGGGCACGCGCCTGCCCGGCCCGGGCACCACCCTGGTCGGCCAGACGCTGCGCTTTCTGGCGCCGCTGGCCGCAGGCGACCGGCTGACCGTGCGCGTGGAGGTGCTGGCCAAGCAGGCCGAGCAGCGCCAGGTCACGCTGGCCGTGGCCTGCACCAACCAGCATGGCGTCGCCGTGATCGAGGGCCAGGCCACCGTGCATGCGCCTGCGCGCCACATCGAGCGCCAGCGCACCAGCCTGCCCGAGATCCGCCTGGAAGCCGGTGGACGCGACGGCCTGCAGCGCCTGCTGGCCCATGTGGCCGGCCTGCCGCCCATCCGCGTGGCCGTGGTCCATCCCTGCGACGAGCCCAGCCTCTCGGCCGCGCTGGACGCGCGCCGCGAAGGCCTGATCGACCCCGTGCTGGTGGCCCCGCGCGCGCGGCTGGAGGCCGTGGCAGCCGAGCACGGGCTGGACCTGGGCGGCCTGCGCATCGAGGACGTGCCACACAGCCATGCCGCCGCCACGCGCGGCGCCGAGCTGGCCGCCTGCGGCGAGGTCGAGGCCATCATGAAAGGCAGCCTGCACACGGACGAACTCATGGCCGAGGTGGTGCCGCCGCCGCCGGCCTGCGCACCAAGCGCCGCGTCAGCCACTGCTTCGTGCTGCAGACGCCGCACTATCCGCGCCCCTTCATCGTCACCGATGCGGCCATCAACCTCGCGCCCGACCTGCAGCAAAAGGCCGACATCGTGCGCAACGCCATCGCCCTGGCCCATGCCATCGGCGTGCCCGAGCCCAAGGTCGCCATCCTGGCCGCCGTGGAGACCGTGAGCCCGCACATGCCGGCCACGCTGGACGCCGCCGCGCTGTGCAAGATGGCCGACCGGGGCCAGATCGAAGGCGGCGTGCTCGACGGGCCGCTGGCCTTCGACAACGCCGTGTCCATGGCCGCCGCGCGCACCAAGGGCATCGATTCGCCCGTGGCGGGCCAGGCCGACATCCTGGTCGTGCCCGACCTGGAAAGCGGCAACATGCTGGCCAAGCAGCTCATGTACATGGGCGAGGCGGCCAGCGCCGGCATCGTCATGGGCGCCAAGGTGCCCGTGATCCTGACCAGCCGCGCCGACAGCCGCGCCTCGCGTATCGCCTCCTGCGCCATCGCCCTGCTGCTGGCCCACCGCTACCGGAACTCCCCGCCATGATCCCTGCCCACACCGCATCCTCCCCCGCCCGCGAACTGGTCGTGGTGCTCAACTGCGGCTCGTCCAGCATCAAGTTCGCCGTCTTCGACGGTGCCCAGCGCCCGCTGCCGCGCAAGCCGCTGTGGAACGGCAAGGTCCAGGGCATAGGCGGGCCCGCGCCCGACTTCGGCGAGAGCGGCGTGCCGCCCTTTGCCATTGCCCTGGATGCCGCCCACCCCTACCGCGCCGCGCTGCAGCTGATCCGCGAGCGCATCACCGCGCGCCTGGCGCAGCTGGACGGCGCCCGCGTGGCCGCCGTCGCCCACCGCGTGGTGCACGGCGGCAGCCGCTACTTCGAGCCCGTGCGCGTCGATGCCGGCGTGCTGGCCGACCTCAAGGCCTTCATCCCGCTGGCGCCGCTGCACCAGCCCTTTGCGCTGGAGGCCATGGACATCCTGCTGCGCGAGCGGCCCGAACTGGTGCAGGTGGCCTGCTTCGACACCGCCTTCCACCACACGCTGCCCAAGGTCGAGCAACTGCTGCCCCTGCCGCATGCGGCCTGGGAGCGCGGGCTGCGCCGCTACGGCTTCCACGGCCTGTCCTACGAATACATGGCCACCGCCCTGCCCGAGCGCCATGGCGACCTGGCACGCGGGCGCACCCTGGTGGCACACCTGGGCAGCGGCGCCAGCCTGTGCGCGATGCGGGGTCTGCAAAGCGTGGCGACGACTCTGGGGTTCTCTGCGCTGGACGGCCTGATGATGGGCACGCGCACCGGCGCGCTGGACCCCGGCGCCGTGATCTACCTGATGGAAATCGAAAAGCTCAGCCTGCAGGAAGTGGGCCGCATCCTGTACCACGAGTCCGGCCTGCTGGGCGTCTCGGGCACCTCGTCCGAGCCGCGCGTGCTGCTGCCGCTGGAGTCGGGCACAGATGCCCAGGCCGAGCGTGCGCGCGATGCGCTGGCCCTGTACGTGCGGCGCATCGTGCGCGAGATCGGCGCCCTGGTCGCCGTGCTGGGCGGCCTGGACCTGCTGGTGTTCACCGCAGGCGTGGGCGAGCACAGCGCCGAGATACGGCGGCGCGTGTGCGAGGGCCTGGGTTTTCTGGGCCTGCGGCTGGACGCCGAGGCCAATGCGCGCGATGCGACCGTGATCTCGGCCACCGGCAGCGCCGTCACCGTGGGCGTGGAGCCCACGAACGAGGAATGGGTGGCAGCGCGCCATGCGCTGCGCTGGCTGCCGGGCAACGCGATCCCCGCATGAGTGTGAACAGGCCCTAGGAACGATCGTCCTGCGCACCGCCTTCGCGCAGCCGCGCGAACTCGCGGTGCTCGTAGGCAATGCATTCCTCCATGAGGTGGCGGTACACCGCCTCCATCATGTCGGGCTGGCCGCCCTCGGCGGCCGTGCGCTCGCGCACGCGGCGCACGATGGCCTCGATGCGGCCCTCGTCGCGCACCTGGGCCGCATCGGCCTTGATGCGCGCGGCCTGCTGCATGTAGCCCATGCGCGTGACCAGCAGCGGCACCAGCACATCGTCCAGCGCATCCACATTGCGGCGCACATCCAGCATGTCGGTGCAGTGCTGCACCAGGTCGATGGCCTGCTTGGCGCGGTCCGTGCTCATTCCAGTCCTTCCTCCACCAGCTCGGCCGCGCGCATCAGTGCGCGCGCCTTGTGCTCGGTCTCTTTCCATTCCATCTCGGGCACGGAATCGGCCACCACGCCGGCGGCGGCCTGCACGTAGAGCGTGCCGTCCTTGATCACGCCCGTGCGGATGGCAATCGCCAGGTCCATGTCGCCCGCAAAGCTCAGGTAGCCGCAGGCGCCGCCGTAGATGCCGCGCTTGGTGGGCTCCAGCTGGTCGATGACCTCCATGGCATGCACCTTGGGCGCGCCCGTCAGCGTGCCGGCCGGGAAGGTGGCCTTGAACACGTCCATGTTGTCCATGCCGTCGCGCAGAATGCCCTCCACGTTGCTGACGATGTGCATCACGTGGCTGTAGCGCTCCACGGCAAAGGCCTCCGTCACCTTCACGCTGCCCGTCTTGGCGATGCGGCCGATGTCGTTGCGCGCCAGGTCGATCAGCATCACGTGCTCGGCGCGCTCCTTGGGGTCGGCCACCAGTTCCTTTTCGGTGGCCTTGTCGGCCTCGGGCGTGGCGCCGCGCGGGCGCGTGCCGGCCAGCGGGCGGATGGTGACCTTCTGGCCCTCGTCCGTGTTCTCCTGGCGCACCAGGATCTCGGGGCTGGCGCCCACCACATGGAAATCGCCCAGGTGGTAGTAGTACATGTAGGGGCTGGGATTGAGCGAACGCAGCGCGCGGTACAGGCTCAAGGGGCTGGCCGTGAAGCGCTTGTGGATGCGCTGGCCCACCTGCACCTGCATGAAGTCGCCCGCGGCGATCAGCTCCTTGGCCTTCTCCACGGCCGCCAGGTAGTCTTCCTTGGCAAAGCTGCGCTGGGCCGGGTGGCTCTCGCCGGCCTTGATCTGCGGCGCGCTGACCGAGTAGCGCAGCAGATCCTTCAACTGCCGCAGCCGCTTCTTGGCGCGCGTATAGGCCTCGCTCTCGCCGGGGTTGGCATAGACGATCAGGTACAGCTTGCCCGACAGGTTGTCGATCACCGCCACTTCCTCGCACTGCAGCAGCAGGATGTCGGGGCAGTTGAGCGTATCGGGCGGGCAGGAATCTTCCAGCTTCTTCTCGATGTAGCGCACGGCGTCATAGCCGAAGTAGCCGGCCAGCCCGCCGCAAAAACGCGGCAGCCCCGGGCGCAGTGCCACCTTGAAGCGCTTTTGGTAGGCAGCGATGAAGTCCAGCGGATTGCCCTTGGCCGTCTCCACCACCTGGCCATCGGTCACCACCTCGGTGCATGCCGCATCGCCGAAGCCGCTGGCGCGCAGCAGCGTGCGTGCAGGCAGGCCGATGAAGCTGTAGCGCCCGAAGCGCTCGCCGCCCACCACGGACTCCAGCAAAAAGCTGTGCTTGCCGTCACCGCCCGCATGGGCCAGCTTGAGGTAGAGGGACAGGGGGGTTTCGAGGTCCGCAAACGCCTCGACCATCAGAGGGATGCGGTTGTAGCCCTGCGCAGCAAGGCTCTTGAATTCGAGTTCGGTGATCACGGGGAAGGCTCCGGATTGCGTGGCGCTGGCAGACCTGGTGTGGGTGCGGGCTGCGTATGGATTGCGCCGATTCATTCGATTGGCCCGTAGGGCCTCGGGTGCACGCCGGGTCGCGCCCCGGGTGCTTCAGCTGTTCAGTTGGACAGGCTTGCGCCAGGGCCAGGCTCCCCGGTCTCCACAACCTGCAATGAACATGCGATGAATGAACATAGCGGGCAAGTGTAGCGCAGACGCGGCTGGGTACAAGTGCGGACCGGCGCCTTGCGGGGGCGCCGCAGGGGCCTGCCATGGCCACAATTGACACCCTGGTCAGCCTGACCAACAATGGCAGCACAACCTGACCAGAAAGGTCGACCATGCCGTCCCATTTCTCCGCCCGCACCGACGCTGCCTTGCCCGAGGGCGAGCGCGACCCGCTGAACCGCGCCCTGCGGGACCTGAGCCATCAGGTCGGATCGGCCATGCCGCGCAACACCACGCCCATGCCGATCTCGGTCTTCAAGGCGCAGTACGGCGCGGTGCTCAAACAGGCCGACCACGACGGGGTGGCCCTCATCTCCCAGGGCCGCAAGCGCTACGTGATCGTCAGCGAGGAGCACATGGTGGCCCTGTCCGCCAACGAGCGCGCCCCCCGCACGGTGGCCGACATCTGCCGGTCCCTGCCGCTGCCGCGCCAGGCCGTGGATCTGTCCGCTGCGCAGATGTCCGGGGCGCGCGGCGATATCGACGTACCCGCCCGGCGCGCGCCATGAGCCGCTACCTGCTGGGCCCCCGCTGCCTGCTGTGGATGGCGAACCAGGAGCCCGCGACCCTGCAATGGTTCTCCACCATCCGGCCGCTGGACTGCATCGTCAGCGACCTGTCCATGGCCATCGCCAAGGCGGCCGTGGCCGAGGCATTCCACGACCTGCGTGACCGCAACGAATGGTTCTCCCTGCTCGATGCGCTGTATGCCAACCTGCGCGCCGAAGGCGCCTCCATGCTGACCAGCGTGGACAACAAGGTGCTGGAGCGCTTCATCGAATGGCGCAACTTCGCGCCGCTGGACAGCCAGGGCCCGCAGGGCACGGCGCCCCTGGCGCAGGACCTGCGGCTGCTCATCGCCACGGCCGACCTGCTCAAGGTCTGCTACACCGAGCCCGCCAACCTCTACCTGACGCAGGCCGCCGCCCGGGGCGTTGCCGTGCACGCGCTGTGATGGACTTCGACGTACCGCCCCTGTCCAGCGCGGTGCGCCAGGACCTGCGCCGGCGCCGGGTCGTCCTGAGCCTGTCGGGCGGCGGCTATCGCGGCCTCTTCAGCGCCCACGTGCTGGAGCGCATCCACCGCGAATTCGGCAACGGCGACCTGCTGGAGAAAGTGGACCTGTTCGCCGGCACCTCCATCGGCGCCATCATCGCCACCGCCCTGGCCAGCGGCTGCCAGCCCGCGCGCATCAAGCAGTTGCTGCTGGACCACGGCCCCGCCATCTTTCCCTCCAAATGGCTACCCGGCCTGCGCCAGGCCATGGGCAAGGCGCTCTATGACAGCGCCCCGCTGCGCGCAGCGATCAAGGAGGCCATGCCGCAAGCGGAGCAGTCCGCCCTGGGGCAACTGCAGGTGCCGCTGCTGCTGCCCGCCGTGAACTGGAATTCATCGCAGCTGCACGTGCTGGCCAGCGGCGCCCTGCCCGACAGGGACCGGCTGGGCCTGACGCTGATGGACGCCATGCTGGCCTCATCGGCCGCCCCCACCTACTTTCCCGCGCACGCCGCAGCAGGCCATGTCTTCGTGGACGGCGGACTCGCCGCCAACGCGCCCGACCTGCTGGCCCTGCAGGCCGCCCGCCAGCTGTGGGGGCCGGCCGCCGACATCGTGATGATCAGCCTAGGCACCGCCAACCCCCAGCAGGGCCAGGACCCCGTGGCCATGCCCCGGCGCGGGCTGACCCTGGTCAAGCCCCTGCTGGACCTGGTCATGGCCGCCCAGGAGGTCCAGGCCGTCAAGGCGGCCCGCCAGGAACTGGGCACCAGCAGCTACCTGCGCCTGAACTTCACGCAGCCAGCAGCCCAGCAAAAGCGCCTGGGCCTGGACATCGCCAACGCCGACAGCACCCGTCTGCTGCAGGCCCTGGGCGACGAATGCATCGCCGCCCTCACGGACCAGGAAAAGACGCTGCTGAAGAACGTCCTGGGCTGAAACGCCGGGCCAAGCGAAGCGAAGGCCCGACAGGGCTTGCAAAGAGAATCAGCGCTCAAACGCCGCCGAAGCCGCAGCCATCCGCCGCAGATACGCCGGATCCTCCTGCAGGCAATGCACGTAGCTCACCTCGTCCTCAACCAGCTCCTCCATCCGCTGCGCAGCCCCGCAAATGGCCTGCAGCGCATTGGCCACCACCTCCAGATTGCGATGGCCCTCGGGCCGCTCCAGCCAGGCCAGCGCCAGCTGGCCCAGCGAGTACACCTCGCTGCTGCCTTGCAGCGTCAGCCGGCCGATCTCGGTCACGGCATGGCTCAACTGCTGCGGCGTGGGCTGGGTCAGGGTTGTGGAAGCGGTACTCATGGCGCAACCCCTCCCACGGCAGACGCGCCAGCGTGGGGCGCTTGATGGGTGGAGGGGAAGGCAGAAAAAGAAGTGCCGTACATGACGTACATGATTTACTCCTCAGCGAGACGGGAACACCCGTCTGTGTTCTTACGCACAAACAGGTGGACGGGATGTTAAGAACACGTGCTGAGCCGTGCGGACGCCCTTGCGGGTAGCCCCATCCCGCCCGTAACCGCAGGGACGTGGGCATGCACCCACGATCCGACAATTCAGACGTGACAAGGCCTCCTTAACGGCGAGGCCGCACCGCTCAACAGTCAAGTGTTCTTACGCACCAGCCCCTGAACAGGGGGCCGCCGCAATGATAGAGGCTTTCAAGACGGCAAATGCCCCGAAGCCCCAGGCCGAGCACAGCGAAGGCCCGGGCCAACTCCCCGTATGTCAGCGCCTGCGCCGTGGTGGTTGCGGGGTTGCAGTCCTGCCGAAGGACAGGACTGCTTCGTCAACTGACTCGCCGTGATTGTTTGAACGTAGCTCGCAGAGCGAAGTGAGTTTCACGGCGAACCCCGCAACCGCCACGGCGCAGGTTGCCCCGCAGCGCAGCGAAGGGGACGCGGACATCCGGGCGCTTTTCTTTGCTCACTTTCTTGTAGCGAGACAAGAAAGTGAGTCGGCTGCCGGGCCGAAACCCGGCCTCGAAAAGAAACGCCCCGACAGGGGCTTGCAAAGAGAACCAGCGGTGCAACGCACAGACAAGGTGGACGGGACGTTAAGAACACGTGCAAAGCCGTGCGGACGCCCTTGCGGGTAGCCCCATCCCGTCCATAACCGCAGGAGCGTGGGCATACACCCACGACAAGAAAGCGGACCGAGCAGGATGATAGCCACCCTCCATCGGCCCGCGAAAACCCTGTTGCCACCCCCACCCGATCCCCACAACATGTCGCCCGGACGTAACAAACCGCAACCGGGCCACAGCCCCCCCGCGCAGGAGACACCATGACCGCCTTGCCCCGCTGGATGAAGACAGCCGCCCTGGCCATGGCGCTGGCGATGCCGCTGGCCGCCACTGCCCAGGAGCCGCCGCGCACCGTGGCGGGCGTGGCCTATCCCGCCCAGGCGGGGGTGGGCGGCCAGACGCTGCAGC
>Ga0105250_10000747_pt1 | contig 19787 bp, 20 predicted proteins | sample KBSS54metaG_FD_80425 | JGI IMG/M metagenome (GOLD analysis project Ga0105250, IMG submission 80425) | Switchgrass rhizosphere microbial communities from Kellogg Biological Station, Michigan, USA - KBS S5-4 metaG | ecosystem: Host-associated > Plants > Roots > Rhizosphere > Soil | place...
AATAATGCAGGCGATCAGGATCGGGGCAATAACCCGCAGCCAGCGGGTGTTGGGTATTTTATTATCCATAGCGATCTCTCTTTGCGGGCACAGGGTATACCCGTCGCCTTTCAAGCCGCAGCGTTGTTGGCTGCAGCTTGAAATTCATTGGGTATAAATAAGGTTCTGTCGTTCAAAATGAGTAAAACCTGTTAATTATTCGATAGCGTTGGGCAGAGGCTGGTGCCTGAAATAGGCACTGACGTTGGCGAAAACGATATCGCTCATCTTTTGCCGGGTTTCGTGCGTGCCACTGGCGACATGGGGTTGCAGCACCACATTGTTCATGCCAATCAGCGCGGCGGGCACTCTGGGTTCGTCGGCGTAGACATCCAACCCGGCGCCTGCGATAGCGCCGCTGTTCAGGGCATCGATCAGATCCTGTTCATTAACGATGCTGCCGCGGGCAATGTTAATCACCAGCGCGTGCGGCGGCAGAGCGTCGAAGATCGTCTTGTCCACCAGGCCGATGCTGTCTTTGCCGCCGGAAATGGCGATAACAAAGAAGTCGCTCTCCCGCGCCAGGGAGCGGGGATCGGGGAAGTAAGCATAGGGTAATGCGCTATCCTGTTGGTGGCTGGCGTATTGAATATGCATGTTGAAACCGGCAGCGCGCTGGGCAATGGCGCGGCCGATGTTGCCCATGCCAAAAATGCCGAGGCGCTTGCCGCTGACCTGCACCGACAGGCCCGGCGCTTCCTGCAACCAGCGGCCTTCACGCACAAACCGGTCGTAGTGACACAGCTGGCGCGCGGTTGCCAGCAGCAGCCCCAACGCCATATCCGCCACGTCCTCCGTCAGTGCGCCGGAGGTAATGGTGACCGCGATGCTGCGCTGCCGGGTATAACTCAGGTCAATGGCGTCGGTACCCACGCCGAAAACGGCAATCAGCCCCAGATTCGGCAGTTGTTCCAGTACCGACGTAGCAACGCCAATATCGCCACGGGTGACCAGTGCGGTGAGGGTTCCTCCATTGGCCGTCAGGAAAGCGGCCGGGTCGGCCTGTTCGTAGAGACGGTGCACGACAAAGTTGGCCTCAAGGCGGGCAAGCAGGCTGTCCATTAACGGGGCGATTAACAACACGTTATTTGGGGTATCGGTCATCATTTTTACCTGTTCAGAAAACACCATGGTTTCGTTGTTGTTATCAAAGCGGTTTTCAGACGGCGGTTTTGCGACAGATATCACGCTGAAGAGTGTTAATAAACTGTGTTACCCGTAATGTGATCGACGGGAGAAAACGGGTAACAGCGCGCTGTAACATAGCCACGCGAAAATCGAAATTCATAAGCCAATAATTGGTTTTCATTAGCCTGATTTTAGCTAAGTCGGGCTAGATGCTTTTACTATAAGCCCTAATGAAAAGTTATTTATTGCTGGTCGGAAAGGGTAATAAATTGAAGTTAATGAACGAAAACAACCCTACTGAAAAATAGAGAATATGCCGGAGGTGAATATGTCCTACGCATCTGCACAAAGGTTTAAAACCCATTCCAACGTGAATGCGGATAACCCAGGCAGGGATAACTACGTCGCCCAAAATACAGCTGATTTTGAACGCGACCTGACGCCGGAAGCCAGTTGGCAATTAGTCAACAGCGGGGCGGCGGTGTTGGTGGATATCCGCACCCCGGAAGAGCGCAAAACCTTTGGCTACGTTGAGGAATCCGCGCGGGTTCCCTGGTTAACCGGCTCGAACAAAATCCGCAACCCACGTTTCTTCCTTGAGTTAAGCAAAGTCGTCGACAAACAACAGAAGGTCATCCTGCTGTGCCAAACCGGCAAACGCTCCGCCGATGCTGTGCTGGCGGCCCTTAAAGCCGGTTATACGCAGGCTTACGGCGTACAAGGCGGGATTGAGGGCGCGCGACACTTGCCCTGGCTAAAGACAGCCTGACGGCGCTCGAACCGAGTGGGTCATTGGGCGTTATCACATAAACAGAGGGAATTATGACTCGCTTTTCACAGCCGCAAGAAAATACCAACTGGCAACTTGCCGATATCGTTAATGAGCTGCGCTCAGCGCGGCTCTCCTGGCGCGAGCGCAGCGGCCAGGCGTCGCTTTCCGGACAAAAGGAGCTGCCGTCGAAAAGTGCGGTCAGCGAAATAACCGAATCGCTGCGAGCGATTTTATTCCCGATGCGCTTGGGGCCGGACGATCTGCGCCATGAAAGCGAAGACTACTTCGTTGGCCATACGCTGGACGCGGTGCTGAATGCATTGCTGATTCAGGTGCGCCTTGCTCTGGGGTTTAGCCGTTCCGAGGGCGACGACGCAGAGCTTGGGGACTCTCTCAATACGCAGGCGGTGACGCTGGTGCGGCAGTTCGCCACCGTGTTGCCGGCCATTCGTCGCCGGTTGGACAGCGACATTCTGGCCGCTTATCACGGCGATCCTTCGGCGCGCAGCGTGGACGAGGTGTTACTGTGTTTCCCCGGCGTCAACGCCATTATCCACCACCGGTTGGCGCACTATTTCTATCTCGCGGGCGTTCCTTTGCTGGCGCGCATCATCGCCGAAAAGGCTCACGGTGAAACCGGTATCGATATTCATCCCGGTGCACAAATCGATGACGGCTTTTTTATCGACCACGGCACTGGCGTAGTGATTGGCGAAACCGCCATTATCGGCAAGCGGGTACGCCTCTATCAGGCGGTCACGCTGGGCGCCAAACGCTTTGTCACCGAGGAGTCCGGCATTCTGCAAAAAGGGCAGCCACGCCATCCGATTATTGAAGACGATGTGGTGATCTACGCCGGCGCCACTTTGCTGGGCAGGATTACCATTGGCAAGGGATCGTCCATTGGCGGCAACGTCTGGCTGACGCGCAGCGTCAAACCGGGCAGTAATATTCGCCAGGCAAATATCCAGAGCGACAGTCATGAATTTGGCTCAGGTATTTAATGTGGTGCATTTCAACAATGTTAATAACCCGCAGTGAGGTCTGCGAAACGGAATCAATAAATCGATATTTTATTTAACGCGCTATTTAACCGGTAATTATTTTTCACCAGCCTATTTTTTCAGGAGAAACAACCATGTCTCAACACAATGACGCCCGGCTTGCATTAGGGGATAATGCAGCACGGCAATTGGCTAACGCGACAAAAACCGTCCCGCAATTATCCATTATCACACCGCGTTGGTTGGTGCATTTGCTGCAATGGACACCGGTCGAGGCAGGGATATTCCGCCTGAACAAGGTCAAGAACCCGTTAAATGTTCAGGTTGCCTGCTCGCAGCGCGATGAAGGATTATTACCCCAGACCTATGTGGATTACGAAGAAGCGCCGCGCGAATATTTTCTCAATGCCGTTACCACCATTCTGGACGTGCATACCCGCGTCTCCGATTTATACAGCAGCCCGCACGATCAAATTCGCGAACAGCTGCGCCTGACCATTGAAACCATTAAAGAGCGCCAGGAAAACGAGCTGATCAATAACCCTGAGTACGGTTTATTGGCCAGCGTCGATGACGCCCAGCGTATTTCAACGCTGACCGGTGCGCCGACGCCGGACGATCTGGACGAACTGATCACCAAAGTATGGAAAGAACCCGGTTTCTTCCTCGCTCATCCGTTAGCCATCGCCGCCTTTGGCCGCGAGTGCACCCGCCGTGGCGTGCCGCCGCCAACCGTCAGTCTGTTCGGTTCGCAGTTTCTCACCTGGCGTGGCTTGCCGCTGATCCCCTCGGACAAGCTGCCCATCGACGAAGAAGGCAAAACCAAAATTATCCTGCTGCGTACCGGGGAAAAACGTCAGGGCGTCATTGGCCTTTACCAGCCGGGCGTCGCGGGTGAGCAAAGCCCGGGGCTGTCGGTGCGCTTTATGGGGATTAACCGCAATGCGATAGCCTCCTACCTGATCTCCCTTTACTGCTCATTGGCGGTTCTGACTGAAGATGCCGTTGCCGTTTTAGATGATGTTGATGTGAGCAAATATCATGACTATCCAGACAGTTACAAGTAATTCATTGCCTCACGAGGCGCAGCCGCCAGCCGGATTGCCGGACGTTAACGCGCTGGCTAACCTGGCTAATCAGATCTTCAGCGCCTTGCCTGGGCGTGAAGCTGGTGCAGGGCTGCAACCGGCCGCAGGCGGCGAGCGCGCCACGACGGTGTTGCCACAGACCGCTACGCCGGCGCTGGCCACCGACGGCCTGGAGGCGCAAAGGTTGTCCGGCTGGCAGCAGGGCGCAGAGCGGCAGGCCTTTTTGGCTCCGCCAACGCTGCCTCAGCCACGGGAACCGGCGGCGACGGAGGTGTTCTATTTTCTGAGCGAAAATCAAGCCCGGCAAAAAGGTTTGCCGCAGGATACCGGGCTGGACGGCCTGGCGAACCAGGCGCTCACCGGTCAGGCCCATCTTAGTGACCAACCCTTTGCAGGGGCGGTCAATGGCGGGCTGGAGTCGGTTATCGGATCGCTGTTTCCTGCCGTCGCCGCACCGGTTAGCGGCGTAGCGCAAGAGGCGACCAGCGGGCAGTATTATTTCCTGGAACAGGGGCAGCCACGGCGAGAAGCCGCACCGCAGCAACGGCCGCGCAGCAGTTTTGATGTGCATGCCGTACGCCGCGACTTTCCCATTCTTGCGGAACGGGTTAACGGCAAACCCCTGGTGTGGCTGGATAACGCCGCCACCACCCATAAACCGCAAGTGGTTATCGATCGGCTGGCATATTTCTACGCCCATGAAAACTCGAATATCCACCGTGCGGCGCATGAGCTGGCCGCCAGGGCAACGGATGCCTATGAAGGGGCCAGAAACAGCGTTGCCCGTTTTCTGGGGGCCAAATCACCGGCGGAAATTATCTTTACCCGAGGCGCAACGGAAGCCATCAACCTGATTGCCAACACCTTTGGCCGGCAACACATCGGCGAAGGCGATGAAATCGTGGTTTCCCAGTTGGAACACCACGCCAACATCGTGCCCTGGCAACAGCTTGCCGCCAGCGTGGGGGCTAAAATTCGGGTGATCCCGGTGGATGACAGTGGGCAGATTCTGCTGGATGAATACCGCAAGCTTTTGTCGCCGCGTACCCGTTTGGTGTCGATCACCCAGGTATCCAATGCGCTGGGCACGGTGACACCGGTCGAGCAGGTGATTGCGCTGGCTCATCAGGCCGGAGCGCGGGTGTTGGTAGACGGCGCACAGGCGGTATCGCACCTGAAGGTTAACGTGCAGGCGCTGGATGCGGATTTTTACGTGTTCTCCGGCCACAAGGTGTTTGGCCCAACCGGCATCGGCGCGGTGTACGGCAGGGCGGAGCTGCTGGAAAGCCTGCCGCCGTGGCAGGGTGGCGGCAATATGATTGCCGATGTCACCTTTGAGAAAACGCTGTACCAGCCGGCACCGGCCAGGTTTGAAGCCGGCACCGGCAACATCGCCGACGCGGTGGGGTTGGGGGCGGCGCTGGACTATGTCGAACGCCTGGGGCTCGATAACATCAACCGTTACGAGCATGAATTGCTGGAGTACGCCAGCGGGCAGTTGATCCGCATTCCCGGCCTGCGCCTGATTGGCACCGCAGCCAATAAGGCCAGCGTGCTGTCGTTTGTGCTGAGCGGCTACCGTACCGAAGAAGTGGGCAACGCGCTTAACCGTGAAGGCATTGCGGTGCGTTCCGGCCATCACTGCGCCCAACCGATCCTGCGGCGCTTTGGCGTCGAGGCGACGGTGCGGCCATCGCTGGCGTTTTACAATACCTACGAGGAAGTGGATCTGTTGGCGGCAACCTGGCACAAGCTGGCGAAAGGGCGCTAGCAACAAGACGTGATAACCCGGCTGGCGCAGAGCACTCTGCGCCGGTTTTTTTATCCCCCGGCCCCCAGAGTTGCATCACCGGTAACGTTGAAGGTAAACGAGACTTTTTCATGCAAGCTACCGGGTTTCCAGCAGCTACGAGCAATAGCGCTTTTCGCTTCATAATAGAATTCGGGATTTCCCGTTAGTTCGATATTCTTTGCTTTACCTCTATCATCAACGTCAAACGTACCTGTTATTTTACCGTCAATCTTTTTCGCCATTGCGGCAGCGGGATAAAACGGACGGTCGTAAAAAACTTGCCCGTCACAGCCCAAATTGGGCGGCTGAACAACCTTCGACGTGGTGTTTTCGGCACCCCTTGCATAAATACAATCACCCACGGCGCTGGTTTTTTCACATCCTGAGGGTTTCATTGGCGCACAACCTGCCAGAATAACAGTGGCAAGCGGCATAAGGATAAAACGTGTCATGTCATGGTTCCTGCTCAGGTTTCCGTCAGGGAGCTATTTAACTCCCATTCCACCATTTAGGGGGGCATATTTTTTCACTGGAAACATTATAGAGGGGGGAGCCTGAATAACGTGGAAAATTGTACGTTTAGCGTGTTTTTAACCACAAAAAGAAAAGCCGCACATAAGTGCGGCCAAAAATAAGTTCGCGACGAACGAAACAAGGACAAAAACTCCGGTAGACAGGCCCTGAAAGAAAATGCTTCCAGAGACATATCCCGATAATAATGAAAATATCCCCGCAGGTTAAATGCCGAATATCGCTTTGCTTAGCTGAATCAATACAAAGGTATTCAGCAGGTTACTTATCTTCAGACCAGCGTGCGGCACTGACGTCCACCTTGACCGGCAGCAGGCCGATCGCGGTGAACTTGTCGGCTAATTGCTGCTGTTCGGCAAATACCGCCGGCGTCATGCGTTGGCTGCCGAACGGCATGCGGGCGAGGGCTCTGGCCCAAATTGACTGCGCCAAGCCGGTGCTTTGCGCCAGGATCTTCGCCGCGTCGTCCTGATGGGCATTGGCCCAGGCGCTGAGTTCACTTAGCTGGTCGATCACCAATTTGGCGCTGTCCGGGTAGGTTTCGGCAAAGTGGCGGCTGGCGAGATAGAAGGTGTAATGCGGCACCAGACCTTCGGCATCCTTCAGCAGACGGGCGTTGGCGTGGGTTTCCACCTCGGCGTAGTAAGGGTCCCAAATCACCCAGGCGTCTACGCTGCCTCGCTGGAAGGCGGCGCGGGCGTCACTCGGCGGCAAATACACCGGCGTCACGTCTTTGTAGCTCAGCCCGGCCTGTTCAAGCGCGCTGACCAACAGGTAGTTGACGTCGGAGCCTTTGTTCAGCGCAACGCGTTTGCCTTTGAGGTCGGCAACGGTTTTGATCGGCGAATCCTGCGGCACCACTATGGCTTCGGTTTTCGGGCTGGCCGGCGAATGCCCCAGATAGATCAAATCCGCTTTGGCAGCCTGGGCAAAGGCCGGTGGCGCATCGCCGGTCGCCGCAAGATCAATGCTGCCGACGTTCAGCCCTTCGAGCATTTGCGGCCCGGCCGGAAACTCAATCCAGCGCACCTTGATGCCCTGCGGCGTCAGGGTTTGCTCCAGCGTACCGCGATATTTCAACAGGGCGAAGATATTGGCTTTCTGGTAACCAATGGTGATTTGCTGCGGTTTTTCCTGCGCCGCAACGGTCGGCAGGGCAAATGCACCCAACAGCAGCGAAGCGGCGATCAGCGAGGCTTTCAGTTTTTTCATTACACATATCCGGTCAGTAAAGGTTAATGACGGTGGTTTAACCGGCGGGAAAGCCGATCGCCAAAAAATTGCAGCAGGGTCACCAGCGCCACCAACACCACGATGACGGTGAGCATCACCTGGGTGTCGAAACGCTGGTAACCATAACGGTAAGCCAGGTCACCCAAGCCGCCTGCGCCTATGGCTCCGGCCATCGCAGAGGCGTTAATCATGGTCACCAGGGTGATGGTAAAGCCGCTGACAATGCCGGGCATGGCTTCCGGCAACAGCACATGGCGAATGATATGCCCACGGCGGCAGCCCATTGCCTGCGCCGCTTCAACCAGGCCGTGATCCACCTCTCGCAGGCTGACTTCGGCGATACGTGCGAAAAGCGGCATGGCGGCGATGGTCAGCGGCACCACCGCGGCCCATACGCCGTAAGAGGTGCCGACAATCATGCGGGTGAAGGGGATCAGCGCCACCATCAGGATCAGAAAAGGGATCGAGCGGAACAGGTTCACCAACCAGCCGAGCACCCGCTGAACGCCAACCTGCTCATACAATCCACCGCGTTCGCTGACCACCAACAAGATCGCCAGCGGCAATCCCAGCACCAGCGCCAACAGGGAAGAAACGCCCACCATCAGCAATGTATCGAGAAATCCGGCCCACAGCCGTTCAAGCAACAGTGACATAGCCCAGGACCTCCACGCTGTCGGCCAGCGTCTGCGGAATGGTTCGATTATTCGGTGACGGTGTCACGGTTAACAACAGATAACCGATGGCGCGCCCCTGAATATGCTCAATGGCACTTTCCACCAGCGTCACGCGGCCCTGAAAAGCTGCCAGCACGTGGTTTAGCTCCAGCGATGCACCTTGGCCACGGTAGCGTAACCGGATCAATTGCGGTGCATCCGGCGTGGGGGGCGTGGCGGCAATCCGCCCAACCCATTCCTCCGGCAAGCGATCGTGTGAGGGGGTCAGCAGGATACGGGTCGTTTCCTGCTGCGGATTGCCGTACACCTGCCACACCGGGCCGCATTCGATAATCTCCCCCCGTTCCAGCACCGCCACCCGGTGGCAGATATCATGGATCACCTCCATTTCATGGGTAATCAGCACTATGGTGATGTTGAACTCACGGTTGATGCGCTGTAACAACGCCAGAATGGCGCGGGTGGTTTCCGGATCGAGCGCGGAGGTGGCTTCATCGCACAACAGCAATTCGGGGTTATGCACCAGCGCCCTGGCGATGCCGACCCGTTGTTTCTGCCCGCCGGAAAGCTGCGCCGGATAGGCGTCCGGGTAGGCGCTCAGCCCGACCAGCGCCAGCAATGCGTCCACTCTGCCGCGCCGCTCGGCAATCGGCACGCCCGCCACCCGCAGCGGCAACTCGATATTCTGCCGGACGGTTTTGGCCGACAGCAGGTTGAAGTGCTGGAAAATCATGCCGGTGCGTCGCCGGTAGGCCACCAGTTGATCTTCATTCAATTGGCCGATATCAACGCCATCGACCTCCACGCTGCCGCCGCTGGGGCGTTCCAGCCGGTTAATGGTGCGGATCAGGGACGACTTGCCGGCGCCGCTGCGGCCGATAATGCCGAAGATCTCCCCACGGCGAATGTCCAGGGAGATCTCCTTCAGCGCCTCGGTCAGTTGGCCGGGGTAACGCTTGCTGAGCCGGGTAAAGCGCAGGTGGGTGTCATCATGGCGGCGCACCACCTCGTCGGCGACTAGGGCGCCTGGGTTAGGCAAAATCAGGCTGGACATAAACTACTGGCTCCAGCCCGGCTGATACAGCTTGCCGTAGAAACTGTCGAGTTTGGCGCGCACGACTGGCGAATGCTGGTAAACGTCGACAAACTTGCGCAGGCGCGGGTCATCCTGATGGCCATCGCGGACCACGAACTGGATCACGTACTCCGGGTTTTCCAGGCCGTCGAACAGCAGGGCGCTGTTGGGATCGACGGTGCCGGACAGCCGCAGATAGTGCGGATAGCCCTGCGCCAGGTCAACTTCCTCCAGCGTGCGTACCAGTTGCACCGCTTCCACTTCGATAATTTTGATGTGTTTAGGGTTACTGACGATGTCTGCCTGGGTTGCCTGCAGGCCGGATCCCGGTTTGAGCTTAATCAGCCCGGCTTTTTGCAACAGCAACAGGCCGCGGCCACCGTTAATCACGTCGTTGGCGATCGCCACGTTGGCGCCCTCCGGCAGATCGGCGATGCTTTGGTATTTTTTGGAGTACAGCCCGACGTTATTGATGATCGCCGGGGCATAGGCCACCAGGTGGAAATTGCCTTCTTTATTGGCGTTGTGCAGGAACGGCAGGTGCTGGAACAGGTTGACGTCGATATCACCGTTTTCCAGGCTGACGTTCGGCGCGGTCCAGTCGCTGAATTCGATGATGTCGACCTTCAGCCCCTGTTTGCGAGCCTCTTCCGCCGCCACCTCCAGCGGCGGGGCGAAGGCGGCGGTGGTGCCGACTTTCAGCGCACCGCTGTAATCATTGGCCGCAGCCGCCGCGCCTGAGAGTGCCAGCAGCGCCGAAAACAGCAGTGTTTTTGTCCGAGAGGGTATTGTCATAAGGTTGTTCCTTCAAAAGAAAAAGTAAGGGTTCAGACGGGTAACGGCGCCCCCAGACGCCAGCCGGCCGCCGGATGGCTTTGCGGCAAGCGATCCTGCTGTCGAAACAGCTTTTGCCGCAGGCTGCCGGCACGGTAGGCGGTTTTATAGCGGCCACGCGCTTGCAACTCCGGCACCACCAGATCGATAAAATCGCGGTAGCTGCCTGGGTTAACGATGCGCGTCAGGTTAAACCCGTCGATATCGGCCTGATCCACCCATTGCAGCAACCTATCCGCCACCTGTTGCGGATCGCCCACCACCAGCGGATAACGCCCGCCCATGGCGTGCTGTTCCAGCAGTTGGCGGCGGGTCCAGCCGCTGTAGGTTTGGGTTACCGACTCAATGGCCTGCGTCGGCCCGGCCTGGATCGGATCGTCCAGACCAAAGCGTGAAAGATCGATACCGGTCGAGCTGGAAAAATGCGCCAGACCCGCTTCGGGGCTGGCGTAACGCAGATATTCACGGTATTTGTCCTGCGCCTCGGCGGCGGTTGGCGCAACGATAACGCCAACTCCCATAAACACTTTCAAATCCTGTCGCTGACGGCCGGCCGCCACCGCTGCGGTACGCAGCTTGTCCACCTGCGCTTTCATTACCGCCGGGGTGGCGTGGTTAACGAAGGTGCACTCCGCGTGGCGGGCGGCGAACTGAATACCCCGTGCCGAGCTGCCGGCCTGGAACAGCAGCGGGGTGCGCTGCGGCGAAGGCGAAGACAGGTGATAGCCCTCCACCTGATAAAATTCGCCGCGGTGGGTAACCTTGTGGATCTTCTGCGCATCGGCGTAAATCCGCCGTTGACGGTCGGCCAACACGGCGTCATCTTCCCAACTGCCTTCCCATAACTGATAGGCAACGTCTAGAAACTCATCGGCCTGATCGTAACGGCGATCGTGACCGATCTGTTCGTTCAACCCCATCGCACGCGCGGCGCTGTCCAGATAGCCGGTGACGATATTCCAGCCATGCGGCCCTGGGTCAGATGGTCCAGCGTCGACAAGCGACGGGCAAAGGGATAGGGCGCTTCGTAACTCAGGTTGGCGGTGATGCCGAAGCCCAGATGCGGGGTCACTCCGGCCATCGCCGACACCAGCAACAGCGGATCGTTAACCGGCAGCTGTATCGACTCGCGGGCGGTCAGGGCGATGTTTTGCTGATAGACATCGTAAACGCCGAGGATATCGGCGATAAACAGCCCGTCGAACAGTCCACGCTCCAGCAACTGCGCCAGCTCGGTCCAGTAGCTGAGCTGGTTGAACTCGGTGGAACGATCCTGCGGATGGGTCCACATGCCGTGATGAATATGGCCGACGCAGTTCATGTTGAAGGCGTTCAGCAGAACCTCTTTGGCGATGACGCTCATTACAGAGGCCCCCGGCGCGGCGGCAGCACCCCGTTCAGCACGTAATTGCCGATCGCCGGGTATTTCCAGCGCACCGGGTCGTGCAAGGTGTGGGTTCTGGCGTTGCGCCAGTGGCGATCGAGGTTATATTCCTGCAGCGTGGCACGGCTACCGGCCAGCTCAAACAGCAGATTGCCGGCGGCCAGCGCGACCTCGGTGGTCCAGGCGCGCGCCGTGGCAACCTCGATCGAGGCTTGTGCGACCGACAGGGCATCGCTGTGGCGCTGAGCGACATCGATGGCTTCACCGGCCACCGCCAGCAGGGCGTCACCGGCCTGAATGCGGGCGGAAATTTTGCCGATGCGGTCCAGCGTCAACGGGTCCTCGCTGGCGTGTTCGACACCGGCATCAATCCACGGGCGCGAACGGCTGCGAACAAATTGCAGCATGTCCTGCCACGCGGCTTTGGCGATGCCCTGATCGATGGCGGCGTGCATGATCTGCGCCAGCGGGCCAACCGGCGTCGGCCGTTCAAACGCCGTCTGGAAGGCACGATATCCTCTTCATCGACTGGGCACTGTTCCAGCGTCACGCTGCCGCTGCCGGTGGTGCGCTGACCAAAGCCGGACCAGTCGTCGGTGATGCTCAGGCCAGTCGTATTGCGCGGCAAAAACACCAACTGTTCTTTACCGTCTTCACCCCGCGCGGCGGTCGGGATGCGCCCGGCGTACAACGCGCCGGTAGCGTAAAATTTTTGGCCCGACAGCTGCCATTGGCCTTCATGCCTTGCCAGCGAGGTGCTGCGGTGGTGGGCGGCCTTGCTGGCAAACTCCGCCAGCGCATTGCCGAAATGCACACCGTCCAGCGCTTCCTGGTACAGCCGCCGTTGCTGCTGCGGCGAACCGTTCACCCGCAGCACTTCCAGTGCGTAATAATGGTTTTGCGGCACCTGGCCGATCGACGCATCGCCCTGGCTGAGAATAGCGATGACCTGCGCCAGCACGCGGTTCGACAACGCCGGGCCGCCAAATTCTTGCGGCACGGTAATCGCGCCGAGCCCAGAGGCGAACAGGTCTGCCAGTTCGGCAACCGGCAATCGCCGTTGGCTGTCACGCTCGGCGGCGGTCGGGCTGAATTGCTCCGCCAGCCGGTGTGCGGTCTCCAGCGCCTGTTCGGGGCTGGTAATGCGTTGCGCCACGCGTTGAGGGGCTACCTGGGTGGTCATGTTGTGCTCCTTTAAATCCACGAATGACGCGCCGGAAAGCGGCCGTTGAGGTAGTACTCGCCAATGGCGTGGTATTTCCAGCGCACCGGATCGTGCAACGTGTGGGTGCGTGCGTTGCGCCAGTGACGATCGAGGCCGTGCTCCGCCAGCGTGGCGCGGCTGCCGGTCCATTCGAACAGCTTTTCGCTGGCCGAAAGCGCCACTTCCGTGGTCAACACCTTGGCTTCGGCGACCGCGATCGACGCCGCTGCGGCGCTTTCGGCGGTTACCGGCCAGCGGTCAACCTCATCGAGCGTCCGCGCCGCACGGCGCAACAGGGCGTTCGCCGCGCTCAACTCCATGCTGAGCCGGCCGACGTCGGCCAGAATGTAGGGATCGTCCGCGTTGCGTTCGACGCCTGCGTCGATCCAGGGGCGGGAACGCTCGCGAATAAACTGGGTGGCCTCGTCCAGCGCACCCTGCGCAATGCCGGCATCGATGGCGGCCTGAATCAGTTGGGAAACGGCGCCCTGAATCGTCGGTTTTTCTGCCAGCGGCAGCAGCGGGATCACATTGGCCGGATCGACCAGAACCTCGCGCAGACGCACCGTGCCGCTGGCGGTAGTGCGCTGCCCCATGCCGGACCAGTCGTCGACGATCTCCAGGCCTGCCGCCGGGTGGGGGCTCAATGCCAGTACCCGCTGCTGCCGATCGTCGAGTGCCTTGGCGGCGACGATATGGGCGAACAGCGCGCCGGTGGAGTAAAATTTGTCGCCGGTAAAGCGCAGGCCGTCTGCGGTTTGCCGTAAGCGGCTCTGCATATCCAGCGTGTGCTTGCTGTTTTTCTCCGGGCCACCGTTCCCGATGCGTTGGCCGGCCAGCACCGCCGCGAAAATACGCCGTTTTTGTTCTTCGCTGCCGGCATCACGGATTAACTGAATCAGGCCGAAATGGTTTTGCGGAATTTGCCCCAGCGCCGGATCGACGGCGGAAATCAGGCGAAACACCTCCGCCAGCGTGGTAAAGGACAGTTCCGGTCCGCCGTATTCGCGCGGAATGGAAATGCCACCGAGGCCAGACTGGGTAAACAGCGCCAACTGTTGCAACGGATAGTGCCGCTGGCGGTCACGCAGTTGTGCTTCAGGCGCGGCGGCCACGGCGACTTGTCGTGCTGCATCCAGTGCCTGTTGGTCGTCGACAATCCTGTGGGTCCGTTCTTCTGCGGGAGGGAAATTGGCCGCATCCGGCGCAGGCAAAACAGAAACAACCATAACGATGTCCTCATAATACGGAGACGGCAGTAAATAGCGCGCCGCCGCGGGCGTAGCGCGATGAAATATAATTAAAATCTAAGTTGTTACAACGGGTGGGGTACGAAGTGATAATAATAATTTGCAGGTTGCGGTGTAAAGCAAAGGCTTATTATAAATAATCCATTGCTTAGCGATTATTTAGCTTTGCGATAGGCGGGGGATGATTTTCCCGCACCGATAACGAATACCCGCGGGCAAGAGGGCTCTGCCCGCGCAGCCAGTGACGCACAGCTCATTCCAGTAGCTGAAACGGATGCGCTGTTTCAGCCGGTTATTCCACACATAACGCGTCATCGTTAATTCCTCCTCCGTGTCTGCTTAATAGAGGTAACAGCTATTTTAAAACGGGTCGAATACGTTATTTCGCTTAGCTTTTGAGGTTTTCGGGATAATACTTTTACCGCCGTCAGGCTTTCTGCAAAAACGCCATCAAGGCTCTTCGTTATGCATAACGCAATGCGCGCCGGGTCCGGCCTGATTACAAAGGCGGCCCGCAAGGATACACTCAGCGATGCCGGTTCCTCACGTGGGGGACCGGCATCGGCATTTTGTATAAGGGGTATTGCGTGGTGGGCAAGCTTAATTTGGACCAGCTTCAGACTTTTGCTTTGGTGGTCAGGCAAGGGAGTTTTTCCGCCGCAGGGGAAGTGCTGGGGCTGACCCAGCCCGCTGTCAGCCTGCAAATCCGGCAGTTGGAACAGCGGCTGCACGTTCGGCTACTGGAGCGGGTCGCCAGGCGCGTGCGGCCGACGTCCGCCGGTGAGGCGCTACTGGAACACATAAGTCACATCAATGCGGCGGTGGATCATGCGCTAAGCGACATGGCCGGCCACGCGCAGGAGATTGCCGGCACCGTGACTCTGGGTACCGGCGCCACAGCCTGTATCCATTTGCTGCCGACGCTGCTGCGGAAGTTGAAACAGGCTTATCCCTTGTTGAACGTCGGGGTGCGCACCGGCAACACCGATGACATGGTAAAAGCGGTGGAAGAAAACCGCATCGACATCGCATTGGTGACCTTTCCGGCCAATGGCCGCAGTTTGCAGTTGACGCCGCTGCTGCAAGACGAGTTTGCCGTCATTTTCCCGGCCGATTCCCCCGATTTGCCTGCCACGTTCACCCCGCAAACTCTGGGTGCGCTCCCGTGGGTGGCTTTTGAATCCGGCAGCAGCACCCGCCGTTTGATTGATGGCTGGTTCCTTGGCGCGGGGGTTAAACCCGCGCCGGTAATGGAACTGGGCAGCATAGAGGCGATCAAAGAGATGGTTGCCGCCGGGCTTGGGTACAGCATTGTGCCGCGCATGGCACTGTCCGGCACCCGGGGAGACGCTCTTACGCCCGCGCTTGAACGCACTTTGGGCATCGTACTGCGCCAGGATAAGCCGCTGAGCAGGGCGTTGCAGAAGGTGCTCGCCAGCCTGCACACCTTGAAAAAATAACCCGCCGGTTACTTCTCCTCCACCGTGCGGGCGGTTTTACCCGCGCGCATCACTCGCCAGCCAAAGTTCATGCCCGCAGCGGCAATCAGGATGGCGGCTGCGCCCAAGAGCTGCATCAGGCTGAGGCGGTGCCCGAATACCGCCCAATCGACGATGATCGCCACCAGCGGGTAGATGAACGACAACGCGCCGACCAGGCTGGTGGGGATTTTCTGGATCGCGCCATACAGCAGCGAAGACATCAGCCCGGTATGCACCAGGCCGATAGTCACCAGCAGCAACCAGGCATTGGCCGTTGAGGGCAGGTGGGCCAGGCCGGCGAACGGCGCCAGCACCACCACCCCGACGCTGAGCTGGATCAACACGATCAAATGCGGCGGCACGGTTTTTAGCCCTTTGACGATCGCCGCCGCCACCGCATACATAACCGCCGCGCCCAATGCCAACAGCACGCCGATAAAGTAATCCGATCCTGAGCCGCTAGCGCCGGGGCGGCCGGTAATAATCAGCAGCATGCCGCCAAAGGCCAACAACAGCCAAGCCAGCTTATTTGCCGTCAGTTTTTCGCCAAAGAACAGTACGCCCAGCCCGACCAGCATAAAAGGTTGGACGTGATAGGTCACCGTGGCCACGGCGATAGAGGCATGGGCATAAGCGCCAAACAACAGCGTCCAGTTCAGCACCAGCGCCATGCCACCCAATACCGCCACGGCGGCCTGACGTCGGGTCAGCATGCCTTTCTTCAACAGGCCAAGCAGGGCACAGGCGATCAACATCGCCAGCGCACCAAAAGCGCAACGCCAGAAAACCACCGTCGTTGGTGGTTGCCCTAGCGCGATCACCGGCCAGCCGACGGTGCCGGAGATCACCATCGCCAGGGTCATCTGTACTACGCCGCGGGTGTTTACCTTCATTTGCCTTCTCCCTGATTGAGTGCCGTGCTTGCCGCCGTCGACGAACACCATTAAAATGAACAACTGAACATTATGATGAACAGCGCATGCTTGTTCGTCAAGTCGAACGAAAGAATGATATGGTGAACAATGAGCGATAACTCCAGCAATACCGGCACACCCATCGGCCTGCTTTCGGCCGCCATTCGCCGCGAACGCGAGCGGTTGGGGCTGTCGATCACCCAACTGGCGCGCCGCGCCGGCATCGCAAAATCGACGCTTTCGCAATTGGAAACCGGCAGCGGCAACCCAAGCCTGGAAACCTTGTGGTCGCTGGCGATGGCCCTCGACGTGCCGGTCAGCCGGCTAATCTCTCAACCGCGCCAGCACGTACAGGTGATCCGCGCCAACGAAGGGGTCACCACGGTTTCCGAACAGGCCAACTATGCCGCTACATTGCTGGCAACCTGCCCGCCGGGAGCACAGCGCGATATTTACCGTTTGCGCGTTCAGCCGGGCGAGACGCGGGTTTCACGCCCGCATATGCCGGGCACCATTGAGCACGTGATTATCAGCAGCGGCAGGGCGCGAATCGGGCCGACGGAGCAGCCGGTGGAGTTAAGTGCGGGGGATTACATCAGTTACTCCGCCGATCGAGAGCATATTTTTGAAGCCCTGGAGGCGGATACCACGGCGGTGATGCTGATTGAACAAGGCTGACCCGGCACGGTAAAGCGCGCCGGGTCAGGGCCTCAGTAATACAGGCGGGGTTCTGCGGATTCGATCATGCTTCGCAGCTTGGTCAGGGCAAATTTCAATTCGCTACGGCTGGTTGGCGACATCAGCACGATGCGCACGGCACGCGTGTGGCCGCTGCGTTCGGCCAGAAATTGCGTGCCGCTGGAAATATTCACCCCCTGAGCGCGCGCCAGATTGGCGAACTCATCGCTGGTCCAGGGCTCGGGCAGAGTGACCCAAATGTGGTAACCGTAGGGTTGCGAAGCGACCTCCAGCCCGTGGAAAACTTCTGCGGCGATGGCCTGGCGCGCCGCCGCTTCTTGCTTCTGGGTTTGCAGCATTTCAGCCCCAATGCCGGAAGTAACGATATTGCTGGCCAACTGCGCGATAAGCGGGGAAGGCATCCAGATGCTGGTTCGCACCATCGACGTCAGCCGCGACAGGGTTTCCGCCGGCGCATGCAGATAACCGATGCGCAACGCCGGTGAGATGCTTTTCGACAGGCTGGTCAGGTACACCGAGCGTTCAGGAGCAAACGAAGACAGCGCCTCGACCGGCTCTGCGGTAAGAAAACCGTAAATGTCGTCATCGAGAATATAAAAATCGAACTCGCGGGCAATCTGCGCGATTTCGGCCCGTCTGGCGTTCGACATCACCACCGTGGTGGGGTTTTGGCAGCTAGCCACGCAGTTCAGCATCGCCGGTTTTTCCTGGCGGCACAGTGCTCTCAGCGAGTCGGGCACGATGCCCTCGCTATCCATTTCGACCCCGCGCAACCGCCGTCCATTGCCGTGTACCAGCGAGATAATGCCCGGATAACACAGCGCTTCGCACAGGATAAGATCCTGATGCGCCGTAAGGGCATTGATGGCGACCAGCAAACCGTGCTGAGCGCCGGCGGTCAACACCACTTGCTGCCAGTGTACGTCAGGCAAAAAACGCCGCAGCCAGCTGGCACCGGCGTCGCGATGCGCCGGATGCCCGCCTTCCGGCGAATAGTCGAGCGCCAGCCCCAGCTCCGGGCTGGCGACCAGATGCTCGAGCGCGGTGCGGATCCCCTGTTCCTGGGCCTGCACCTCCGGTTTGATCACCGACAGATCGATATGATCCCGCTGGGCGGAAGATGAAGGGCTAAAATGCGGCAGGCGCGCGCTTTCCATGGCCCTTTCAGGCACAGCCAGCACAAAGGTCCCGCGGCCCACTTCACCCTGAACCAGCCCGCGCCGCGCAGCTTCTTCATAAGCGCGATTAACGGTGCCCGGCGTAACGGCCAGCGTCTGCGCCAACTCTTTCAATGTAGGCAAACGTGAACCGGCAGGCAGCACGCCGTTGTTGATGTCATTTTGCAGCGCATCTGCAATCAGCAAATACACCGGGGCATTTTTCTCACTGAAGCGCGGTGTCCACATGGACCCTCTGTATGCTTTGAATGGCTATCCCCACGGGCTTTCTGCTTTGGCATTGCTGGCCGCAGGGTGGGGATAAGACGATTACAGTATAAGTCAGCCATTAAATTGATGTAATAAGTATTAACACAGAAAGAATTACACAGATACAATCGACTTAAATTAACTCGATTCAATCGATGTTGTTTTCTAAATTTTGTTTGTTTATATATCTTCAACTTGTTGTTTTTAATTTGATTTATCGGGGCTTTTCTTTTCTGGCATATTACATCGATTTAATCGATGTGCATTGATAGGGGTAATGATGGACAGATTGCGACAGGATTTTTCTCTTTCGGCGGTAGTGGCGGGCGCCATCGCGGTGATAGTGTCTTACGCCGGCCCGTTGATCATCGTGTTTCAGGCCGCCAGTGCGGCGCACTTGCCCACGGAGGTGATCTCCTCCTGGATTTGGGCCATCTCCATCGGCAGCGGCGTTACTGGCCTGATTTTGAGTTGGCGCCTGCGAGTGCCGGTGATCACCGCCTGGTCTACGCCCGGCGCGGCATTGCTGGTCGGGTTATTGCCAGGGGTGACGATCAACGAGGCGGTGGGGGCTTATATCGTTTCTTCGCTCATTATCGCCGTCATTGGTCTGTCCGGCGCCTTCGATAAACTGATCGGTAAATTACCCCGGTCGATCGCCGCCGCCATGCTGGCCGGGATTTTATTCCACTTCGGCGCCGAGATGTTTGTGTCCATTCAGTTGCAACCGACGCTGGTCATGGCCATGTTCGTGACCTACCTGTTGTTTAAACGCCTGTTGCCACGCTATGCCATTGTCGCCGTGTTGGTGGCCGGCGGCGCAGTGGCGGGAATGAGCGGCATGTTGAACGGCGGGGATATCGTCGTCAGCCTAGCCCACCCGGTTCTGATTACCCCGGCCTGGAGCTGGCACGCCATCATTAATATCGCACTGCCGCTTACGCTGGTGACGCTGACCGGTCAGTATGTGCCCGGCATGGCGGTGTTGCGCTCCTCAGGTTACGCCACACCGGCTCGGCCGATCGTCTCGATGACCGCGATTGCCTCAGTATTGCTGGCGCCGTTTGGCTCGCACGGGGTGAATCTGGCGGCCATTACCGCCGCGATTTGCACCAGCGAAGAGGCGCACCGCGAGAAAAGCAAACGCTACATCGCCGGCGTGGCCTGCGGGATTTTCTATATTGTGATGGGGATTTTCGGCGCGACGCTGGCCTCGGTGTTTACTGCATTACCCAAAGAACTGATTATCTCGCTG
>Ga0105250_10000748_pt1 | contig 19742 bp, 17 predicted proteins | sample KBSS54metaG_FD_80425 | JGI IMG/M metagenome (GOLD analysis project Ga0105250, IMG submission 80425) | Switchgrass rhizosphere microbial communities from Kellogg Biological Station, Michigan, USA - KBS S5-4 metaG | ecosystem: Host-associated > Plants > Roots > Rhizosphere > Soil | place...
GCAGCGCGAACGTGCCGACGATGTTGGTCTGGATGAAATCGGCCGCCCCGGTGATCGAGCGATCCACATGGCTTTCGGCAGCCAGGTGCATGATGCGATCAGGCCGGAACGAACCGATCGCCTGCGCCATGGCCGCGCCATCGCGGATGTCGGCATGGAGGAAGCGATGATTTGCCCGGTCCTCGACCGCGCGCAGCGATTCACGGCAGCCAGCGTATGTCAGCGCATCGATGGTAAGGACATCATAGCCCTTTTCGAGCACCAGATAGCGTACAAGGGCCGACCCGATGAATCCGGCACCGCCGGTTACGATAACACGCATAAGGGAAATGCTCCGAAACGGGCCACAGCAATCAGCCCGAGAATTCCATCGAGAAATAATCAGGGAGTTCAGAAAGGGCGGGCAGCTTCAGGTCCTTGGGAGAAAGAGTACCGATATCCGCCACATCGGGCCATTCGATCGCAATCTCTGGATCGTCCCACGCCAATCCCTTGTCGCATTCGGCGCTGTAGTAGTCCGTCACCTTGTAGGCAATTACGGTGTCCGGTGCGAGCGAGCAAAACCCATGCGCGAAGCCTGGCGGCACCCACAATTGCCGGCCGTTCTGCGGCGTCAGCGTCTCGCCAACCCACTTTCCATAAGTCTTGGAACTCTTCCGGATGTCCACGGCCACATCGAACAGCGCGCCCGCCGTGCAGCGCACCACCTTGCCCTGCGCGTGAGGCGGGGATTGAAAATGGAGTCCGCGAACTGTGCCCACCTTGGCGCTCAGCGATTCGTTGTCCTGGACAAAAGCAAAGTCGCCGCAATGATTACCGAATATATCCGCACGAAATGTTTCAGCGAAATAGCCTCGCGCATCGCCGATATGCTTCGGCACCAGCAGTTTTACCCCGTCGATGTCAAAACCCAAAACTTGCATAGCATCTCTCGAATTATTGGGGCAAAACCACCATATTCCCAGCGATTTCGCTTGGACGGCGTCAGCGTGACGTGCTCTGATACACTAGCCAATGTCAAGCCGGATGCGGTGTATGTTACTGGGAACATGGACAACCGGGTCGGCGCATACAGCAGGCTGACCAAAGACCACAGCGCGGATTGAAACATGCAGTGCCGATCCGCGCCAGGCTTATCCTTAGGTCGTGCGATAGACATCCTTGGACGTGTTCACATTGGAACGCAGCCGGATCGTTTCCAGGACCTTTTCATCATCACGCTGCGTTTCGCGCGGGGCAAACAAGGCTCGGCCACGCGTATCAGCGCCGGGCACGGGATCACGCAAATAGTAGATTGCCATGCTCTTGCGATAGATTCCGTCCACGACGGTCAGCGGCTTGCTCATGCCGTGCCAGCTGTTCTGGGTCGTGTTGAAAAGAACCGCCCGGTTGAACGTGGGCACGATCTCCTTCGCCAGTTTGCCAGGCTGCCCTGCCTCGCCATCGTGTTCCCACAGGCCAAGATCGCCGCCATGTTCAGGGCGAAGATCGGACGACATGTAGATGATGATGTTCAAAACCCGCTCGAGCTTCATCTTGGGATGAATCGAATAGTCGAAATGCGGGTTGAGGTTGCCGCCGACGCCGTGAATGTGCCAGCCGCCGCCATGCAGCCCGTGATCGACATAAAGTGGGCAACCCAGCAAGGCAGACAAGCGGTCTGTCATCGCCGGCGACTGCAGTTCCGCAAAGGCACGATAGGTGGTGGTGGGAAATTTTTCCCAGCTGTTCTGCGTTTTCTTGTGCTCGATAGAGTTGTTGTAGAAAAACCAGTCAGCCGACTCATAGGCGGGCATTTCCGCCTCGAGAGCATTGGCCACATCAGCCTCGAAAAAGTTGTCGATCACGCAGTGATCGAACGGGCCTTCCTTGCCATAGGCTTGGACGGATCTGTCGAAGTTTTCGTAGTCAATCATTTGAATTTCCCACATGGAATGGCCGTCAACGATTTTTATTCAACGTCCATGAGATTCATCAAGAGCTTCATCTTGTTGTGGATATCCGCCTCCTGACCGAATTCGTCGGGCAGATTGAAAATTCCATGGCCCTGCTCGAAAAAGCGCCGCGTAAAAGTTTCCATGCGATCGACATCGATTTCCCCAGCGAGCGAAAACCCGAACCGCTCCGTCCAGACGCGTGAGCCGCCGGTGTCGGTGAATGCACAGACCGGCAAGCCCAGACTCATGGCCTCAGGCACGACCAGAGGGTTTGGATCGACCCTGGACGTCAGCATGAACAGATCCGCGGCCCGGATCGCCGGGTACGGGTTGGCCAGCATGTTGGTCCAGTAAAGGTTGCTCAACTTTTTCTTCTTGTTGAGCGTGATGGCAGAATTCACCGGCCGCCCGATATCGTCATCCCACGGGCCGATCCAGAGGAAATCCATCTCCGGGCAGCGTTCGGCCAGTTCCCAGAACAGATCGGCGCCCTTGCGCTCGCAGGCGACGCCGCACATTACCACGCGCTTGCGATCAAGCGCGTCACTGCCCGTCCATTGCAACTGCTTTCCAGCGGCATTTACCGCCCTGGGCGCCTGTTCGCGCGCTTTGCGCGCAACTTCGCCGCAATCGATCCCCACACCGAAGTTGTAGATTTCGCGCGCACCCAGATCTAATTCGCTGCGGGTGTCGTTGCCGCATTCCTCCGAAGCGGAAATGACCAGGTGGGCAGCATGGATGTCGGTGGGGCGAAACACGCCGATATTCTGCAGTGCCTGGAAATCCACACGCATTTCGTGGGCATGGAGCGCGAACGGGATACTCAGTTCCCGGCAGGCGGCCGCCCAGTCACCCGATGCGATGGAATTTATATAGACGTAGTCCGGCCGAACTTCTTCAAGGTAGGCAAGATAGCTGATGACGCGGGCGCGCAGCGGCAGCAATTCATACTCATGGCTGGTGGGGATGACCCGCACATCCTCGAAGTTCTGCGCCTCGGCCAAGGCCCGCAGCGGGCCTTCCCTCTTGGAAACGAGGTAGATATCATGCTCCTGCGCCATGATCGCTGCCATATCGACTCCGATCTTGGGCGCCCCGGTCATGCTCAGGTCATGCAGGATGAAGGCGATTTTCATGGTTGCTCCTTCACTCAGCGCCAGAGGAAGCGATAGCCGAGTTGACGCATGACATTGCCGAAGATGCGCTCCACCGAATGCTCGACCTGGCCATCGATGTGGTGCTCGATGCCCTTGTTGTCGCCATTGACAAACTTGTGGTCGGCAAGCGGCAAGTAAACAGCCTGCATAACTTCGGCGCGCACCATCATCATGGTGCCCGACACATATTCGCACTCTTCGTTCTCGGGGGTGATATTATAGATCTCGAACAGTTTGCGCATGCCTGCGGCATTGCTTTCCAGGCCGAGGTGGCGCGTCTGCACCGAACCGATAATGCCGATCTCGGGATCGGTCAGAAACGCGGCAAGATTTTGCCTGACTGTTTCACTATCCCCAAGGATCGCACCCATCAGGCTCTTCTTCCACATGGCGGCGTAGTCACGCGTAACATGCGGGCTCTTCTTGCTATGGAGCAGAGTGAAAACGACGTACTTCGAGAAATTCACGTCCTTGAGCAACGAAAAGAATCCGCCAATATCACGGCCTTCGTTGGGCGAAATCTTGATCTTCGCCTCAGGAAAATCTTCGCGCACTTGGGCCATCACCGATCCAAGCCAAGTCGATTCCACGAAATTAACATAGAGATCGAAATCTATGTCGATATTCGCAATGTAGGCCCGCAGTTCATCCCACATGTCTGGATAATAGAGGTGGACCAACACACATAGAGGCTTTTTGTCAACCAGCGGAGCCACTTCGCTATAATCGGATTTCAGGGAAATTGGCTTGACGTTACCAACCTGATTGAAGCTGTAACGCCGGCGCTCCTTCAAGCCGAGATTGACGAAATGGCGCAATCCCAACCATGGGTCTTCGCCAAAATCCTTTTCCAGATCAACATGGAGCGCGACATATTGTTTTGGATCGAAGTTGATAGGCATACAGTGCCCAGGAAGTCCCGCATCCTTCAGCAGTTTATTCAAGCTGCCGACGCGATTTTCCGCCCGACCGGTCTTCTCGAAATGCGCTGACAGGTCGTCATCCGACATATCCGCCAGGTCCTTGTTGAACTGGCGGTACGTTGCCGCGTCGAAATCGGAGGCATCGTCAAAGACATTAGAGAAGAACGCCGCACGGATCGCATCCAAGATCGGCGTTTGCTCCGGGTCCACCGGCAAAATTCCCTTGTGATATCCGACATCCCAATAATGCACCAGGAGGTCAGGTGCATTTTTTGCCTCGGGACAATTTCTTAGATACCACTGAGGATCAAATAGTGAATGGGTATGAAGATGCTGCTTAGCACCAATAGTGGTGTAATGATATATTTCATCATCACGAAAATTCAGATCGTTATAATACCGATAGTACTCAGGATCGAATAATGCATTAGGTAAAATGTTGCGATTCTTTATCTCTTTATAGTAAAGATCGGCAACGTGTCGCGCATTTTTTTGTGGCTTGACGCCCAACTGATAACAGACGTAGGCCTTATCCAGCCCTGGCCAATCGGCCAGCCTGTCGATCATCGCTTCAGCCGTCGGGGCCGCTTGTGCCTGGTCGCCATCCGCCTGCCTGGCCTTGGCGCTGTTCTGCTCCCGTTCCCTTGGCTTGAACGCGTCCAGATCGATCAACTGGTCGCTCGGGTTCGATGGCTTGCCACGGCGGCCCAATCTCTTGCCAAGCCACAGATAATGCTCGGCTGGCCCCATACCCGTCTGCAGGACATCCGGGTAGCGACGCATATACCATTCTGCATCGAATTGCCCAGAAGACAGCAACTGCGACAACTGCGATCGGAAATCATCGTTCATGATTTTCATACTCACCGACGACGCGATTCTTTAATGCCGTGCGTAATATAGTGTCGCAGGGGGTCTGCGCCGGTCATCGCTACATCGGGATTCTTGGCGAGATACGATTCGGAATCGAACATTCCGCGCAGTTCCACGCGCCGGCTCAGACGCTTGAACTGCGCCTTGCGTGGGAGGAACATCCACCAGCGCGGCCTCCTCAGCATGATGGCATAGACCTGGCTCAACCATTGCACCGTCTCGTCCCGGCTCTGAACCTCGTGCTCGGTGTCCTTGAGCAGCTGCGTCACAATGGCGATTTCGTTGAACGTTTGGGACCGCTGTGACACGGCCAGCCGGGCGGCCGCGTGGGTCTTTTCGAGCTCCGCCTCGATGGCTTCGAGTTTCGCCCTGCTATCGGCACTGTCATTGATAGCCTGATCGAGTGACTTCTTTGCCTCGGCAAGCGCGCTGCGAACTGAAGCGAGTTCCTTCTGGGTCGCTTCCAGGTTCCGCTGGCGCTCGCGGCCTAGCTCCTGCTCGCGCTCAAGAAGCCGTTGCTGACGTGCCTGTTCTTTATCGTTGCGTTCGCATTCGGCTTCGAGTGCTTCAACCCGATCCTTCTCCGCGGCGAGTTCAGCCCATATCTGGCGCAGTTCTTCCTTGCGCTGAAGCAGCTCACTTCCCGTTTCCGCCAGTTTTGCAGCAACCGCTTCGTGCTTCCGTTGACGGTCGATCAGGTCCTGTTCGGCGTTCAGCCTCCATTCCTGGGCTGCTTCCAATTTTTCCTGCAGTTCGGCTTGGCGCGCTTCAGCCGTTTCGAGTTTTGCCGAGACGGTATCGAGTTCCTTGCTCCGCGCGAGCAGCGATTGCTCCGCTGCATCCGCCCGATTGCTTGCGCTTTCGCGTTCACCGCGAATGGCGTCGAGCAGCGCTTCCTGTTCACGCAACCTTGCAGCAAGCTGCTCAACTTTCTTGGCCTGCTCAGACAGCGAACGCTCGATCGTTGCGGCGCGCTCCATCGAGGCATCGCGCTCTCCTCGAACCGCCTCGAGTTGGCCGCCGCTGTCGGCCAGATCCGCAGCAAGTCTGGCAATTTCCTCGTTCCGCTCATGCAGCGAACGTTCGGCTGTATCGGCCCGGTCGAGCGCCGCGCCGCGCTCGTCACGGAGCGCTTCGAGCTGATTGTCCCTTTCGGACAACTCTGCCACAAGTCGGGCCACTTCTTCGCCCCGCTCGTGCAGCGAGCGTTCGGCTGTATCGGCCCGGTCGAATACCGCGCCGCACTCCTCACGGAACGCCTCGAGCTGATTGTCCCTTTCGGACAACTCTGCCACAAGTCGGGCCACTTCCTCGCCCCGCTCGTGCAGCGAGCGCTCGACCGTATTGGCGCGATCAATCGCGAGATCGCGGTCAGCGTCAGCGGCAACGATATGCTCTCCTGCTTCCTGCAGACGTTTGGACGTCCGCTGAAACAGAGCCATCGGTGTGGCGAAAACGGTGGCGGCCCTATCGAGGTCGTCTGCAATGGCGTCGAGATCGGAGAAATCCTTGGCGGATTCCGTACCCTCCGACCAACGCGAAACGATCTCGTAGGCTTGACGCACCCAGGCCGGAACCAAGGATCCATTTAGCGCGCCCAGGTCGTTTCGCATATGATGACGCAACGATTTGTCGAGGAAGGTTTCGATCTCGAATGTGACTCTCGGTGAAAACCGAGGCCAGCTGATGCTCAGGCCTTCCGCGATATGCTGTGCAACCCTGCTCCAATCGTCGAGCAGGCCACTATAGGAGACGAAGACACGCTTTATCCTGCGGGTGGATCGCTCGGCATCCAGAATGTAGCGCAGCCAGATCAAATAACCCAAAGAAGGATCGATTCCATCGCGGGCGTGCAGGGAAGCAGCCACTTCCAACGGATTTCTGACGGGAATCACGATCCGGGGCACGATCCTGTTCTTGTTCAGAACATCGAGCCAGAACGGGGCGATACGGCAGATTCGGGGATCCTTCAGGACGAAGAACGAGGTGTCTTCGTATTCCAACTGAAGCGTTCGTCCCGCCTTGTGCATGAACCCAGCACGCGCCGGCGACATCTCCCAACCTGGGTTCAGTTTTTGCCAGTCATCCCAGGCCGACCCGGCTGCTTCCAGAATTTGGTCATTGAGATCAACGATAGCCTGCGGTTCCCAATGTCCCGCAGGATTGGTCGGATTGCTATCCATGACCTGATGCGGTAGCGAACACCCGAGCAGGTTGAGCACCCGTGTCAAAGCGCTCGTCCCGGATCGATGCATACCCAGTACGAGCAAGGCCACCTTTTCGCCTGCCGGCTGCTGGTCCGCGCGGTCTCGTACGCCGCTCACGGCGTGATCGCTATCTGTCGTCAATCTTCAGTCACCCAAATGATGCCTGGCGCCGGAGCCGAGCCGAGCCATCTTGGCAAGAGAGATACGCCGACTCTGTCCAACGCATCAAGAGCATAACCCACGAATTGTTCGGCAACGCGAACACCCTGCATGCTCGATCGACCGTGGCGTTAAATCGCGAAAGCGACGCGGCGAAGGACGTGATCAGAGGCGTTCGTACTCGGCAATGGCGGCGGGCACGTCGTCATAGAGGATCGCCTCGCCGTTGCGGAAGATGACAGCCCGATTGCACAGGTCCTGAATGACACCCATCTCGTGCGACGCCAGGACAAGGGCCCGGTTCTTGCGATTTTCAAACAGTTCCCGCTGGCACTTCATTCGAAAGTTGCTGTCGCCCACCAGGATGATTTCGTCGATCAGATAGCAGTCGAAATCGATTGCGAGCGACAAGCCGAAGGCCAGCCGTGCGCGCATACCCGAGGAATAGGTCTTTACCGGCATGGCCAACTGACGCCCCAACTCGGTGAACTCTTCGATGAAGTCCTTCATCCAGGCGTAAGGCTTGCCATAGATGCGCGCGATGAACCGGGCGTTGTCGTATCCCGTCAAGCTGCCCTGAAACCCGCCGTTGAAACCCAGGGGCCATGAAACCGACATCGTGCGCTTGATCGTGCCGGAGGTCGGCATCTCCACGCCGCCAAGCATCTTGATGAACGTCGACTTGCCTGCCCCGTTGCGGCCGAGAAAGGCAATTTTGTCCGTCGGGCCAATCTCCAGGTTCACGTCGCGCAACACATGCTTGCGCCCGTGGCCCATCTTGTAGGACTTGCACACATTCTCGCATTGGATCATTCGACGACGAGCTCCCGACGGATCCGCCGACACATCGTCAGGCCAATCGCGGCAAGGACCAAGGATATGCTCAGCGGATAGAGCGCGTCATAATAGACCGTTACCTTGTTGCCCCAGATGCCGCCGCGGATCATTTCCATGCCGTGCACGAATGGCGAAAACAGCATGTATTCACGCAAGCTTGGCACGAGCCAGGAAACCATGCTGAACGCACCGGAAAACGGGATCATGATGTAAGTCGTGACAGGAATGCATTTTTCGAGGACTTCGGATTTTTCCGACAGAGGGGCAATGATCAAGCACAACGAAAAACAGAACGCGGAATAGACGAACCACCCGGCAATCATCAGGCCAGGGTCGGCCGGTATGGGAAACAGATCGAACCCCACAAGCAGCGTGGCCACCAGCAGGAACGCCATCATCGATCCGACCATCTCGATCACGAAGCGGACGATGATGAAATCCAGGATCTGGATCTGGCGATGATACATGAGACTGCCATTGGCCTGGAAAACCGCGATGCTTCGTGACACGACATGCCGAAACAGGGTGAGCGGAATATAGCCGGTAACGACAAAGGCGATAATGCCCACGCCGTGCTCTTCGGCGCCGTGCAAGTAACGCCAGATCAGCGCCACGAGACTGGCGAACAGCAAGGGTTCCACCATCATCCACAGGAACCCGATGTTCTCGCGGCCAAAGCGCGTGATCAACTCGCGGATGATGAGCGCGTGAATCACGCGCCCTTGGACGGCAAAGCTTTTGCGAAACCGCGCAGAAACGCTTTGGGCCATCTGTCAGTTCTCGGGTGCGTGTTCGAGGATACCCACCACCAGCATCCAGCCGACAAAATACAGACAAAGCGCCGCAGCCGCGACAGTCAGGATACCCAGCAGGCGCTTGGGCAGCAAGGCAGTGTCGGGACGGTTGGGCTCCACCACACGCTCGAGGTAGAACTTCTGCCGCTGGGCGTCCGCACGCGCTTGCACCAGCGAGGCGCTGGCGACGGCCAGGCTATCATTGGCAAACTTCTGCTCGACCAGCAGGTCCTCGTAGTTGCCAAGCTTGGACGCCATGGTTCCATTGCCGCCTACCACGCGGCCATCCTGCTGCGCGATCTGCGCCGACATGGCCGCGATGCGATTGCGCAGCGCAGGGATCGAGGGATTGCGCGGCGTCTGCCGCTCCATGGTTTCCAACTGCGCTTGCAGGGCGGCGCGCTGGCCGACCATCTGATTGGCAATTTCCAGCACGCCAGCCGCTTGCTTGCCCGGATCGATCAGCGCCGAGCTGTTCCGGTACTGCGTGATTGTCGCCGTGATCTTGCGCGCCCGGTCGGTGGCCTGTGCCACTTGCTGTTCGGCTTCGGAAATACCCCGCCCCTGCGCGCGCGCGTTGAGGCGATTGACCATGTCCTCGCTCAGCGAAAGCAGGGTGCGGTTGATCTGATAGGCATCATCGGGCGTGAAGGCCTTCACGGTCACCACGGCCGTCCCTGTCTGGGTGTCGAGATTGGCGTCGATCATTCGACCGTAATATTTGTAGAAATACTCGAACGAGTCGCCATAGATAAAAGGCGTGTAACCCGCGATCCAGTCGCCGGTGTTTGCATAACGCTGGCGAATCCCGACCCGCTTCTGAAGTGCAGCCAACGCATCGCGCGATCGGACGAAATCGAGCACTTCGTTGGCTTGCTCCTGACCGGCCGATAGGCCCGTCGTCTGAATCAGGTTAGCCAAAGAAGAAAGCTGCGGGCGCTTCTCATCGGGAGACTTGATGACAAATCGTGCTTCGGAGACATAGATATCTTTGGCAAAAAATCCGTAATAAAACGTTGCCAAAATCGTCGGAACAATTACAAAAAGGAAGAACCACCGATTCTTCCTGATCCAATTCGTTGGCGCAGACGGGCGTGATGACGTTTGACCGTCAGCGGACGGGATAATCTCAGCGTTCATAAGACCTGCATTGAACGATCAGACAAGGGGCCGTCCCCATGCCATTCACGGTTTGGGTCGTTGCTAGGCCAAGGCTTCGTCCAGCGCAAGCGTTGGTAGCCATCACGCTTTGCAAAATCACGGAAATCCGAGCTATGGCGGCTCAATCAGGATCACGTCGCACAAAAAGGACCTTACATGGCTTGCGCAGGCGAGCCGCGACCGCCCACCAAACCCACACGCAAATTCCCTAAAACTCACCTGATAAATTTTAACGCACGGTAACGCCGATGGCTCCATCGAACGCAAAAAATACTACAGTTTGCAATAAAAAGGATCCACCTAACAGTATGCTCGGTCCACAAGACAGCAATCGGGAAAAATAAAACTTGGGAACTATTCGCCGACTGTACATTTCACCTGACCTTCTCACCACAAAGGCACCAGTAGCTGCCTAGGATTTAGGTAACTCAAGGCCCGGTTCCCACAAAAAAATTAATAGATACCCAACTAATATGTAATATTGTCAAATATTAATATCTGCCTTCGATAATTCTACCCGACTTCATCAGGCTTTATCTGCCTAATTTTTTGGCGTCCGGTGGTAAAAACGGAAGAAGTCCAGAACTGATTGCTCTTCTTTATGATTTAAAGCGAAGCGCTCGCGGCATTCCATGATGATGCTAACCGACGTCTTTCCGGTACGCTCAAAACTGCGGTGGCTGGATGCTCCGAGATGAGCAAACGCATCATGATGATTGCCAACGAGATAGCACAGCACCGTAGCATAAAGGTGAAGCCAAGGCTCGTCGGGCAGCAATGCGTTCGTCAATTCCAACGCCGCAGGATACTCTCGGGTCATGCTTAACAGGAAAACGCGTGCCAAGCGCGCATAATGCTCTCTGGACCTAACCTTCCCTCGTGCGCCGGACTGCAGAACGGCCAATGCACCGTTTTCAGGCGCTGCGATATATGCGGGCCAGTCCATGAACATGGCAAAAGTCTCACCATGGGCACATTCCACCAACGTGAACCGTTCACCCATTTCGAGCAAATGACCGACGTTAGCCGCTTCCATAGGATCACTTCCTGCAATGAAAAGGGTCAATCGATCCCTCAGGATGGCTATGTCGGCTGCTAGGTCAGCTGCTTCAGGATCAAAAATGCGTACCCTATTCCATTCCAGGCTGCGAAAAAACGGATGCCCGATCTCGATTTCGGGATCCGCTGCAATGACCTCGTCGGCGTTCGCTCTCCGGCCAACTGCGATTGCCGCATACGCCCCCATCGACGAGCCGATACATCGCAGCTTCTCGTGCCCAAAACGGGCCATGATCCTGCGAATAACTTGCGTTAGCGACGCAATGTTGTCAGCAAATTCAGGAATCCCCCGCTGGTACCAGTCGTTGTCTCTGGTGTTGAAAAACAGCAGCGCGCCTGGTGCATCGGCGAACACGTGCCACATCGCGAATTTGCCTTCAGGAACAAAAGTGTGCGAAAAAATAACAGTCAACCATTCCGACGTACTGTGTGCTGTTCGGTATTGGATGAAGGGTGAAGGCCTCGCCTGAGGCGAGCGGGACAATTGCTGGACCATGACGGTCCCTAAGCGATCACGATCCGGCAGACGCAGCTTGGCCTGAATCTCGGCCTTGCCGTGGTTTCTGTAATGCTCCATCGCTTGCCGGTCATCCATCGCGGAGAGGTCAGGAAACAGCGCGGCGTATTGTACAGGTGAAATATCGAAGCCACCGATCGGGATGCTTTGCCACATAAATTGGTCCGCATCCATTACGTTGCCCTTCTTTCATTTTCGCGATTATTGCGCATTGGCTCGTCCACAATCAATGTAAACGGATCATTCCGCCGAGGTCGCATATCCATATGCCGCCTTCAACCCGCGCAGTCCACATCGGCGCATGCTCTCTAGCAAATCTATCGACAGCCCTTGTCAGGTTGGCGGTGAATTCTTGGCATCTATGCAGGATACGCCTTCCCATCCAATTCACAGGATCACATTGCGATTGCAAAGCGTTCGCCATCTCGGCTCAACTCGGGATGATGGAATGGATCGACCAGACGATCGGTGCCCCACCGCTGCCGCAGTACGGCCAGTTCCCGCGCCAGGCGCGCGGCGCCAACCGGGTCGTGATCGTGGCCGCGTGACAACGATTCATGGTGGATCAGCGTCGCGCGGGGTTCATAGAATGATTGCCAGCCGCGCTCATTCAGTTTCAGGCAGAGATCGACATCATTGAAAGCCACCGGAAAGGCTGTTTCGTCCATCATGCCCACGGTGAGGTATTTCTCTCGGGACACCACCAGGCAAGCCGCCGTCACGGCAGAGACGAATTGGGGCAGATTGTGGCGTGAGAAATATCCGGTGCTTTCCGGATCGATCAGGCGGTGGGCATGCGCGGCTGCTGCGCTGATGCCGAGGACCACGCCAGCATGCTGGATACGACCGTCGGGATAGAGCAGTCGCGCGCCCACCGCGCCTACGTCAGGCCGTACTGCCGAACTGGCCATGATCGCCAGCCAATTGGAATCGAGCATCTCGATATCGTTGTTGAGCAGACAGATCAGCCTGCCCCCGGCGTGCTCGACAGCGCGATTGTTGATGGCAGGATAGTTATAGGGCCCGGGGTAATGCAGCACGCGGTAGCGCGCAGCATCCAGCCGCGCCAGATAGGCCAGCGTTTCGGGTTCATCGCTATCGTTGTCTACAACGATCACCTCCATGTCGGGATACTGCGTTTTTGCCAGCCCGTCGATGCAATTCCGCAGCAAATCCACCCGATTGCGCGTGGGAATGATGACCGACATGGGCGGCAATTCCGACAGAAGCGCGACTGGCTGTGCGGGCAAGCGAGGCAGTGGGCGTCGTTGCCGATGATGCAGCACGGCTGCCACATGAAGCGGCGCCTTCACGGCACTTGCAATCACGCGGCGCACCAATGTCTCGGGCCAGTCTGGCGCGAGGGCCAGGCTGGTCAGGTCCACAGCTGACGCCCGGACGATGCAGGCACCAGACAGGTAATCCCAATGGTTGAACAGTGGAGCGTTCCAGGCGGGCTTGAAATGGGGATTGCACCGCGTGTTTCCCCGGCCAAGCAGATCGTCATCGGCATAGACCACGTTGCGCTCGCCCTGTGCAATAGCACCGCGATAGGTGGCTATCGCCTTTCCCGCGAGCGTGTCGCCCGCCTGGATGGGCAACAACCATGGTTGCTGGGTCCAATCGATCTGGTCGGCAACGGCATTCCAGCAGGTTTCGCCGGGCGCGCCAACCACGATGTTGGGGACGCCAAGCGACCGCAAGCACGCCAGCGTGCGATCCAATCCCTCGCGCGGTATATTTCCGGTCGCGTCCAGCAGAGCAATGATGGGAAACGCAGGCTGGTCCCGCACAGTATTCGCTGTATCTTCACCCTCGCGGCGCATCATCCATAGCCGATAGGCCCAACGTGAATGGTTGAGCAGTGGTGCAAACTGGCCCCTCGCTCGCATCCGCTTACCCCGCACGCGCCATTTGGTTGCGGTGAGGAATGGCTTGGGCGCTAGGCGGAATGCATCGAGGTAAACCACGCAGGTGACCAGAAAACAGCGCAGGCGAAACAGTACGCCGGTCTGGATGCCTGCTGCCCCCCCCCCTTGTCCGCCCTTCATGGCGTCTTTCGCCAGCACGCGATCAGGCATGGCACGCCGCCCGGACGCGATCGGCCATCATCCGCAAACCACGAATCCATCCACCGCGCCCCTTGCTCACCTGGCGCACCAAGGGCCAGAAATCCTTGGGAATGATGCCGTGGTAATCCAGCCCGCGATAGATGCTCCAGAAGCGGGCCACACCCAATGCGTGCGGCATGTTGAACACCCCGTGATAGCCAAAGGCGTGCGCCACATCGCCGGCGCGCTCTGCCGAAAAGCTGTCTGCCAGCGCCCGGGGAGCAAAGCGCATGCCCTGCTGTTCAAGCCATGGCCGATTCACGCGCCCGACGGCGATGTCTTCGGGGTGGACAGGCTGGAAATCCGGAGACCGGCACGCAATCATCAAGCGGCGACTGCGCAACGAAAATCCGCCATTGCCCACATCGTGCCCATCGGCGAACTGGGGCCAGGATGCGCCGATATAATCGTAATCCAGAAAGGCCTGCTGCCAGCGGGTGTCATCGAGAACATGGCCATCCCATTGCGTGAGCAGGCAATGGCTGGTTGCGATATGATCGACAAGACCCGTGAGAATGAAATCGGAATAGGCCGCCGACGATTGCAAGGGAGCGATCCGGACGACGCGAATCCGCGCATCACCCGGATCTACGTCCGCGTCAGTGAGAAGAAGGCATTCGCCAAATGTGATCTGGGCCAGGCTCGCTCGCAAAGCCACGAGAGTCGCCTCGACGTTGACAGAAGTTGCAGCGCACAAGGTAACATCTGGCAAGTGCAACGCGGATCTATCAGTCGGCACGCAAATCTCCGGCAGCACGGCCATCGGCCCGGCTTACACACAGGCGCCAGCCAAGCATGTGGCTAATAACATTCTGATTGCGCTTCGCAAGGACACACCGCCGCCGGGCCATCGAACAGCGCCGAAGTTCAAATCCTGATCGATGCGGACGCAAGCCCATCGCCCCGCAGATTGCCGGTTGACGCAGGGTTCTTACGCTGATTCACTGCCTTCATGCTGGTGGAAGCGGACCTGCCCGAAGACATCGAAGCGCTTCGCGCGTTTGCGCTCGAGCAGTCCCGGAAGCTGGCCGGCGTGACGGTCGCCAAGGGCGAGGCCGATGCGGAGATCGAGCGGCTCCAGTCGATCATCGACGCGTTCATGCGCCACCGGTTCGGGCGCAAGTCCGAGCAACTCGATCCCGACCAACTCGAGTTTGGCCTCGAAGATGTCGAGACCGCGCTCGGCCAGGCGCGCGAGGCGGCCATCGTCAAGGCTGGAGGCGCGCGGCCGCGCAAGGCCAACCGCGGTGCGTTACCCGCACATCCCGAGCGGATCGAACAGGTTGTCGATGTTGAAGCGAAGGCCTGTCCTTGCTGTGGTGGTACACTCCACCAGATCGGTGAGGACGTGGCCGGGCGTCTCGATGTCGTGCCGACCAGCTTCCGCGTGCTGGTCACGCGCCGCCCGCGTTATGGTTGCCGCTCCTGCGAGGGTGCGGTCGCGCAAGCACCGGCACCAGCGCGGATCGTGGAGGGCGGCATTCCCACCGAAGCGCTGATCGCGCATGTGCTGGTCACCAAGTACGCCGATCATGTCCCGCTTTACCGACAGGCCCAGATCTATGCGCGGCAAGGCATCCAGCTCGACCTTGGCTGACTGGGTTGGCCGGGCGGCATGGTATCTGCGACCCTTGCGAGATCGTATTCTGGAAGAGCTGCGACGATCCCAGCGTCTGTTTTCTGACGAGACCACCGCCCCCGTACTTGATCCTGGGCACGGACGAACGAAGACAGGGCAGCTCTGGGCCTATGCCCGCGACGACCGGCCATGGGGCGGCGATGATCCACCACTGGTGGCCTACGTCTACGCGCCTGACCGCAAGAGCGAGCGCGCCCAGGCGCACCTGGGGAACTATTGCGGTATCCTGTAGGTCGATGGCTACAGCGGTTATCCCGCGCTGGCCAAGCGTGGCCAGCAGCTCAGCCTGGCGTTCTGCTGGTCGCACGTTCGGCGCAAATTCTACGAACTGGCCGAGAACTCGCCGGTCGCGGCAGAGGTGCTGCGCCGCATCGCCATGCTCTATGCCATCGAAGACCAGGTCCGGGGCGCCTCGACAGAAGAGCGCCGCACCATGCGCGCCGAACAGGCCCGCGTCATCGTCGATGACCTGCACCTCTATCTTGAGGCAAGGCTCCGCCAGGTCAGCGCCAAGAGCAAGCTCGCCGAAGCTATCCGCTATGCCTTGACCCGCTGGACCGGGCTGTCGCTGTTCCTCGACGACGGTCGCGTCGAGCTGGATTCCAACACCGTCGAGCGATCAATCCGGCCTTTGGCCCTCAATCGCAAAAACGCACTCTTCGCCGGTTCGGATGAGGGCGGCGACAACTGGGCGGTGATTGCTACGCTTATCGAGAACTGCAAAATCTCGGCCGTGAATCCGCACACTTGGTTGGCCCAGACCCTCGCCAAGCTCGCCAGCGGTCATCCTGCCAACGCCGTCGGCGAACTCATGCCCTGGATCGCCGTGGCCTGAGAACGTCGCTTACGGTGAAACCGCCCGGCCGGTCGCAGTATCGTAGGCGCGGATCGGCAATCCAAGCCGCCATCGGCACTGGATGCGTAATCCCATGTCCTATGAGGCCGGCGACGCTCCCTGACGTCCACGCTGCAACTGCTGATAAGCACCAAGCCGATCGGCGATCTGCCAATGACCGGTCAGGCGATCATCCGCGTCAAACATGTAGACCGTCGCGCCGGACATGCGGATCGTCTGGCCCGTGGCGGGAAAGCCCGGCAGATCGGCCGCATGCGTGCCGCGCCACAGCCAGGCGCATTGCCTTGAGCAGAATGTTACCGGTAGGATCGCCGTCCCGACGGAGATGGAGACTGTTCTATCGTCCGGATTCGGGGAAGTCGGATGGTCGGGCGGATCAGCATGGCGACACGATCGGAGTTGGTTGGCGCGATCATCGAACGGTATCGGTCATGCTCCCGGTCGAACAAACGGCAGATCCTGGACGAGTTCGTTGCGGTTACCGGTTATCATCGCAAGCGCGCGATCCGAGTGCTGGGTCGCCGGGAGACGAAGCCGCCTCGCAATCGCCGACAGGCGATTCGGTACGGTGCCGATGTCCGGCAGGCGCTGGTGGTGCTGTGGGAGGCATCCGATCGCCTCTGCTCGAAGCGCCTGAAGCCGCTGATCCCGGTGCTGCTACCAGCGCTCGAGCGGCATGGCCGGCTCGACGTCGGCGCCGAGCTACGCGACAAGTTGCTCACGGTCAGCGCGGCGACGATGGACCGGCTACTGTCGGAGGTGCGTGTGGTAGCGCGCGGCGGACAGCGCCGCCGAGCCGGTATGAGTTCCGCGGTGCGGCGTTCGGTCCCGGTCCGCACCTTTGGGGACTGGCACGATCCTCTGCCGGGTTTTGTCGAGGTCGACTTCGTTGCCCATTCCGGCACCTCGTCATCCGGCAGCTTCGTGCAAACGATGGTGTTGACCGACATCGCGACGGGCTGGACCGAATGCGTGCCGGTCCGCAGTCGCGACAGCAGCCTTGTGGTTGGGGCGATCCGGCAAGCGCAGCAGCTCTTTCCATTCCCGCTCCTGGGCGTCGACTTCGACAACGACAGCGCGTTCATGAACGAGCTGGTGGTATGCTGGTGCCGCAGTCAGGGCCTGGAAGTGGCGCGGTCCCGGGCATACCGCAAGAACGATCAGGCATGGGTTGAGCACAAAAACGGCGCCATCGTGCGGCGCCTAGTGGGTTACGGCAGGTTCGTGGGCGCGGAAGCAACGGCGTCGTTGGCGCGTCTTTACGACGTGGTGCGGTTACACGGCAATCTGTTCCGGCCCTCGTTCAAGCTGCGGGAAAAGACCCGGATCGGCGCGCGTGTCATCAAGCGATATCATCCGCCGGTTCCGCCGGCCGCGCGCGTGCTGGCGCATCCCAATGTCACCATGGCCGACAAGGAGCGGCTGAGCCGGGCGCTGGATTCAGAGGATCCGGTGATGTTGTTCGCCGCAATCCGGGCGGCCCAGGACGATCTGGGAAAGCGCGTCGATCGCAGAGGGCTGAATGCCAAGCTTGAGGAGCCGGCCGTGATCGACCTGCAGCGCTTCGCCGCAAATCTGGAGACCGCCTGGCAGGCAGGTGAGAAGCGCGCGACACATCGACGCCCCTACCGGCGGACCAAGCCCTACCCGAAAAGGGGGCACATGCTCGATCCGTTCGAGGCTCAAATCCGCGCCTGGCTCGAGGCTGATCCGGCAATCTCGGCCGCTGCGGTGTTGGAGCGGCTCATGAACGCGGATCCATCGCGCTTCACGCAGAAAAGCGCGAGGACGGTGCAAAAGGCAGTGAAGGTATGGCGTGCAGAAATAACCGGACAGATCATCCTTGGCGGGGACTGGATGAAGAGCCTCGCCACATCACCACCCGCCGCGGCGGGTGGTGATGTGGCGCATCTTACAGTCGCTCAACTCGGTAACAATCTTCGGTGAGGCAACACGAGGGGGCAATTCTTCGGTTCGGTTAACACAGCAACCTACGCATGGCTTTCGAGCAACGACTCCAAACGGCCATCGGCGAGTTCCTCTCGCACCGCGAAGGTGGGCAGGCAGGCGATGTCATCCTGTTCCCGCGCGGAACGGGGCATCAATTGGGTGTCGGTCTAGACGGAATGCGGATCATTCCGACCAGCGATTTGCCGCCCGGGCCCTGGCGGGCCATTCCGGTGCTCAATTATGGCGATGGCGCTGTGAGCGTGCGGCTGCTGTGCGGTTATCTCCAGTGTGACGCGCTGGCCTTCGCGCCGCTGCGGCAGGCCCTGCCCGAATTCATTCATGTAAGCGCGCGATCCACCACAGGTAGTGTTCTGTTGAAGGCTACGATCGACCAGATGGTTGACGAGATCGACCACCCCCGTGCCGGCGGAGTTTCCATGGTCGGCGCCTGACCGAGATCGTGTTCGTCGAAATCCTGCGCCAGCAGATCATCACCACGCAATCCGGAGAAGACAGATGGCTGGCAGCCTCGCGCGATCCCGTGCTGGTGCGTTGCCTTTCGCTGGTTCATCTCGATCCCTATCGCCAATGGTCGCTTGGTGAACTCGCTGCAGCATCGGGTATTTCGCGCAGCGCTCTGGCCGCGCGATTTCAGGCGATCATCGGAGTCCCACCGCTGCGATACGTGCGCGCATGGCGCCTGCATCTCGCTAGTATTGCGCTTACCATGACCGCGCGCGCCATCGCCGATGTCGCCTGGGAAGCAGGCTATGCGAGCGAAGCGGCCTTCAATCGCGCCTTTTCGCGCGCCTACGGAAGGCCACCCGCCACATGGCGAGGCCGGACAGGATGAGAAGGCCTCGCCTCGACCTTCTTATAATCGAGGCGTCGAATAAACGCCCAAGCGTCCGCCCTCGCCTTGAGCCGTCGTTCGTTGAGCACAGCAAGAACGACGCTAAAGTCCCAGACCCGGACCACGAGGGCTAAAGCCGTTAGGCCATGCAGATCGACACGCCGGTTATTTCTCACCCCGCCTGCCGCGCCGTCGCCTCCAGCTGCGCGATGCGCTCGGAACAAATGGCATGGACCACGCGGCCCAGTTCCTCGACCTGCTCGCCCAGCCAAGTCAGTTCCTCTTCGGTGATCCGGTAGTGCTTGCTGTAGCGCGCCTTGACGAAGGCTTCCTTGAGCTTCTCGAACATGGCCCGCTGCTTGCGGTTGTCACTGGGCCAGACGTGGACCAGCCGGACGTCCAGGCGCTCGGCCTGGGTGCGCAGGAACGCCAGATTGTGGACGTGGGGCGTGTAGAAGGTCACCACGAGGAGGACGCAGTGGTAAAGGCGTTCTGCGGCCTGATGGAGTTCGAAAGCAGCTTTGTTGTGCCATCCGCGCTGCGCTGCTTCATTACCTTGGATTAGAAACTGCTGGGCCGTGGGCATCCACTCCTCAAAATACTCCTTCGCCATCACCAGCGCGGCATGCGGCGTCTTCGGCTTGGGCTGGTGCAGTTCGGTGTCGTCGCTCTGGTAGAGCGCGATGCCATCGCGGGCCACGTCCATGAA
>Ga0105250_10000750_pt1 | contig 19724 bp, 20 predicted proteins | sample KBSS54metaG_FD_80425 | JGI IMG/M metagenome (GOLD analysis project Ga0105250, IMG submission 80425) | Switchgrass rhizosphere microbial communities from Kellogg Biological Station, Michigan, USA - KBS S5-4 metaG | ecosystem: Host-associated > Plants > Roots > Rhizosphere > Soil | place...
ATTGGAGATAACCTCGCACTCCCACTTTTTCACGCCAAAAATCTCTTCCGGCAGCTCGATTTTCAGATTCTGCTTCACGTTCACCTGGCAGGCCAGGCGGCAGCCTTCTTTCGCTTCGCGCTTGTTGATGTGCGAAAGTTCGGTCGGCAGGATATCGCCGCCGCCCTCTTTAATCACCACCCGGCACTGGCCGCAGGAGCCGCCACCGCCACAGGCCGAGGACACGAAGATCCCCTGGCTGGAGAGCATGTTCAGCAGTTTGTCGCCCGCCGGGGCGTTAAAACTCTTGCCCTGATCGCCGTTAACTTCCACCGCAATGTCACCGGTGTTCACCAGCTTTGATTTGGCGAACAGGATCAGCAGTACCAGCACCATAACGATGCCGGTAAACATCGCGACGCCTAAAATAATTTCCATAGATTCTTCCCGCCTTTACAACTGAACACCGGAGAAGGACATAAAGCCCAACGCCATCAGCCCGGTGGTGATAAAGGTAATGCCCAGACCGCGCAGCCCTGCGGGGACGTTGGCATACTTGAGTTTTTCGCGGATCCCCGCCATCGCGACAATCGCCAGCATCCAGCCGGTGCCGGAGCCGAAGCCGTACACCACCGATTCTGCAAAGTTGTAGTCGCGTTGCACCATAAAGGACACGCCGCCGAAAATGGCGCAGTTCACGGTGATCAGCGGCAGGAAAATGCCGAGTGCGTTGTACAACGACGGGAAGAAGCGATCGAGGATCATCTCCAGAATCTGCACCAACGCCGCGATCACGCCGATAAAGGTAATGAAGTTGAGGAAGCTCAGATCGACGCCTTCCATCAACGCGCCATCGCGCAGCACCAGGTTGTAGACCAGATTGTTCGCCGGCACCGAGATGCCGAGCACTATGGTCACCGCGATGCCCAGGCCGAAGGCGGTCGACACCTTCTTCGACACCGCCAGGAAGGTGCACATCCCCAGGAAGAACGCCAACGCCATGTTCTCGACGAACACCGCACGCACAAACAGGCTGATATAATGTTCCATCGGCCGTTACTCCTTTTCGATCTGTGCAGGCTTCAGGGTGCGCAGCACCCAAATCAGCAGGCCGATGATAAAGAACGCGCTCGGCGCCAGCAGGAACAGGCCGTTCGGCTGATACCAGCCGCCGTTTTGCACCGTATCCAGTACCGGAATGCCAAACAGCTTGCCCGAACCAATCAGCTCGCGCAGGAAACCGACCAGCACCAGAATTACCCCATAACCCAGCCCGTTGCCGATACCGTCCATAAAGCTTTCAATCGGCGGCGACTTCATGGCGTAGGCTTCTGCGCGCCCCATCACGATACAGTTGGTGATGATCAGGCCGACAAACACCGACAGCTGCTTGGAAATCTCGAACGCATAGGCGCGCAGCAGCTGATCGACCACAATCACCAGCGAGGCGATAATCGCCATCTGCACGATGATGCGAACGCTGTTCGGAATATGGTGACGGATCAGGGAAATAAAGAAGCTGGAGAACGCCGTGACAAGGGTCACCGCGATGGTCATCACTACCGCCGTTTCCAGCTTGGTGGTCACCGCCAACGCGGAACACACCCCGAGGACCTGCAAGGCTATCGGGTTGTTATCAAACAATGGCCCGAACAGGACCCGCTTAATCTCTTTGGAATCAGCCATTTTTCAGCGCTCCTTCACGAACTTTTTTCAGGAATGGACCGAAACCTTGATCGCCCAGCCAGAAATCAAAAGTGTGCTGCACGCCGTTGGAGGTCAGCGTGGCACCGGACAAACCGTCCACTCCGTGCTCATCCCCCGGGCGCGCCCCGCCTTTCACCACGCGGATCGCCGGCTTGCCGTCGTTATCAAACAGCTTTTTGCCGATCCACTGCCGGCGCCAACCGGCATTCTCAACTTCACCGCCCAGGCCCGGGGTTTCCCCCTGATCGTAATACGTGATGCCTTTCACCCTGTTGCCGTCGCTGTCCAGCGCCACAAAAGCGTACATCATCGACCACAGGCCGGTGCCGTAAACCGGCAGCACGATTTGGTTCACCGCCCCGCCGTTATCACGCACCAGATAGATCTCCGCCCGGTTGCTGCGGCGTTTGATGCCGGCCGGATCTTCGCCCGCCGACAAGGCGACGCTTTTGGCATCGTCACGCAGTGCAGCGGCCAGATCGAACGCCGCCGCATTGCCCGCCACAAACTCGCCGCTGTTCAAATCCAGCAGGCGCGGTTCGATGCGCTGGGTGAACAGCGCCTTGACCTGCTCGCCTTCCATCTTCGGCTGCAACAGGCTAGCCACATCGAGGATATTGCGCTGCTTGTCGAGCAGCTTTTGCTCTTGCTGTTTGGACTTCAGGCCGACGGCGGAACCCGCCACCACTACCGAACACACCAGACACAGCAGCAGCACCACCAGCAGCGTTTTACCGATAGTGTCGTTTTTAGATTCATTCGCCACGGGTTTTTCTCCGCTTGATGTTGGCCTGCACCACCAGATAATCGAACAGCGGCGCGAACAGGTTGGCGAACAGGATCGCCAGCATCATGCCTTCCGGGTAGGCCGGGTTGACCACCCGGATCAACACGCACATCACGCCAATCAGGATGCCGTACCACCACTTTCCCTTGTTGGTAAAGGCGGCGGAAACCGGGTCGGTGGCCATAAAGATCATGCCGAAGGCAAAGCCGCCCAACACCAGATGCCAATACCACGGCATGGCGAACAGCGGGTTGGTGGCGGAGCCGATGCTGTTGAACAGGAAGGCGGTTGCCATCATGCCGAGCATCACGCCGGCGACAATGCGCCAGGAAGCCACGCGGCCAAACAGGATAATCGCACCGCCGATCAGGATCATCAGCGTGGAGACCTCACCGACCGAACCCGGGATGTTGCCGAGGAAGGCGTCCATCCAACTGATCGACTGACCGGTAGCTACGTTGCTCAGGCTGTGCGCCCCGCCCACGCTCCATTGCGCCAAGGGCGTCGCGCCGGAGAAGCCGTCGGCGGCGGTCCACACCAGGTCACCGGAGATCTGCGCCGGATAAGCGAAGAACAGGAAAGCGCGCCCCGCCAGCGCCGGGTTGAGGAAATTGCGCCCGGTGCCGCCGAAAATCTCTTTCGCCACCACCACGCCGAAGCTGATGCCCAGCGCCGCCTGCCACAGCGGCAGCGTTGGCGGCACAATCAGCGCAAACAAAATAGAGGTGACGAAGAAACCTTCGTTAATCTCATGCTTGCGGATGACCGCGAACAGCACTTCCCAGAAACCGCCGACGAGAAACACCACGGCGTAGATCGGCATAAAGTAGCAGGCGCCCAGCACCATTTTGCTGATCCAGCCGGCATCCGCCGCCAGCGACGCCCCCAGCCATTGCGCCAACCGGTAATGCCAGTCGCCCGCCAGCACCTGCTGCAGTTGCTCGCCGCTGTACAGATGGTGCAGCGCCGGGATGGCCTGCTGGCCGACGTTGTACATACCCCAGAACATCGCCGGGAATACCGCCAACCACACCAGGATCATCATGCGTTTCAGATCGATGGCGTCGCGCACGTGCGAAGCGCCGCGCGTCACCAGACCGGGGGTATAAAACACCGTGGTGGTCGCTTCAAACAGCGGGTACCACTTTTCCAGCTTGCCGCCCGGCGTGAAGTGATGCTCGATCTTGTCAAAAAAGTTCTTCAGGCCCATCGGTTATCCTTCCTGCTCAATCTTGGTCAGCACGTCGCGCAGCACCGGCGCATATTCATACTTGCCCGGACAAACGAAAGTGCACAGCGCCAGATCTTCCTCATCCAGCTCCAGACAACCCAGCGCCTGCGCGCTGTCAGTATCGCCCGCCAGCAGATCGCGCAGCAGCAGAGTCGGCAGAATGTCCAGCGGCATCACCCGTTCGTAGTTGCCGATCGGGACCATTGCGCGCTCGCCGCCGTGTGTGGTGGTCGAGAAGGCGAACAGCTTATTTTTCAGGAAGTGGCCCAGCGTGGTGCGGGTAATGGAGAATTTGTCCGGCGAAGGCGCGATCCAGCCGAACAGCTGTTTATCACGCCCTTCCTGCAGCACGCAAACCTGCGAGTGAAAACGGCCGAGATACGCATTCGGGCAGGCGACATGAGTACCGCTCAGTACCGAGCCGGAAATCACCCGGTTCTCGCCGCTTTTAAGGCGACCGGCGGTAAGTTGCTCAATGCTGGCGCCCAACCGGGTACGCAGCAGCACCGGCTGTTCCACCTGCGGCCCGGCCAGCGCCACCACCCGACGGGTATCGAGATGGCCGGTGGTGAACAGCGTGCCGATGGCGATGACGTCCTGATAGCCGATATGCCAGACGGTTTTTTTCAAACTGACCGGTTCGAGGAAGTGAATGTGGGTGCCCACCAGCCCGGCGGGATGCGGGCCGGCGAATTCGTTGTAGGTTATCTGCGCGCCAGGCTGTTTGCCCAGATTCGCACCTGCGGCGTGGCAAACGTGCAGCTTGCCGTCGGTCAGGCGCGCCAGCACCGCCAGCCCGGCGTTAAAGGCCTCCCGTTGCCCGGCAATGATCACCTGCGGATCGGCGGCCAACGGCTGGCTGTCCATGGCGGTCACGAAGATGGCGCGCGGGATGGTGCCGGGACACGGCGTTTTACTGAAGGGGCGGGTGCGCAGCGCGGTCCACAGGCCGCTGGCGATCAGTTCGCCTTCAACCTGCTCTCGCGGCAGCTCCGCCAGTTCGGCGACCGGATAATGAGCGAACTCAAGTTGCTCGTCACCGCCGTTTTCTATCGCAATCACCACGGACTGCAACACACGGCGCTCACCGCGGTTGATTGCCGCAATGCGCCCGCTGGCGGGAGCCGTGAAGAAAACCCCGGGGTTCTTTTTATCTTCGAACAGCGCCTGGCCTTTCTTAACGGTATCGCCTTCCTGCACTAACATGGAAGGGCGCATGCCGACGTATTCTTCCCCAAGCAGGGCAACATGCTGAACTGGTGGGCCGTCCTGAATCGCCTGAACCGGGGCTCCGGCAATGGGCAGATCTAACCCTTTTCTGATTTTAATCATAGGATTTATACGATGTTGGCTAGGTTTACACGTCTTACCGGCCCCAGAGGCTGGTGCTGACGATGCCTGGATGATGAGACTGCAACGGCAGCCTCCGGGTTAAGCGCAACGGCATCACGCTCAACATGAATTTTTTCGCGCCGATAAAATGGGGTTACGCACATTCCCTTGATTAACTCCCGCCGGCCTCGTTTGGCACGATAAAAAAGGTTTTCTCGACAAAAACGCTGTTAATACCTTGTTGCCGCAGAGCCCATGGTATCGCCATGGAGATAAGCTCAAGGCCTTCTTATGCAACTGCAACAACAGGTTAATTGGAGCCGGAATATTAACATTTTTCACCACTTTGTTCTGCGTTGAGCAGTGACCTGAGTCAAGCAAATGCAATTAAATTTCTGCTGTTTTGCATCACCAATCGTTAAAAACTGCCTGTCGATTCACTTTTATCGAAGTTTGTAGTTTTTTTATACATATCGCATATTTCTAAAAAAAAACACACTGGTAATCTGGCGGGGTTTTAACGCAGTAAAACAATAATCAGTGGCATGCCGGCCGAGTTCATTGAGCCAGCAGATAAATATAAGCAGGAATAATAATGAGCAAAATCGCGCTGTTGTTTGCGATGCTTTTTTCTTTGCCGATGATCACGGCCTGCAGCGCCAGCGAGCAGGTTCCCGAGGCACCGGTAGTTAAACAGCAATTAGTAGGTTCACCGGTCTATATTCAGATCTTCAAAGAAGAACGCACGCTGGAATTGTATGCCAAAATGGGCAACGAATTCCGTCTGGTGAACTCCTTCCGCATCTGTAATTTTTCCGGCGGACTCGGCCCGAAACGCCGTGAAGGCGACTTCAAAAGCCCGGAAGGTTTTTATAGCGTCGACGCACGCCATCTGAAACCCGACAGCAAATATTATCGCGCAATAAATATCGGCTTCCCGAACGATTACGACAAGTAGCAGGGTTATTCCGGCGCTTATCTGATGATCCACGGCGAATGTAAATCGATTGGCTGTTACGCGATGACCAACACCTATATGGATGAGATCTACCGTTACGTAGAAGCCGCATTCGCTTATGGTCAGAACCGGATCGATATCAGCATCTATCCGTTCCGCATGACCGAACAGAACCTGAAGCGTCACCGCTCATCCAGCGATATCGCCTTCTGGAACCAGTTGAAACCGGGCTACGACTACTTCGTCAAGAATCACCAGCCACCGGTGGTCAGCGTCTCCAATGGCCAGTACGTGCTGGGTCAGCCCGTCATGAGCAGCAACCAGATGACGCAGTACGCATCAACGGCTCCCGCTGCCAGCACCAACCCCTTCGCTCAAACCAAGCCGCTCACCGAAGTGAAATAATGCGAACTCGCCTGGCGCAATCTTGTGCCAGGTTTCATTCGCCGTCAGCGGTTGGGTAGCAATCACGGTGACCACATCGTCAGGTGTGGTCTGCTGCTGAAAATCAATCTCCACATCCTGATCGAGCAACGTGGCTTTGCCAAACGGCGCGCGGCGGGTGATCCAATATAAGTTGGTGGAGCAGTAGGCCATCACAAAACGCCCGTCCGACAGCAACATATTGAATACCCCTTTCTTGCGCAGTTGATCCGCCAGCAAAGCGATATAGCGGAATACCGGCGGCCAACGGCTCGGGGTGCGCGGGTATTTCAGGGAAAGCTGATGCAGCAGCCAGCAGAACGCATATTCGCTGTCAGTCTGGCCCACCGGGCGGAAGGTGCCGGTTTCCAACTGGCGATAGCCTTTCAACTGACCATTGTGCGCGTAGGTCCAGTTGCGGCCCCACAGTTCGCGGGTAAAGGGGTGGGTATTTTCCAGCGCCACTTCGCCGCGGTTGGCCTGGCGGATATGCGAGACCACCGCGCAGGATTTGATCGGGTACTCCTGCACCAGGCGGGCGATCGGCGAATCGAAACTCGGTTGGGGATCCTTAAACGTACGGCAGCCGTTCCCTTCATAGAAGGTAATGCCCCAGCCATCTTTATGTGGCCCGGTACGGCCACCGCGCTGAACCAGCCCGGTAAAGCTAAAGCAGATATCGGTCGGTACGTTCGCGCTCATCCCGAGCAGTTCACACATCGCTTGCCACTCCTTACCCACACTGGCACTGTCTATGCGGGCGCAGCATGCGGCGCCCCTAAAGATGTCGCGGGGGCGGCATGCCCCCTGAAGCCATTACGCTTTAACCATCTCTTTTTCAATCAGCTGAATCAAGATGTGAATCGCTTTGATATGGATTTCCTGAATACGGTCTGCGTAGCCGAAGTGCGGTACGCGGATTTCACATCGGCGGAGCCGGCCATTTTGCCGCCGTCTTTACCCGTCAGGGTGATCACTTTCATCCCTTTGGCGCGCGCCGCTTCGATAGCTTTAATGATGTTGCCCGAATTGCCCGAAGTGGAAATACCCAACAATACGTCGCCTTCGCGGCCTACCGCTTCCACGTAACGTGAGAACACGTATTCGTAACCGAAATCGTTGCTGACGCAAGACAGGTGGCTGACATCGGAAATGGCAATCGCCGGATAGCCCGGGCGGTTTTCGCGGTAGCGACCGGTCAGCTCTTCGGCAAAGTGCATGGCGTCACAGTGAGAACCGCCATTGCCACAGGAAATCACTTTCCCACCGGCTTTAAAGGAATCGGCCAGCAGCACTGCCGCGCGTTGAATGGCGTCGATATTGGCATCGTCATTGATAAATTTCGCCAGGGTATCGGCCGCTTCGTTCAGTTCACTGCGAATAAGGTCGTGGTACATGAGGAACCTCTTGTTATCGTCAATCTTCCGCTTCGCAGTGTACCGGATCGGGGAAAAACCGAGAAGCACTGTGAGCCAAACAGCGCGCCGGTTGAGGTACGAGTGAGGTTTTTGATTATTGATGCGCTCAGTTTGTGACTTGAGTTGTAATTAAACTGTAAATGCATTGATAAAAATATGGGGTTGTACTAAAACCTATTACATACATACAACAGGTCAGACCTCTTACTACTTCGGAGCTTCTTATGATGGTTCTTAGTATTGTTGTTTTACTGGCACTCATTGGTGTGATGTTTTATCACCGAGTGAACCTCACCCTCAGTAGCCTTATTCTGCTGGCATACACCGCCGCCATGGGCGTTATCGGCCTGTGGACCTTCTGGATGCTGCTGCCGCTGGCGATCGTCCTTCTGCCGCTGAACGTGACTTCCCTGCGCCGTTCGATGCTGTCCGCTCCGGCGCTGCGCGCGTTCCGCAAGGTAATGCCGCCGATGTCCACCACCGAGAAAGAAGCGATCGAAGCCGGCACCACCTGGTGGGAAGGCGATCTGTTCCGCGGCCAACCGGACTGGAACAAGCTGCATAACTACCCGAAACCGCAACTGACCGCCGAAGAACAGGCGTTTATCGACGGCCCGGTGGAGGAAGCCTGCCGCATGGCGAACGACTTCCAGATCACCCATGAACTGGCCGACTTGCCGCCGGAACTGTGGGCCTATCTGAAAGAACACCGTTTCTTTGCGATGATCATCAAGAAAGAATACGGCGGCCTGGACTTCTCTCCTTATGCCCAGGCGCGCGTGCTGCAAAAACTGTCCGGCGTTTCCGGCATTCTGGCAATCACCGTCGGCGTGCCAAACTCCCTCGGCCCAGGTGAACTGCTGCAGCACTACGGCACCGACGAGCAGAAAAACCACTACCTGCCGGGCCTGGCGCGCGGCGACGAGATCCCTTGTTTTGCCCTGACCAGCCCGGAAGCGGGTTCAGACGCCGGCGCTATTCCGGATGTCGGCACCGTCTGCATGGGCGAGTGGCAAGGCGAACAGGTATTGGGCATGCGCCTGACCTGGAACAAACGCTATATCACGCTGGCGCCGGTCGCAACCGTGCTGGGCCTGGCGTTCAAACTGCATGACCCGAACCGCCTGCTGAGCGATAACGAATCACCGGGCATCACCTGCGCGCTGATCCCGACCAGCACCCCAGGCGTTGAAATCGGCAATCGCCACTTCCCGCTGAACGTGCCGTTCCAGAATGGCCCAACCCGCGGCAACGACGTGTTCGTCCCTATCGATTACATTATCGGCGGGCCAAAAATGGCCGGCCAGGGCTGGCGCATGCTGGTTGAGTGTCTGTCGGTAGGCCGCGGCATCACCCTGCCTTCCAACTCGACCGGCAGCGTGAAGTCTATGGCGCTGGCAATTGGCGCTTACGCCCATATCCGCCGTCAGTTCAAGATCTCTATCGGCAAGATGGAAGGCATCGAAGAGCCGTTGGCGCGTATCGCCGGTAACACCTATGTGATGGATGCGGCGGCAACGCTGATCACCAGCGGCCTGATGCTGGGCGAGAAACCGGCGGTGCTGTCAGCCATCGTGAAATACCACTGTACCCACAGAGGCCAGCAGGCAATCATTGATGCAATGGATATCGCCGGCGGTAAGGGCATCATGTTGGGCAAATCCAACTTCCTGGCCCGAGCCTACCAGGGCGCACCGATCGCCATCACGGTTGAAGGCGCCAATATCCTGACCCGCACCATGATGATCTTCGGCCAGGGCGCCATCCGCTGCCATCCCTACGTACTGGACGAAATGGCGGCTGCGCAAAGCAATGATCTGAACGCCTTCGACAAATCGCTGTTCGGCCATCTGGGCCACGTGGGCAGCAGCAAGGTACGCAGCTTCTGGCTGGGCCTGACCAATGGCCGCACCAGCAGCACGCCGACCAAAGATGCGACACGCCGTTACTACCAACAGTTGAACCGCCTGAGCGCGAACCTGGCGCTGCTGTCGGACGTCTCCATGGGCGTGCTGGGCGGCAGCCTGAAACGCCGCGAGCGTATCTCCGCCCGTCTGGGGGATATTCTCAGCCAGATGTACCTGGCTTCCGCGACGCTGAAACGTTTTGAGGATGAAGGCCGTCAGAAAGAAGATTTGCCACTGGTACACTGGGGGGTGCAGGACAGTCTGCATCAGGCAGAACAGGCGTTGGACGATCTGCTGCGCAACTTCCCGAACCGCTTTATCGCTGGCGCGATGCGCTTCGTGATCTTCCCGTTCGGCCGCGTGCATACCGCACCTTCTGACCGTCTGGACCACCAGTTGGCCAAGATCATCCAGCAGCCGTCCGCAACCCGCAGCCGTTTGGGCCGTGGCCAGTACCTGACGCCAAGCGAGCATAACCCGGTTGGCCTATTGGAATCCGCGCTGGCTGACGTCATTGCCGCCGAGCCGATTCATCTGCGCCTGTGCAAGGAAAGCGGCAAAAACCTGCCGTTTACCCGTTTGGATCGCCTGGCACAGCGTGCGCTGGAAGAAGGCAAGATCAGCGCCGATGAAGCGAAGATCCTGGTGAAAGCCGAAGAGAGCCGCCTGCGTTCCATCAACGTAGATGACTTCGAGCCGGATGCGCTGGCGGCCAACAAGCCGGAAAAGCCGGTAGCGCCGTCTAAACGCCAGCAGCACACCGAAGCGGCGTAACAGCGTTACTCCCATTCACCCAGGGGCGATGATTATCGCCCCTTTTTCTTTTTGTGCTGCAGCAAAATGCGCAGCGGCTCGCAGCCTTGCCAGAACGACTAATTTAACCCCAGGAATAATCGGATAGACTGCATAGCGGTTGCTCTGGATCTTTCTTTCCGGGGCATAAGCAACGGATAGAAAGAGAAAGGCCCCGAGTCGATATTATCAACCCGAGGCCACTCTGAATGTCTAGCAACATCAGGTTAGCCTCTTACCCGCCGGAAGGCAAGGATAAGGAGGTCAGAAATGCAGCAAGAACGGGTCGTTCTGAGGCTGATGATTATCTGCATGACGCTGATTGCGTTCATGTTGATCACTCGCGGTTCGCTATGTGAACTGCGCATCAAACTGGGAGACACGGAGGTTGCGGCCATTTTGGCTTACGAATCCGAAGGGTAAGGCAACCCAACGGCGGGGTTCGCCCCGCCTGTTGGTTGTCAGACAGAGATCCATGAGCACCCTCTTCCTGCCGGCGGTGCCCAAACAACGCCTAGCCGTTCTGGCGGATACGCGCCAGCAGTGCGTCGATATGCTCAATCTGCGCCGCGTTGACGATCAGCGCACGGCCCAGGCTCAGGGCACTGCGCTGGCATTCGGCGCGCATTTCGGCATCGCTGATGCTGTCCAGATCGGCGACGTGTGCCAGACCGATAGTGCGGCGGATCAGCTCGCTGCCGCAGTAACCTATGGCATCAGTCCATACCTGCTGCAGGAACTGTTCGGCATAGCCCGGCACCGCCAGCGCTATCTCGCGGGTTTGTTGGTGGCACAATGACAGGAAGCGATCGGCAAAAATCAGCCAGAGTTCACGCACGTCCTGCAGGCGCTGCTCCCGCCCCGCGGCGGCATCGCGTGGCCCTAACAGGCCAGGCAGGCCGCAGTAATTCAGCAACAGGTTACCCAACGCGCTGCCGACGTCAAAACCTATCGGGCCATAGAAACCAAACTCGGCATCTATCGCCTTCAGCTTGCCTTCCGCAACAAAAATCGAGCCGCTGTGAATATCGCCATGCAGCAGCGCTTCCGCCTTGCTGAGAAAACGGTGCTTCAGTCCGGCCACCGCCAGCCTCAGCGCGGTATCGTCCCGCAGCGCTCGCACCTGCGGCAGCAGCGCCCCGTCGAACTGATTGCGTTCGTGATCGATATAGGGATCGGTAAAGAACAGATCTTCGGTGATCTGGCACAGCTCAGGGTTGGTGAAGCGGCTGACCTCGGTCTTTTTTTCTTGCGCCGTCTGGTAAAAATCGGAGGTATGAAACAGGGTTTGCGCCAGATATTCCGCCAGTTGTCCGGCCGCCAACGGGTAATAGTGGCCTTTGATCAGCTCGTTGCGCCAGATATGGTGATCGGAAAGATCCTCCTGCACCATCACCGCCAATTCAGGATCGTGATGCAGCACCTTCACCGTATGCCGTGGGCAAAAACCGCCGTGGATCAACAGGGTTTCCGCTTCAATGCGCGCCCGATCCAGGGTCAGCGGCCAGGATTCGCCCACGCAGCGTACGTACGGCAACGCCTGTTTGACGATCACCCGGCTTACGCCGTCGCGATCGCGGATTTTGAACACCAGGTTCAGGTTGCCGTCACCAATCTCGTCAGCGCTCACCAGCGCCTGCGGATCGGCCAACTGCCCGTATTGGCGGGCATATTCAACGGCATCGGCAGCAGTAAAGGTACGATAAAGCGACATTCCCAACCCCTCTGATTTTTCTCACTGACGCAGCGATGTTATTTTTTAGACGTAAAAGCATTTGGACGTCTATACATCCGTATGGCATGTTGGCAGAATACCTTTTCAGATGCAATAACAACGCAACAAGGATTTAACTGCCGATGCAATCGCTTAACACCACCAGTTTGACCCTGAGTGACAACCGACTTTGGATCCTCGATCAGCAGGCTTTACCGCAGGAAAAACAGTGGCGCCAATGTGACACCGTAGAAGAGTTGGTCGATCATATCCTCACCTTGCGGGTACGGGGCGCTCCGCTTATCGGCCTGTCCGCCAGCCTGTTGCTGGCGCTGCTGGCGGAACGCGGTCTGCCGCGTGAAGAACTGGAGCAAGCCTTGGCCACCTTACGCGCCTCGCGCCCGACAGCGGTTAATCTGATGAACAATCTGGACCGCATGAAGCAGGCTCTGGCACAACCGCAGTGGGTGCCTGCGATGGTGGAGGAAGCGTTGCGACTGGTGGAAGAAGACCGTAAGTTGTGCGATCGGATCGCCGATCACGGCGCGGAACTGGTACAGCCCGGCAGCCGCCTGCTGACCCATTGCAATACCGGTGGCCTGGCGACCGCCGGTATCGGCACGGCTATCGGGGTGTTGCTGCGCGCCCATCAGCAAGGGAAAGTACAACAGGTGTGGGTCGACGAAACCCGTCCGTTGCTGCAAGGCGGCCGTCTTACCGCCTGGGAGCTGGGCGAGCTCGGCATTCCCTACCGGTTGATTTGCGATTCGATGGCCGCCAGCCTGATGGCGCAGGGCCAGGTAGATGCCGTGTGGGTTGGCGCAGACCGCATTGCCGCCAACGGCGACGTCGCCAACAAGATTGGCACCTACAGCCTGGCGGTGCTGGCGCACTATCACCGCATTCCGTTCTACGTGGCCGCCCCGCACACCACCCACGATCCGCACTGCCCGAACGGCGCGGCCATCCCGATTGAGCAACGGGCCGCAACCGAAGTGACCGGCGTGTCCGGCAGTTTCGGATCATGCCAGTGGGCGCCTGCCGATGCCCCGGTTTATAACCCGGCGTTTGACGTGACGCCTGCGGCGCTGATTAGCGGTTGGGTGTTCGACAGCGGCGTGATTACGCCGCAACAGGTTAATGACGGGATCTTCCAGCGGGCACTGGGGTAATTACAATAACGGGGTGCAAAAGCCGCCCCGTTAAACGTTAATCCAGGCGCGGATAGGCATCGGCGATCCTGTCGCCGGTGAAATGCGCGACCCAACCTTCCGGATTATCGAAGACGCGGATCGCGGTAAAGTTGGGCGCCGACCCCATGTCGAACCAGTGACGGGTATTGGCTGGTACCGAGATCAGATCGTTCTTCTCGCACAGGATCTGGAAGATCTTGCCATCCAGATGCAGGCAAAACAGCCCCGCGCCGGCCACAAAGAAGCGCACCTCATCTTCGCCGTGCGTATGTTCGGAAAGAAATTTGCTGCGCAAGACTTCGCGTTGCTCATTATCCGGACGCATGCTGATCACGTCCCAACTCTGATAACCCTTCTCCGCCACCAGCCGATCAATCTCGTGCTGATAGGCGGCAATCACCGCCGCCGGCTCCGGGTTTTCACCCAGTTCGCGATCCGCCTGCCAGCGCTCGAAGCGCACGCCAATTTGCGTCAGTTGCCGTTGAATGGCCTCGGCATCCTGGCTTTGCCATAACGGCTGCTGCGGCTCTTTATCGCTGAAAATGGTCAATCCACTCATGAGGCAAACTCCCCTAAATCGATCTGATCAAAACGGTTAACCTGCGGGTGCCGGCTCTGCGCATCGGCGTCGTCGCGGATCAACTGACAAGTACGCCAGCCTGCGGCGCGTGCGGCGTCCAACTCTTGATGAATGTCGGAAAGAAACAACAGCTCGTCGGGCGCAATGCCTATTTCAGCGGCGATATTTCGGTACGAAGCGGTTTCACGCTTGGCGCCGACGTGGGTATCGAAATAGCCGCTGAACAGAGGCTGTAAATCCCCGGCGTCGCTGTAGCCGAACAGCAGCTTTTGCGCCTCCACCGAGCCGGAAGAGTAGACGTACAGTTTCAACCCTTGCAGCTGCCAGGCGGCCAGTTGCCCAGCCACTTCCGGGTACAGATGGCCGCGAAAATCACCGTTCCGGTAGCCGCTGCGCCAAATGATGCCCTGCAGCGCCTTCAGCGCGGTGGATTTGCGATCTTCATCCATAAAACGGTACAGCGCGGCAATCAGTTGCTCAATGTCCGCCTGCGGTTGCTCAATCTCCTGCCGCAGCGCGGCCAGCGGTGCGGCCACTTCGGCATCGGCAGCGTGCTGACGGAGAAACTCGGCCAGCCGCTCACGCGCATAGGGAAACAGCACCTGGTGCACGAAGCGAATATCGCTGGTGGTGCCTTCAATATCGGTGACGATGGCGCGGATCATTTAGCCTCCAGTAAACGGCGTTGCAGTTCGCACTGGAACAGGAACTCCAGCCCTTCAAGGTGACGACGGGCTTCCGCGACCTGGCGGCCCCAGCAATACAGGCCGTGTCCACGGACCAGAAAACCGTACTGCAGTGGCGTCACTTCGGCATACGCCGCCACGCGCGCCGCAAGCCGCGGAATATCCTGATCGTTATCGAAAATGGGAATAATCACGCTGTCCAGATGGCTGCTCTGGCCGCCGAGCGATTTTTGCATTTCATAGCCCTGCAACACCAGCCCATCGCTGCGTTCAACGCGCGACAGTACGGTCGCATTCACCGAATGGGTGTGCAGTACCGCACCTATCTGCGGATACAGCCGGTAAACCAGGGTATGCAGGCCGGTTTCCGCCGAAGGCGTGCGGCCGCTCGGCACATGATTGGTCGCCGTTTCCACCAGCAGGAAGTCCGTTTCGGTCAGGCTGCCTTTATCCTTGCCGGATTCGGTCACCAGGCAGCGTTGATTGTCGAGACGCAGCGACATATTGCCGCCGGTCGCCGGGCACCAGCCCTTTTCGCCAATCCAGTGGCAGGCAGCCAATAACGCTATAAGTTGCGGATTTTCTGTCATTATTTTTCCCGGTCAGTAAGGTCGTCCAGCAGGTGAAGCTTAGAATGATTTGCTTATATAGTTAGATCTTTTCTTCATTTAGCCATCTAAGCGTCTTGATTGCCAAATACTAACATCGTGTTATATTGACGGCAACCTAAGCGCCAGGAGTATTAGCCTGCTATGAGCACATCAGCATTGATTCCCGACAGTAAATTGCCCGCTCTGGGCACCACCATTTTCACGCAGATGAGTGCGCTGGCGGCGCAGTATCAGGCGATCAACCTGTCGCAGGGCTTCCCCGATTTCGATGGCCCGGATTATCTGAAAGATCGCCTGGCCTGGCACGTCAGCCAGGGGGCCAACCAATATGCCCCCATGACCGGTGTTGCGCCATTGCGCGAAGCCATCGCCGAGAAAACCGCCGGGCTGTACGGCTGGCTGCCGGACGCCGCCAGCGAAATCACGGTGACGGCAGGCGCCACAGAAGCGCTGTTCGCCGCCATCAGCGCCTTGGTGCGCCCCGGCGATGAAGTGATTTGTTTCGACCCGAGCTACGACAGCTATGCGCCGGCGGTCACGCTGTCCGGCGGCACATTGAAGCGCATTGCGCTACAGCCGCCTGCATTCGGCGTGGACTGGCAGCAGTTTGCCGAAGTGCTTTCGCCACGTACCCGGTTGGTGATCCTCAATACGCCGCACAACCCGTCCGCCACCACCTGGCAGGCGGAATATATGCAACAGCTGTGGCGCGCGATTAGCGATCACGAAATCTATGTGCTGAGCGACGAAGTGTATGAGCATATTTGCTTTGCCCAGGGCGGCCATGCCAGCGTGCTGGCCCATCCGCAACTGCGGCAACGCGCCATTGCGGTGTCTTCTTTCGGCAAAACCTTCCACATGACAGGCTGGAAAGTGGGTTACTGCGTGGCTCCCGCCGCGCTGAGCGCCGAAGTACGTAAAGTGCATCAATACCTGACTTTCTCGGTCAATACCCCGGCACAGCTGGCGCTGGCGGATATGCTGCGCAGCGAGCCGGAGCATTGGCAGCAGTTGTCGGCGTTTTACCGCGCCAAGCGCGATCGCTTTGTGCAGGCGCTGTCAAACAGCCGACTGGAAATTTTACCCTGTGAAGGTACATACTTCTTGCTGGCGGATTACAGCGCGGTCTCCGATTTGGATGACGTCGCTTTCTGTCATTGGTTAACCGAGCACGTGGGCGTGGCGGCAATTCCGCTGTCGGTCTTCTGTGCCGATCCTTTCCCTCATAAATTGATCCGGCTGTGCTTCGCTAAACAGGACGCCACGCTGGATGCGGCTGCGGAGCGGTTATGTCGACTTTAAAAATTACCCTGTTGCAGCAACCGCTGGTCTGGCGCGACGGCGAAGCCAACCTGCGCCATTTCGATGAGCTGCTGGCACCGCTGACCGGCCGTGATCTGATCGTGCTGCCGGAAATGTTCACCACCGGCTTCGCGATGGACGCCGGGGAAAGCGCGCTGCCGGAACAACAGGTGATCGCCTGGCTGCACGGCTGGGCCGGCAAAAGCAACGCTCTGGTCGGTGGCAGCGTGGCGCTGAAAACTGCCGAGGGCGCAGTCAACCGTTTCTTGTTGGTCGAACCTCACGGCCGGGTGCATGCTTACGATAAGCGCCACCTGTTCCGCATGGCCGGCGAGCACCTGCATTACCGCGCCGGTAAAAAACGCGAGATTTTCGAATGGCGCGGCTGGCGCATTCTGCCGCAGATCTGTTACGACCTGCGCTTCCCGGTGTGGTCCCGCTACCAGCAGGATTACGATTTGGCGCTGTACGTCGCCAATTGGCCGGCGCCGCGCAGCAAACACTGGCAAACGCTGCTGGCCGCACGCGCCATTGAGAATCAGGTCTACGTGGCCGGCTGCAACCGCGTTGGCGAAGACGGCAACGGGCTGAACTACAGCGGCGACAGCCTGATCCTCAGCCCGCAAGGCGAAACGCTGGCGCAGGCGGAACCGGGCACCGCCGCACGGTTGGACGCCGAACTGTCGCTGGAAAACCTGCAGAGTTACCGCAGCGCTTTCCCGGCCTGGCGCGATGCCGACAGCTTCCTGCGGCACGATTGATCCTTTGATCCTTACGGGCGCAGTCCGCTGCGCCCGCTCTCTTCAGAAAAGCTCCTCCTCCGTCGCATTTTTCTCTGCCGCATCGATCCGGTTGAACAACAGATTCAGCAACAGCGCCGCCAGACACGACGCGCTAATGCCAGAATGCAGCAAAGTGCGGACCCAATTCGGGAACTGATCGTAAAAAGTCGGCATCACAATCGGGATCATGCCGAAGGCAATCGCCGTCGCCACCACCACCAGATTCATGTTGTCCTTATACTCCACCTTCGCCAGAGTGCGAATGCCGCTGGCGGCCACCGAACCGAACAGCACCACGCCGGCGCCGCCCAATACCGGCAACGGAATGCAGGCCACCAGCCGCCCCAGAACCGGCAACACACCCAGCAGCACCAGAATGGCGCCCCCGGCACTGACCACAAAACGGCTTTTCACGCCGGTGATTGCCACCAGGCCGATATTCTGGGCAAACGAGCTTTGCGGGAATGAGTTAAATACCGGCGACAGCGCACTGGAGAGCATATCGGCGCGCAGCCCCTTGGCGATACGACGCGAATTGACCGGCGAACCCACAATTTCCCCCACCGCCATCAGCCCGGCGGTGGTTTCCGTCAACAGCACCAGCACGATCAACAGCATAGACAGGATCGCGCTCAGCTCGAAGGTTGGCCAACCGTAGGCGAAAGGTTCGGGGAAGGCCAGCCACGGCCCGTTGCCCACGGCGGCAAAGCTCACTTTCCCCGCCAGCGCCGCCGCTACGCAGCCCACGGCCATCGCCAGCAGTACCGACAACCGCTTCAACGTCGGGGAACCGATCTTATTGAGCAACAAAATGACCGCCAGCGTGAAAGCGGCCAGGCCAATATTCCCGGTCGCCCCCCAATCCGCCGCCTTGGCGTTGCCGCCCATCGCCCAGCGCACCGCCACCGGCATCAACGACAGCCCGATCACCGTCACCACGGTGCCGGTCACCACCGGCGGGAAGAAGCGGATAATTTGCGAGAAAAACGGCGCGATCAACAGCCCCGCCAGCGAGGCGGCGATCACCGCACCGAATACCGCAGGCAGCCCGCCGTCCCCGGTGACGATAGTCACCATGGTCGCCACCCCGGCGAAGGAAACGCCCTGCACCAGCGGCAGGCGTGAACCCAGGCCGGGCAGGCCGAGGGTTTGCAGCAACGTCGCCAGCCCGCTGACAAACAGCGCCGCCGTCACCAACATGCCAATCTGCGGCGCGCCTAAACCCGCAGCCGAACCGATGATCAAGGGTGGCGCGATAATTCCACCGTACATGGTTAAAATATGCTGCAGGCCGAAAGCAAAGGTTTTTCCCAGCGGCAGTTTTTCATCTTCCGGGCAGCATGAAGCCGCACCCTTATCCTGAGACAGAGCCATATTTCCCCCGTTTGCTGGGTGATTGAATCCTGGAGCGCGGTACGCCGCGCCCGAGGGTACGTCAGTGGATCAGATCAACTGCCGCGGTAGGTCGAGTACGAATAGGGGCTGATTAACAGCGGTAAATGGTAATGCTGCGTCGCATCGCCGACGACAAAATCGATAATCGCCGTGGCATACAGCGTGTCGCGTCGGCCTGCGGCAAAATAGCCGCCGAGATCGGCAGACAGACGGTAATGTCCGGCGGTCAGGCCATCCGGCGTCAGGTTGCGCGCACGGCCGTCGGCATCGGTATGGCTTTCGGCCTGCATCCGCCACTGCCCGTCGTGCTCTCTCTCCAGCCACACCCGCACGTCTGCCGCAGGTTTGCCGAGTGAGGTGTCCAGAATATGGGTGCTGATATTACTCATCGCTCAGTAACTCCTTCAAACGCAGCATCACGATTTCACGCCGCTGTTCGGCGGTTTCCCGCTGCTCCTGCTCCGCATTGTTGCTCAACCGACGTTCCAGCTCACGCAATATAGCCTGCCCATCGCGGCCGACAGCGCGGATCAGAAACACCTGACCAAATCGCGCTTCATAACGCCGATTGCCTGCCAGCAGCGCCTCGGCCAGTGCAACATCCTGCGCGTCGACCGCCGCCTGCTCACGCCGGGAAAATTGCGCCTCGCGGCCTGGCCCGCCTGCACGCTCGCCGATGCGCGGGTGCTGCGCCAGCGCCCGATTGACGTCCTCCGCCTGCCAGCGCTGTGACGCCTGCCGGGCAAGCTCCAATGCGGCATCAATGCCGACGAACGGCCGGGCAGCAATTACCGCACCGATCCAGGAAGGAATATCCACGCAGGGACGCAGCAACCGCTCGGCTTCCAGCGGCGACAGCCGGTTAAACGCTTGCAAATCCATCAGGCTTCCCCCCAACTGCCAACCGTCTGGCAGTAGGCCTGAATC
>Ga0105250_10000753_pt1 | contig 19700 bp, 17 predicted proteins | sample KBSS54metaG_FD_80425 | JGI IMG/M metagenome (GOLD analysis project Ga0105250, IMG submission 80425) | Switchgrass rhizosphere microbial communities from Kellogg Biological Station, Michigan, USA - KBS S5-4 metaG | ecosystem: Host-associated > Plants > Roots > Rhizosphere > Soil | place...
ACCAGCCCTGGCGCTTCAATCACCAGACCATCTTCCTGACGTTCTTTCAGCAACCCTTCAAACACATTGACCGAACCTATAAATTCCGCGCTGTAGCGCGTGGTCGGATGCTCGTAAATCTCTTCGGGTTCGCCGATTTGCACGAACTTGCCGCGGTTCATGATCGCGATACGTCCGGCCATGGTCATGGCCTCTTCCTGATCGTGCGTTACCATCACACAGGTCGCGCCCACGCGCTCAAGAATATCCACCACTTCGAGCTGCATACGGTCGCGCAGCTTTTTGTCCAGCGCCCCCATGGGCTCGTCAAGCAGCAGCAGCTTTGGCCGTTTTGCCAGGCTACGCGCCAACGCGACGCGCTGACGCTGACCGCCAGAAAGTTGATGCGGCTTGCGCTTCGCGAATTCCTGCATATGCACCAGGCTGAGCATTTCGGCCACGCGTGCAGTGATTTCGGCTTTTGGCAGCTTGTCCTGCTTCAGGCCAAACGCGATGTTCTGCTCCACCGTCATATGGGGGAACAGCGCGTATGACTGAAACATCATATTGATCGGGCGTTCGTAAGGCGGCACGCGGGAGAGATCGACGCCATCCAGCATAATTTGCCCGGCTGTCGGCTGTTCAAAACCGGCCAACATCCGCAACAGCGTGGATTTGCCACAGCCGGACGCGCCAAGCAGTGCAAAGATCTCGCCTTTGTAGATGGTGAGGCTGACATCATCCACGGCATGCTGACCATCAAAGGACTTCGTCAGATTTCGGATTTCAAGAAGCGGGGTCAGCGCTTTACGGGTTTTCGCCTGCGGGCGGGGGGTCGCTTCATTCACGGGGTGCTCTCCGGCATCAATCTAAACTGGTGCAGGCGCACCCTTTCGGTGCGCCTGTTGCCGGGATGTTCTGAACATTCCCGGCCTGGAAAAAGTCGGTGAATGAATTATTTACCGCTTTTCACCTTCGTCCACGCACGGGTACGCACGCGGTCGATTTTCGGGTCTTGTACTTTCAGCGTGAACAGCTTGGCGAACACATCTGCCGGCGGGAAGATCGCCGGATTGTCACGGACTTCAGCACTAATCAGCGGCACAGACGCTTTGTTACCGTTGGCGTAGAAGACGTGATCGCTGATATGGGCAATCACTTCCGGACGCAGCAGGTAGTTCAGGAACTGATAGGCTTCATCTTTGTTTTTCGCATCCGCAGGCATCGCGAAGACGTCAAAGAACGCCAGCGCGCCCTCTTTCGGGATCGTATAGGTCACGTTCACGCCATTCTTCGCTTCTTTCGCGCGGTTGGCCGCTTGCCACACATCACCCGCCCAGCCGATGGCAACACAGATATCGCCGTTAGCGAGATCGTTAATGTACTGAGATGAGTGGAAGTAACGAATGTTTGGACGCAGCTTGAGCAGCAGGTCGGTGGCCGGCCCGGTGTAGTCATCTGCTTTGGTGCTGTTCGGATCTTTGCCGAGGTAATTCAGCACGGTGGCAAAAATTTCTTCAGGCGCATCCAGGAATGAGACGCCGCAGCTTTTCAGCTTGGCCAGGTTTTCCGGTTTCAGCACCATATCCCAGCTGTCCAGCGGTACGTCGGTTCCCAGCGCCTTTTTTACTTTATCGACGTTGTAGCCAATCCCGGTCGTCGCCCACAAATACGGTAAGGCGTATTTGTTATCCGGATCGTGCTTCGCGACCATCTTCAGCACTTCAGGATCGAGATTTTTCCAGTTCGGCATCTTGCTCTTATCCAGCGGCTGGAAAACGCCTGCCGCTAGCTGGCGCTCGAGGAAACTGGCCGATGGAACCACAAGATCAAAGCCCGTGCTGCCCGCCATCAATTTGCCTTCCAGCACTTCATTGGAGTCAAAGACGTCATAAACCACTTTAATCCCGGTCTCTTTTTCGAAATTCGCCACCGTATCCGGCGCGATATAATCAGACCAGTTATAAATGTGCAGCGTTTTTTGTTCCGCAGCGAGCGTACCGGCAGAGACAGCCATCAGAGCACCCGCAACCAGACCCGATAACCATTTTTTATTAAAGGCGACCATATCGTTATTCCTTATGAAAGCTCGTTAACTGTTGTTAACAAACGAACTAAAAGCATGCATTTGGGGATATGCAAGAATCATGCATATTTTGTCGCTCTGCCTGACGCAAAAGAAAAAACCTTCTGGCAGTTTTCGCTCGCTTTTTTAAGCTCCGCAAGAATAACTGTAGCCTGTGCCCCAGGCTATAGCCCAGATTAAAAAGCGGTTTTTATCAATTTTTTATGCAGAAAGGGTCTATGTGATAAGCCGAACAGGCCCGCAGACAGGTGAAACATTCTTTAAAGGGAGGTTAATAGCAGCAGAATAGAGGGTGTTATGCAGCCACTGCGGTAGCGACTGCGAGAGTGTCAGCGCGTTTTAGTGCAGAAACGCGTCGCGTGAATCGTTATTCTCGACCTCTTCATCTTCAGCCATAAAGAGCAGGTGGTGCGCGCTGGCCTCTAACATCACCATCGAGATTTGCTCTTCGCTCTGGCGCATAAACCAGGCAAACTGCTGAAATGACAACCCCGCACCGGCGCATAAAGACTGGCAAACCACCAATTTTGGCAGATTATCATCCTGAATATCGAGAAATGCTTTCACGGTCAAAGAACCGGCATTGATTGCCGATAAATCAGAGGCCAGGGCCAGCAGTGCCGACGGTTTTACTTCGGCCAGCGCCGAGAAAAGAATCACGTCGTTAATCAGGTCGATTTTGGCGTCAAAAATGCCGTCGAAATTTTGCATGTGCGGCAGGTGCAACGCCTGACAGGAATCACACTCAAAGTAAGTGATGCCAGCATCGTCGAGCCAGTGACGTAACGTATCCAGAGTTGGAACGACCTGTAAATCCATAGAGTGCAGCCTCGTAATAAAAAACTTTGCTTAGAGTACGCAAAAAGCGTGTTCCTAACCACCCGTTTTCAGGCAATAGCCCGGCGTGGCGTGGCGCTCAATCCATGAGATCATTTTACCCGCAATATCGACGCCCGTGGTTTTCTCTATCCCTTCAAGGCCAGGCGAGGCATTGACCTCCATCACCAGCGGCCCCCGGTTAGCGCGCAAAATATCCACGCCCGCAATATCCAGTCCAAGGGTTTGCGCCGCTGTAATGGCGATTTCGCGTTCGCGCTCGGTGATGTTCGCGATACGCGCCACGCCGCCACGGTGCAAATTAGAGCGGAAATCCCCGTCTTTCGCCTGGCGTTCAATCGCCGCCACCACCTCATTGCCGACGACCAGACAGCGAATATCGCGCCCTTTCGCCTCTTCGATATATTCCTGCACCAGAATATGCGCATTCAGGCCGCGAAACGCGTCAATCACGCTCTCGGCTGCCTGACGCGTTTCGGCCAGCACCACTCCAATGCCCTGGGTACCCTCCACCAGCTTCACCACCAGCGGTGCGCCGCCCACCATTGCAATTAAATCGCTGGTGTCGTCGGGCGAATGGGCAATGCCGGTCATCGGTAAATCGATGCCCTGTCGGGCGAGTAACTGCAGGGAACGCAATTTATCGCGCGCGCGGGTAATGGCAACAGATTCATTCAGGGGGTAACTGCCGAGCATCTCGAACTGACGCAACGCGGCGGTGCCATAGAAGGTCATTTGCGAACCGATGCGCGGGATCACCGCATCGAAGTGCGGTAACTGGCGACCTTTATAATGGATTGAAGACGCTGCCGGGCTGATGTTCATATAGCACGACAGCGGATCGAGGATCTCAACCGAATGGCCACGCTTATTCGCCGCGTCAAGCAGGCGCTTACAAGAATAGAGCGTTCCATCCCGGGACAAAATGGCAATTTTCACCCTGCACCTCTCTAAAAACTCAATAAGAGCCTGCGTATCATATACGCAGCAGGGCGCAGGATAAATGTGCTATCGCACGGCCCAGCCCTGTTTATGTAAATAGTCGAGAATAAACGGACGGTTTTCTTTAATAATGGTGCGACGAATATGGTCGCTCCAGGTGTCGCGACGATTATTGCTGTCGCGCGTCAGATAATAGTTGGCCAGGTCTTCGTCGTACTGCGCCAGCACGTCAGCATCCACGGGCTGATAGTGATTTTCATGCACCAGCATCGCGGCGGGAATACGCGGTTTCACGTCCGGGTTATCAGCGGGCCAACCTAACAATTTAAAATCCCATTATGAATATACATCGAAAAACCAAAAATAATCGCTTGAAGTTATAACACGAGACATTTGTCTTCTATCTACTGCTCAATCGCCATGAATCTTCCTGTATCTAGTCAGAGCGAGTTAAGCAATGGGGTTCGAACACTTAATACAAAAACCTTGTAAAACACGATACATGACGTTTAAGCAGGTCTCTAAATTACATCGTATTCATCCGCCCCATTCGCTTCTTATGAAAACACTTCTATGGTGCGGGAACACACCAGAAGGTTAAGGGTGGCTCCCTCTTTTCGAATCGCAGCACTTAAAAGCAAGCATGTTAACCCTTTAAAAAACTGACAAATACAATCATCTTCGTATCCATCCTCCCTCTTCCGCCTATATCAATTGATCGTTTTTATAGATCAATTATTGATTATTGATAGATTTTACAGATCAATGTAAGATCATGATTCTTCGAGTAGTGTTTCTCGCAATCAAGACTCGCGGGACGAGTACTCTGCCCCCGATTAAGTGCGAAAGAAAGAAGGCATCCAGAATGACAATCCTTTTAAAAACGTTAAAAATCATGGCATTAGTCGTTATTCTCATTTCAGGCATAACCTCCGCCTCCAGTCCCGTCTACTTCCTGCCAGAGGCAAAATCACTCGGGGTAGCAAGCAACGACAAAAATGCACTGATGTTTCTCGGGATGGACAGGAATGTAAATCTGAAGGGGATATGCTTCGCGATGGCAAGGCAATCATCATCAATCGTGCCGCTGGTAGGCATCACTGCTACAACTGAAAACGGCAGATTCACAATGCACGGGTTACGCCCGAATGTCAGTGATACAAAAGAAGTCACTTGTTCCTTCGGATCTGAAGTTAGTGATTTTTTGATTGCCATTTCGAGGTCAACAGCCGTTAACGTGAAGCTGGATTTCAATGGCGAGCTCCGCAATTACAGTTTCGACACCACAGAGTTCGGAAAAGTATTGACTGCCAGTGGGCAAGGCGTGGCGGAAAAAGCAGCTAAAGATTACGCTCAGGGAGTGCGTGCACCTATTTTCTATAATGACAGCATAGAAGCACCCAAAAACAATCCAGCAACCTCAAACGTCGATACACAAGGTTATAAAACAAGCGATGAGGTCCTTAATTCGGTCTGGAAAAACCTTAGCCCTGAAATACGAAAACGACTACTTCCTTCCCAAAGAGAATGGATAAAGCAAAAATCCTCTTGCAATAATGAACATAAATGTCTTACCGACATGACGAACAACCGTATTCGTGAATTGGAGTCTGAAAATGAAAAATAATTCACTGGTATCGGTTTTAAAAAACGACTGGGTAACTTCATCTTCTGATCAAACCTATCCAGGAAAATGCATGGTCGGACGGTTTCGCCTGACGGATGCGTTCATCGTTGCATATATGAAACTAATACATGGAATCGAAATACCTGATTCATGGGTCAGTAGAAACTTCATTAGCGTATCAGATACCGATACTCGCAAGGTGATGTATATGGAAGGCTGCGATATGTTATCGAAAGATACAATGAATGAGATCCGTAAAGCAGTTAAGTCCCCACCTGACAACGTCAGAATATATCGTAATGGCGAACATGTTACCAAAGTTGAAATCATGGAAGAACGAAATGAAATCACCTTATAAACGTTATATGAAAAAACTAGTCATAACGGCTGCTATCTTCTTCGGGTTTTATATGTTGAATGGAGCAGCACTCACACCATGTCAGGCCAAAACCCTCGAAGTAAAACCCACATCAAATGCGGATGCCATGTATTTACAAAAAGCAACAAAATCACCCAGACCTTCGGTGATCGACCTCCTTCCAAGACTGTATACGACCGAAGAGGTTTATGCGCGATTTAAAGAACATGAATTCAGGGCGACGAACGATTTCAAAAATTGCCGTTTGATGGTTACAGGAAAAATAAAAAGTATTGGCACTACAAGTTTTAGTAAGAACCCGTTAGTAACATTGTATATTCCTGGTTCGAGTGAAGGACTAAAATTCATTTTCAAAAATACGGATTATGATAACGATCACGTGGCGGCGTTAAACATAGGAGACACAATGGTTATTGCTGGGTGGAATGCACGACCAGGAACATTTGAAGGAATTTTTTTAGATGATTCACAGATCATGACTGATATGATTTCCAAGCGAAAAAGGCAAATGCTGGCTGTAAATGGTGGCGTCTATGATCGGGAGATTTGCCAGAAGTAACGCACAATACGCTCTTCAAATGCAGGAGTGAAATCCCCTGCATCACTAGCCAACAAATTAAGTTATTTAATCAATACATTTTCTGCTGCTTAGGGTGCGATAAAAAATACCCGACCGAAAAGTCAGGTTTGTATCCCATTTCATCAGGCACCGGAAGCGGTGGATTGCGGGTTGTGGCTCACAATGTATCCCATCATGTATCCCGTTTAAAGCCTCGATTTTGATTTCGCCCCCGTTTTAATGAGGAATGCTTTACACCAAAGGCAAACTACAGTGGAACTTGTTGATTATGACTCCGTTCAAAAGTAGTCTTAGTATGTTGGATTCTTACTGCTAATAATCTTAAATTATGCTTAGGGATAGTTATGAATACGTGGGAAGCAGCTTACAATGCTCTTGAAGACCTTTCTGATTACAAAGACAATGCCTTAGGGTTATTTGCTCTTGGGTTGCGTTTTGGGTTAGATGATTTATCAAGTATAGGAGTCGATGCCGTTACTGATGGGTCAGATGATAAAAAACTCGATATCGTCTTTATTAATTCTGAAGAAGAGTATGCAGTAGTGGGACAGTGTTACTATTCAGAAAAAGAAAAACAAAATGCCCCATCAAACAAAGCAAGTGATTTAAATACCGGTGTAGCTTGGTTACTCCAGAGAGATATTAATGACGTCCCTGAAAGAATAAAATCATCCGCAATTAACCTCCGCCAATGTATAAAAGATGGTAGTGTAAAAAATATCTATTTATGGTATGTTCACAATTTACCAGAGTCACATCACGTAGAGAGTGAATTAGTTACTGTTCAACAAACAGCAACATCAATACTGAATAAAGAATACCCTGCGCTAAAAGTCGATGTATCCCATAAAGAAGTAGGTTCAAAGAGCCTACAGGAATGGTATGAGGCTTGTAGAACTCCCATCCTGATCAACGAACGTGTTACATTAAATACGATTGGAGGATATGAAATTTCAGGCAAAGGTTGGTCATCATACTCAACCGCTATTCAAGCAAGAGAACTCGCAAAACTATATAAGAAACATAAAACAAAAATCTTTTCGGCAAATATTCGAGACTACTTAGGCTCAAGAAAATCAGACTCAAATATTAATCATGGCATTAAGCAAACAGTGGAGAATGATGCTTCTGATTTCTGGGCGTTCAATAATGGGTTAACCGTATTAACACATAATTTTTCAGTGGATGGTAATTCAGTGATTATTCAAGGATTATCAATTGTAAATGGAGCTCAAACAACTGGAGCCATTGGTTCACTAAAAAAACTGCCAGATGAAAAAGCAATGGTTCAAGCTCGATTTATCGCTGTTGACAGTTCCTCTGAATATCTAATCGAAAATATAATCCGATACAACAACAGCCAAAATAAAGTTGAAGCAGCCGATTTCCGGAGTACCGATAAGACTCAGAAAAGGCTCAAAGAAGAGTTTAATCTCATTTCGGATGCGGAGTATGAAGGAGGAAGACGTGGTAGCTCAAGCGATGTAATACGACGCAGACCTAATTTGTTAGGTTCTTATACAGTAGGGCAAGCTCTGGCTGCATTTCACGGTGATCCAATAACTGCCTATAACAGGAAGGCTGGTATATGGATAAACAATAAGACATATGATAAATTATTTAATGATAGCACCAAAGCGACTCATATCATTTGTTGCTATGGGTTAGTTAGGGCAATAGAAGCAAAGAAAAAACAACTCCAAATTAAAACCAGCTTGACACGCGATGATGAAAAATACCTCACATTTCTGCGTCAGCGAGGTGCCGTATTCCTAACCACATATGCATTTTCTTATTGTCTTGAGACAATCTTAGATCGCTCAGTACCAAATTTGTTTAGAATATCCTTTGGAGTTAAATGTAGCCCGGCAAAAGCAGTGGAAAACTGGAAGCCAGTGATCGATGCACTACTCCCGTTCGTAGATCATTTAAATCCTGCAATAGTTAATGGTTTAAAAAATCAAAGTGACATCGAACAAGCCGTAAGTACTTTCAACTCCTTAGCAAAATCTGTAAGGACATTCAACTCGGCAATCTTTGATAGTTTTAAAAATAAAGTTACAGCCCCATAGCATTAATAGATATTAACCATAAAAGCGGACGTCTAAAAGTGGTAGATTAGATGTCCGCTCCTCGCCCAATGAATAAATCCTGACATCTCCATTCGTTAATTAACTACGGCGTTAATTCAATCAATTGCTTAAAGCTCTAAGCAAGATTATTTGATGCCCTCCGATCAGGTATTTTATAAATCTAAAATATCCGTTGTTATTTTACAATCTGAAATGATTGCCTCATTAACAAGGGATAGCTACTCTTAAATTTATCCTAAGATATTGTCTCAGTGAGGTATACCTAATAAAGACCATGATACAAAGTCTCAATAGAGTTAAGTTTAACTCTATTGACAGCAAAACAACGTGATGTATCATATGGGTATTGGTGCAATATTCAAAAGAGAATTCATGATGAATGTCCGTATTTATTGCCGTGCATCTACTGAAGGCCAACATGCTGATCGTGCATTAGTTAGCCTGCGCGAATTTGCGCAAAGCAAAAACTGGCAAGTAGCCGGAGAATACATTGAGAATGCAAGTGGTGCGAAGCTGGAGCGTATGGAACTGATGCGCCTACTTGCGGAAGCGCAGCCTGGCGATTTGCTTCTAATTGAAGCGATTGACCGTCTCAGCCGTCTTAAACATGAAGAATGGGCTGAACTCAAAGCTACGCTGAACAGTAAAGGGCTGGTGATCGTATCAATGGACTTACCGACCAGTTGGCAGATGGTTGAAATGTCCGGTAATGACCTAACCAGCGGCATTCTTCGGGCAGTCAATGCCATGCTAATCGATATCCTTGCGACAATGGCACGACAAGATTATGAAACCCGACGTAAACGCCAGGCACAGGGTATCGCAAGAGCAAAACTGGCAGGTTTGTATATGGGGAAAGAAAAAGATATGGAAGCCCGTGAGACTGTTCGCGAAATGCTGGCGCAGAACGTTAAACCAGCCCACATAATGAAAGCTGCTGATATCAGTCGAGCGACGTTCTATCGGATCAAGAAGGAGTTAGTAAGCTAATTATATTTGAATTAGACCAGAAGAATACCTTCGAATTTGACCGTCAGCACTGAGCGATCCACTGACACTACCAAATAATCTAGGAGAAGGTTAATCTGACTTTCCTGCTATATCCGAACTGCCTACTTAAGGAAAGAGACTGCGCAGGTAGGGCTCGAAGAGTTGTGTTAATTCCATTAATAATGAAAGTAACATTATAGTCTTAGCATTTAAAATATTGTTAAATCTTATTTAAATTTTTTGTGTATGTTCTATTAACCCAGCCATTGACATATTCCCCATCAATCAAAACCTGCACGAAGAGCCATTTCCTATTGCTTTTATCTAATACAGAAACAACGTCGTACTTATCGAGAAATACTATTACCTCACCTTTCATAGAAGGTTTTTCGCGTAGATTGACGTTGTGTGCAGTAATGATTCGCAACTGTTTTAGCATTTCAAAATCAGTCTTTTCTTTATTAGAGGATATGAGCTCTTTAATATAGGAGTTAGCGGGAAGACTTTTTATGATTACCGTGCTAGCCTTGGTGTATAGTTCGAGCGCTTCTGCTTTTAACGTGTCTTCAATAATCGGAACGAAAACATGCGCGATTAAAAAATACACAATCAACTGAAGAGGTAAGGGTAACTCTCTAAATTTTCTGATGAGCCCATTTTTGTTTTTCACCTCCTCAAGTTTAGTGATCGCAGCCGGCTCAATTGAGTTTATTTCAGTCGCGGTTGTTGCAATGTAAGCAGCGCCCTCAGATGTACTCGAATACTCTTTTGCTACATTTATGATAGAGTTCAAATCAGAGGTACTGATATTTTCTAAGTAATTATTTACCGAGTTATATAATGCTTTTAACGTGCTCTGATTACTTATTCCAGTGTCAAAAGAAAATCCTAGTGCTCTAATACTTGCCGGCATCAGATCCTTGTATTTTTCTGCCAGTGAAGTGATTTGTTTCAGGCTATCGGGGACCGCATACCGGCTTGCCAGCAGGCTGCTTTCCGTTGCCATAGAAGGCATCAGACCCTTGTATTTCTCTGCCAGTGAAGTGATTTGTTTCAGGCTATCGGGGACCGCATACCGGCTTGCCAGCAGGCTGCTTTCCGTTGCCATAGAAGGCATCAGACCCTTGTATTTCTCTGCCAGAGAAGTGATTTGTTTCAGGCTATCGGGGACCGCATACCGGCTTGCCAGCAGGCTGCTTTCCGTTGCCATAGAAGGCATCAAGTTATGAATTTGTTGATCACTTTCATTTGTTCTATTGTAGAGACTTTCCGTTAACTCAATAGATGTTGGCTCCTTTTCAGGGAGATTCAAATCTGCGGCAGGCTGTAAGTTCGACGTGTCTTTATGTGAAGCAAGAGAAAGATCTACATCCTTTTCATTTTTTTTCATCAGCTCAACTCTTTTAATGAACTACGTTGAAAAATTTATCCCTAAAGCCATTCTCTTTCAATAAGAAATGATGTTGTAGTGTCAGTCAATTCACTAAGTTGAATGTTAGCAATGACCGCTGTTGGCACAGAGCGAAAAGTTAAATTGAATCCTACCATACACCAAAGCTGTCCCAGCCAAATCTGAACTAATGCTCATCATTCGATTCTGTCCGGACAATGTACATTGAACAAAACGTTCTAAGGGTTGTGAATACTTAAAACATTCACTTCGTTAGTGTAACGTTAAAGTGATGTCCTGAATTACGAGCGAAGCGAGTTCCGTCAAGCGAAGCGAAGACGGACAGTGAATACTGGTTAAGAAATAGTCAAAAAACTACATTTTTCTCTATATATAAAATATAAAAATTTAAAAATGTAGTTATGTAGTTAGACACTCACTTCGTTCGTGTCCCTCGCTACGCTCGGAATTTTGAAGTAATCTATGATGTTATAAGCAAAGCAATTATCGTTGAACTATCATGCAACCAAGCAACTGACCGAAGCAAAGATTTAATCAGATATTATTCATGCCTTTAAACGCCCTGAGAGCGCCTGTAAGCGATTTTTATGACATGCGCCATGCAATTGCATGCTTTGCAAAGAAAAACGCCCTACGGGCTTCCTGTGCAATATTTACGAGTTCAGTGCTTTACTACTCAATTTAGATGTTGAATACATGCGCGTTCCCTTCCCTGTTTGCGACTTACCGCGTTCTTTTGCCAGATAAGAAAGCCAGAATACTGGACCTTTGAGAGTTGAAGGGTCATCACGATGAATGACGTAGTGATCGCGATAGTCTTTAGTGGCTTTAGACAAGTTTACCAGCGTTGCTTTACCACCTGTCAGTTTCATCCAGATCTCAGTAACAATCCCAGCGATCCCTGTGTCTGGCGTTCCAAACCATCTTACCTGACGATGCGGGAGAGCAATCCAGCAATGATAATGGGCCTGTGATGCCTTTTCCTGTTCGCAAACCCAACCGTAAGCAAAATCGATGATAGGTTCCGATAAGCCATTATTTCCAGACTCCAGACGAGCACGTAATCGTTTGAACAGTTTGCGTATGTATTCGTTACCTTCTTCAACAGAAGTGAACTCAGGGAGGTGAAGATCAAAACGGGTCAGGAACACACGGCTGTAGCGCTTCTGGATTGCTTTCAGTTCGTTGATTGTTGACATAAGTATATCATGGCGAACACCGGAACCAATTCTGGTGTTAATACGACATTCGTGACCATCATGAACAAAGGAGTTGCCATTAATGGTTTTGTAACGGCCATGTTCATGGTAGACGGTGCGAAAACAAGAGGTTGATGAAATCGACGATTGGAACTGCATTTGATATTGCTGCATCATTGTTAACTATAACCTTTTTATAATCAGATAAAGACCCCCCCTAAACAGTTACTACCCAAAACCACGGTAAAACGCGGGCATTTGCGATACCGCAAAGCCGCCACGTATCTGACGTTGGGGATGTTTTCGAGAGGGGAAATACTACGGAACAAAGTTTACGGAGATATTTAGTTAACCTTTCATTACATCAACAAAAAACAAATACTGGAAGATATATTACAATCACAGGCTCGCATGCCTAATTGGGGGGAATGTTCCGTTCCAACCTCGAATTTGATGGAGAAAATCAGCACTTCGACCATCAATTAGGACATGTTAACAAGCGATCAGAAGGGAGATATAACCTTAAAATAAGATCCAAAGTCTCAAGTTACTTTTCAGTGAGGTTATCAATAATCGTTTGAGGAATATCCATTACTTGATTTTCCTCGATCCAGCGCTTATGCGTTAACTCGTACCCTTCTGGGTCAATTAATTTTTCTAAATGGGTATGCAGAGTGATCCCTGATAGTTCAACAAGAACGCGATCGTTTACCGTGTGAATATCAACAAACGCCTCCCCTGGTGAACTTCGCCGGTTGTACTTGAGTACGATCCGTTGTTCAGTGTTGTCTATATACTTCACAATGAAGAGTCCATAACGTGCTCTAAATGTGGTGCAATCAATAGATTTGATCGCCTGTTTTATCTTAAGTCTGACCCGCTTTCTGCCCTGATTTCTGGGATCGTTAGTATCAAACTTCCGGAACTCATCCCACCCAGTAGTAACCTGTGCTGAACGGTCAATTTTATATTCTTTAAACTTACGTTCAAGTTCGGCCTTTTGATTACTGTAACTGTTGATCTCGGCAGCAAGTTCTTCAATATGATGTTCATTTGTTAAGCGGGCCAAATGGACTAGCCTATTGATCTGTGCATCAATTTTCGAAATTTCGTTGTTGAACCACTCGGTTTTATCCTCTTTACTGATGCTCCATACGTGATCCGCTATTAGTTGCAGAATTACGTGTTCTAACGGTTGACCTGTAAAGCCTGCGTTGCCGCAGGATTTCCCTTCAGTGTTCTTTGAAGTACAGATATAACGAAAGCGTGTTCCTTTGGCACTGTTTTTTGTCATTGGTAAGCCACACTGACCACAACGTAAAATACCGATACCGGACAACAATCCTATTTCTTGCAAGGATACGTCTTTCGATGAATTCCGGATTGCTGCTCTAGATTTGTCCAAAGTAGCCAAGGTGAGATAATCGGCTTCGGTCATCAACGCAGGATAGTAATCCTCGATAATAAATTGTTCTTTATCATTCTCGATGGACTCATAGCCAAATTCATCAAGCACTCTCTTTTTCATTAACTTTCCGTTCAAATCTCGTTTATCAAGAATGAACACCTTCCTCCCGTGTACGGTTGGGTTTAGAAAAGACCTGATCAAATTCATTCCCCACTTAGTGAAGTTACCCTTTTTATCTTTAGTAGGTGGTGGGAAGTTTTCATTTAAATATCGCTGTATCTCACCTGGGGAACACCCATCCCATTTCATTCCGATCATTTTCTGCGCAACATGAAAGTAAACTGGATGTGGGATGACAACGCCATCTTTTTGGGCACTCCACCATACATTTTGACCAATGGATTCAATTATGAAGGCTGGTGTACCTGTCTGACGATCTATATTTTTCTTGATCAGAGATCTAGCTTGAGATTCAACACGGTTTTTCTTCGTTAATGATTCCTCATGAGCACGGCTAAACAACATTACTGATAGCATCAGGTCCAACACCGAACTCGACAGGGATTCATAAGTGTATATTTTAGAATCCATGCCAGTAACAATAGTAATACCCTTCTGCAATATCTCCTTGAGAATATCCAAAGCTGACAACACATCATCACGGGACAGACGATCCAAATTCTCCACAACTAACCACGACCCGGCAGGAACCCTCTTACCTATCTGGTTAATGAATTCTCGTAAATTGCCCTGAGTAGCGTTCTTACCCTTAAATGCTGATACACCTAAATCGGTAAATGAAAGACCGTCCAGTTCCAAACCATGCTGATTTGCTATACGGATTGCTGTTTCAGTCTGACGTTCAACCGATTGCCCGTCTGACTGCTTACTTGAACTGAATCGAACATAGCTAAATAACTTGACATTATCCATAGTCAAAACCTATTAAATAAGAATCCATCTAACAAAATCTTCTTACAAAAGTTAGTTAGGAGGTGGAAATTACCAATGATTATTTTCCCAACTAAAGAAAATCGTCCCTTTATTCTCGACTATTTACATAAACAAGGGTGGGCTACACGCTAAACCTTTTAAGCTGGTGATGTTCTCACCGCTTTTGAGCCGCCAGATACCATTTGGTCGCTAGGCCATGTGTACTATTCAAACCAGCTTGAGTTATCAATATCAATGTCGCCATCAAATATATTGATATCATCAAGATCGTTAAGTGAAATATGCGCCTTGAACAATAAGGGAAATTCATCAGTTGTGGTTGCTCCATCACCATTTCTGAAATCAGAATTAGACCCCCATTCCAAAACGCATGATGCTTCACCGCTACCAGTAATAACTATATAGCTACTAGTTATTGATGAAACCTCATACTCATTAACGTTTACATATTCAACATAGCCATGCGAGGAAAGAATATCCAATCCATCTAATGTCGACTGAACTGATTGATCTACCACCGCATTATTAATTCTTTCGTAAATTTTCGAATGTATTTCACTTCTACAGCTTTCAACTAAAGTCACAATATCACTTGTTAACTTTAATACTTCTAATGAGAGTTTTTCACACAAGGCATTGCTGATATCAAAGTTTTTTTCAGATCTAACATGTGTGTATTTACTAAGGGTTTTGAATTTTTTGTTGAATGTTTTTAATGTTTCGTCTAATAAATTTTCGTCTTCATCTACGTCTTCAAGAACATGCTCTTTGACATAATCACTGGTCATCCCTCCACAAATCGCATATGTTATTCTTTGCACGCGAGTTACATCAGTATCATCAGGTTGAACAAACCACGAACAACGTTTTATGTCATCATCTTCAGAATATTTGTCAAGGATTATTCCGATAATTTCTCGCATGCAATATGCGAAATTATTAAATCTCAATGGATTTCCTTTATCGGATAAGTTTCTGAGAGACGCAATGAAAAGCTTTTGCTCGAATCCTGCGTCAAGATGCTCAAGGATTTTCTGAGTAAATGGGCTAGCGCAAAGATTATTGAAAAGCATACTGCGACTATTTTTAGCCCGAACGGCATAAGTTCGCTTTTGAACTTTCGCCATTCTTTTCCTTGTTTTCATTATTTTAACTTTCATATAACTTACTACGCTAAGGTTATGATCGTGATTGTCAAAAACCCATAGGGTGATGGGTTTAGGAAAATTGTATTTGAGAAGATGTAATAGTTATATTAGACCTTTGATCTGATATCCACATACAATTAGTTCTTTCGCAACAGCCATCTTCCATGCGCCTCCATCATCAAGTGATACGTATACTACACCGTTGATGTCATTCGGTGTTTCAATGTCACCCTTAACTAAAGCACATACATTTTCCCTGCCGAGTTTAGCCATTAGATAACCATGCTCAAAAACGACATTTTGGCGAGCCCGAGATTTAGGATGTAAATGGCGCTCATGTTCACCACGGCCTTGATCGCATGCTGTATAAAGGACTAATGCAAAGTCTGCATCACTACTATAGCGTTCAATTTTCTCAATTATAGTCATTCCAGCACTTGCTTGCTCATGTAATATAATTGGTTCAAGACCCAAAGTAGAAATGAATCTGCCCACCTCATGTTTTACCTCATTGTTCCTGCCATGAACAATAAAAACCTTCCTTTTATTTCTGGGTGCTATGTTCATTGAGTTAAAGGGATTTACATCAGATGCCCCGTGAAATTCTTTATTAAACACAACGTTGAAATTATTGGTTATTTCTGAAAGCTTAGCGTGTGATTTTGAATTTTCATCAGTAATGCTGATATCACTGAAGATTGGGGAGCTGGACTGATTTGTTGGTAATTTGTTGCCAAATTCAAGAGCGTCAAGGATAGGGGTAAACTGCTCAGATATGAAACTTCGTCTTTCGGCATAGCTCTTAAATTTAGGTTGAATAAAACCCCAAAAAGAATCAAGTGTCCGATGTTGCCGGACAAACGAGGGTAAATGAGGAAAAATTTTTTGATCTTGGACAAGCGCATATCGAAGTTGTGTGTACTCTTCGTCATCACAGGATAGGCCGGTAGCTCGTGAAGTCAGTAGATTTGCTAAGTAACTTACCCTTTCGAAATCGTTGATTAAGAAATCCAAATCTTTCACTTATCCTGTACCTCTATGTTTAGGTATAAAATTATCACAACATTTTAAACTTAAGATTTCTAGATTGCTAGGATTCGTGACCTGCCCCAGGATTAGGTACAACTTTCAGTTAGTAATGTCGGTTGGTTTTTCTTAACATTTCCCGTTTCGCCAGCCCGCTGCAAATTCAGCCGGGGTCTGGTAATTTAGCGATGAATGTGGTCGACACTCTTTATAATCCTGCCACCAGTCATTAATGATTTCCCGGGCATGAAAAATATCGCTGAACCAGTGCTCATTCAGGCATTCATCCCTAAAGTGGCCGTTGAAACTCTCAATAAATCCGTTCTGAATTGGCTTGCCAGGCTGGATTAAGCGCAACTCAACACCATGTTCAAAGGCCCATTGATCGAGCGCGCGGCAGGTAAATTCCGGGCCGTGATCGGTTCTTATCCCTTGCAGGATAGCCACGAAACAGCGCAATGCTGTCCAGAATGTGTGTCACCTGAACGCCTGTAACCCCGAATGTAGTGGTGATCGTCAGGCACTCCTTTGTGAAACCATCCACACAGGTAAGACACTTAATCCGGCGGCCGTTACCGAGTGCATCCATGACAAAATCCATCGACCAGTTCAGGTTCGGCGCATCTGGGCGCAGCAGTGGAAGCCACTCAGTCGCAAGCCTTTTACGACGCTGTCTGCGTTTTACGCTCAGGCCGTTAAGGTGATAGATGCGGTAAATCGCTTCTTCATGGGGACGTCCTCATGTGACTTCTGAAGACATTACTAACATCGCGATGTATTAATCAACGGGGAGCAGGTCAATGACGACCAACAGCCCCGCTTGAAGCGGGGTTCGTCTATTACAGCTGATTTTAAATCGGGGTAGGTGTTAACCAAAGATACAGTTGCCAACCCCCTACAATCAGAGTGATTAGAGTTCCAACCAAACCAACACCTTTTGCTATTCTACCCTCGAAAAGTTTATCTAATTTTACACCAAACCCTTTTGAGGCGGTCTTGAGTTTGCCGTCGACAAGCTTTCTCATTGCCGAACTAAAGAAACCAACTTTTGAAAGCGTAGAGCTATGCATACGCATAAATTCTTTCCTCTCAAAGGCTTCAACTTCTTCCTTCCCATTAAGAAGGTCTCTATGCCTACCGCCATTTAGATCCATGAGCGACGTCATTTTTGGATGCGTAGCATAATCAGCACCATAGCGGTCAGCAATTAGGTCATTCAAATTCAACCTACGCTCAACATCGATGATACATGCGTCCTTACCGCCCAATACACGATAACGATGCTCTAAATGCTCAAATCCGAAGGTAAGGTTTCTCATATTCCAATGTACCCAGAATTTGTCACGCCGATCTCGGATAAATTTGTAGAACTTAGTCAACAACTCAAGTTCGACTTCATCAAACCTTTGCAATACATCATTTCGCGGAATCAACAGTTCTTCGGATACTGAGTGCGTGGAGAAGCTTACTGATTGACCAGTGCTGTAATGGTTTATAGCTATCGACGTGATACGCGGAGACAATGCCTCGTTATCATCGTTAAGGTTTTGGCAAGAATAATGGATTATAAAAAAATTTTCTGGATGGGACTTAACTGATTTTATGAATTGACTGCTATCAGCAATACTCACTTCGCACCCCTAACTATTTGAAAACAAATTATTATCATTTTTGCAAAGTAAGTATGCCCTCGCTCCGCAAGCCATTGCAGAGTAGATATGCGAAAACGTATTGAGTGTCAACTACAGCCCTCGACTAAAGCTTGATGCGCGAGTTTCTTCCTGTGATACCCCGGTTTTGCACATTTTGTTCATTGGCGGTGAGAACATCACCGCCTTGGAAGGTTTAGCGTGTAGCCCATCCCTGTTTATGCAGATAGTCGAGGATGAACGGACGGCTCTCTTTGATGATCGTTCTGTGAATATGATCACTCCATGTATCACGGCGGTTGTTAGTTGCGCGTGTCATGTAGTATTCGGCTAGTTGTTCGTCGTACTGTTCCAACAGTTCTTTGTTAACAGGCTGGTAGCTGTTTTCGTGTACCACTAGACCAGCAGGTAAACGAGGTTTTGTAATTTCTTCATAATAGGATATTGACTTATCAGGCCAGCCAAGGCACAGGCCAAACAGCGGTAAAACGTGTTTTGGCAGTTGCAGCAGTTCCGTCACACTTTCAATGTTATTGCGAATGCCACCGATATACACGCCACCCAAACCCAGCGATTCCGCGGCTGTTAACGCATTTTGCGCCATCATTGCGGTATCCACCACGCCCAGCAGCAGCTGTTCCGCCAGCCCCAGTTGCGCATCGGGACAAATTTGCAGATGACGATTAAAATCGGCGCAGAATACCCAAAACTCAGCCGCTTGCCCGACATGCTTCTGCCCGCCGGTCAGCGTCACCAGTTGCTCACGCATCGAGGGATCGGTAATGCGGATAATCGACGTGCACTGCAAAAAGCTGGAGCTGGAGGTTCCCTGCGCGCTCGCGATAATCGCTTCCCGCTGGGCATCCGTAATCGGTTGGTCGGTGTAATGGCGGATAGAACGGTGGGAACGGATCACATCAATCGTCGGGGTCATGGGTCTCTCTTTTCTCTCTCTTTACGCGGTTTCCAGCCAGTATAGGCAAAGATGGCGAACGTGTAATTGGCGAAATATAGCCTAAAGATATCAAAGCGACAGGTGAAACCTGCTTTTCATGAGGGCAGATTATCGTGCACTATAAGCGTCATTCGCCGTCGGGCTTACGTTTTAGGAGAGAGATATGTTTGCAGTGATTTTTGGACGTCCAGGTTGCCCTTACTGCGTGCGCGCTAAAGAACTGGCAGAAAAACTGACCGCTGAGCGTGATGACTTTAACTTCCGCTACGTTGATATCCACGCGGAAGGCATCAGCAAATCTGACCTCGAAAAAACCGTGGGTAAACCGGTTGAAACCGTGCCGCAGATTTTCCTCGATCAGACGCACATTGGTGGTTTCACTGATTTCGAAGCCTATGCGAAAGAGAATCTGGGTCTTTTTGCTGCCCAGTAATGTG
>Ga0105250_10000758_pt1 | contig 19643 bp, 15 predicted proteins | sample KBSS54metaG_FD_80425 | JGI IMG/M metagenome (GOLD analysis project Ga0105250, IMG submission 80425) | Switchgrass rhizosphere microbial communities from Kellogg Biological Station, Michigan, USA - KBS S5-4 metaG | ecosystem: Host-associated > Plants > Roots > Rhizosphere > Soil | place...
CATGGCCACCCATGAAGGCGACAGCAACGCCGGTATTGGCGCCTGGGTGCCGATTGCCTGCTACCTGGCGCTGCTGACCCTGACCACGCTGTACACCACGTTCAAGACGCCAGAGACCTTGAATCGCGACCTGGACGAGCCGCGGGATGCGTGGGAAGTGGCGAAGGCCGGCGAGGCGGTACAGACACACCATCACGCTATTCCGGTGCGCCACTAACGCGGCCTGCACCACCGCCCCGTCGCAGTTGCCACGCACGGCATCCCGCCCCGGCCATCGAACGTTAGGTTGGCGGGGCGTCGCAGGTTTGCAGGTCAAGCGACGTTTGCCACCAACGGCGCCTCCCCGGGCAGCGAATGCGCTGGCGCAAAGACCATCGAAGCCGGGGCCGACGGCACGAATGCTGCCATTGCATCGACCAAATTGCCTATAGCGTTGTTCAGTGCAGCCTCCGAGGTAGGGTTACCTGGCGAAACCGGATGACTGATTGGTTCATGCGCCTTGTTCATCCGCTCGCGAAGTTGCGCCAGGCTCAGAGTGCTCTCACGAATGCTTTTGACCCGGTCAAACGCTGTGTCGTGCATTTGTATCGCCGCTGGAGCTCGCGAAACCGGCGATAAGGTATCTTCCGCAAGCCTGCCGACCTGGACGAGATCCTGCCCCACCTCCATGGCCGGGTTGCCTGCCAACATATTCGAGACGTGCGCTGAGGGCACAGATGCCACCGTGAGCAAGCCGTCAAACGTTTCACGACCACTTGCCGACGGCGCAAAGATAAAGTCTGCTGGCTCCAATGATGCGCTCTGCGCGGCATCCAGATAAACCAGCTTCACCAGGCGCCCGTCAGCCGCTCGCGCACTGACGTCAACACCATTGACGAGGGCAATACCATTGATCACCGCACGTCCCTGATCAGCCAGGTGAAGGTCCGAAAGACTCATGGCCCCGGTGGCGCTGACATCGAGCTTGTCCACGCCGTAGCGAAAACCCTTCAACGCATTCTTGTAATCCATCTGCCCTGGCTGCATTGCCACCACATAGGTCTGCGCGTTCGGGCCGGTCCGCTCATGCACCACCCCAGTCAACGATGCAGCGAACTGCCCGCCCACGGTGGAAAAGCTGACGCCGCCTGCGCCACCCTTCATTGTGATCGGTGCCCCGTTAAGAACGGCTTCCACGCCCGAGGTTCGAGTGTAGAAGCTTGAATCGACAGGACGAGGATTGCGCTCGAAAGTAAAGTGCTGGTCGGTCAGTTGCCCCGCATTCAATGCCTTTAGCGTCACCGCCTGACCACCGCCAAGCCGGATCTGAGCGTCGGCACCCTGCTGCTCAATCTGCAACCCGTCATAAGCCAGGTTGTCGAAACCGGCCAGGCTGATCTGCTCGCCCCTGTGTACATCGAACCCGGTTATCACATCTTCGCCGGCCGGGCGCCGATGGACAATGAATCGATCCAGCCCTGCCCCCCCGCTCAAATGGTTAGCGCCCCGCCCGCCATCGAGCCACGTATTGAGGTTGCCCGCGATCAGCGTGTCATCGCCGTCCCCCGTGATGACGGTTTGGAAGGTGTGTGTTGCGTTGATCGAGATCACCGCACCGGCGATCTCGGCTTGGCCCAGCAGCACATCCACCCGGACATTGCTGGTAACGGCCGCTGCGTTGAAAACGCTACGCTGCCCTTCTATTCCTAGAATAATCCCTCGCGCCGCCTCCTTTTTGGCAAGCGCTGCAAACTCGTCCGTAAAATAGAACGACCTGTCGTTGCTCCCCGGTTCGCCGTAGATACGCACTGCCCATTGGTTCAGCGCCATGGGCGCCGTTGCGTTATTGCTCAGCTCCAGCCGCCATTCACCTACTGACAGCTCACCCCACTGCTGCGTGGACATGAAGGTATATTTCAGGTTTCCCGAACGCTCATCCCCGGCACTTCCCCCGTTGCCCCCAGGGGACACGCCTAGGCGATCCAGAAGGACACTGCGCGTGCCACTAGGCGACACCAGGGTGACGACAGCGTCACCGTACCGCCCCACGTCCAGGTCCAAATCGACTTCGACATGCTCTACCCTGGCCCCCTCGCCCAACATCATCGTCTGGATCAGGGGTTTGCCGGGTTCAACGGCAGCTGGCATTGCCTGAGTGCTGGCAACGCACGCCTCGTTGGCCGCAGTGCTGCGCTCCAACCAGCTTTCCGCCATTCGGACCGCCGCGCGTGCGTCCACCTTTCCAAACCCATAGTCATCGTTTTTCTGCATTCCCGCCCCGTTCCAGTTGGACGCACCGTTCTGGGTCCATTGGACGCTCCCGCCTTCCACCCGCCGCGCCGTCACCGCCAGAATACGTTGTACATCGCGGTAGCCCAGCCCAGGGTTGGCTTGCAGCATCAGCGCCACGACACCGGAGACAATCGGTGCGGCAAAACTGGTTCCTTGCATGGCCGCATAGTCGCTCCCGAATGTCGAACCGCGCTCGGTTTCGAGTACCCGGCCGGTGGAACTGACATTGCTGCCCGGTGCTGCGAGCAGCAGGCTGGCGCCGGGGTTCGAGAAAGGCTGGCCGGTGGTTTGCAGCGTCGACAGATCGGCCGGCGCATTGACCGCAGCCACTTGGATGGTAAAGCGGTTGTTATTGGTCAAACTGCCTTGGGCGCTGCCCCCGTGCGCCCGCTGGTTACCGCCGCTGGCAACCATGACCGTGCCCAGGCCGCCACGACCATTCGCAGCCGCGTAACGGGCGTTGGCGACCAACGCCGTTGCCGTGTTCACCGCACCGTCTTGAAGGTTGCTGAGCGCGAAATCCTGGCGAAACCCCCAACTGTTGTTGGCAATATCGTAATTGATCATTTTGCCGAGGCTGCTGACATCGCGGCCATCATTGGCCAAGTAATGGCCAGCCAATGAAGCTTCATAGGCAACGCCGACCCCTCCCAGGCCGTTGCGCGCGGCCACCATCACCCCGGCCACCATGGTCGCGTGGGTAGACCGGTTGAGGGCGGCGTCTGGCGTACTCAACCACCCCTTGTCGGCGTTGGCCGCGAGGTCAGGATGGTGGGGGTCGAAGGTCTCCGCGCCCACGGAAAACTGGCCCCCAGGCTCGAATTGACCTATCCGTACACCTTTGCCCGTGTAGTCCTGCCATACCGGCATGACGTTGATGTCGTCCAGATACCATTGCGCGGCAACCATCGGGTCAAGGGGTACTTCAGCGGTGGCGAGCATTACAGTGGCCCGCAACGTGGCCAGCTCGCCGGTAGCCAGGTCCACCACTTCCAATGCTGGACGGCCCGCCTGGTCGACCACCTCGTACTTGAATTTCATCACCTGGGCAGCGTTTGTCGCCGGCGTGAATAGCACGTTACCGTCTGCAGCAAGCGCCACACTCCCCCCTTGCGCGTCACCTACGGCGGCCAGCCGCAAAGGGCCCTGGCTTGCCAATGCAAGATCATTGGCCAACAAGCTCGCGGCACTGAGGACCAACGGGCGAGTACGGTCCAATACGCGACCATCGATGTCGGCAGTCACCACGTCAGCCACAGGCATTGCACCCGCCCCTTCGAGGTCAACGCCGGAAATATCGGAAAAATTGAGTTTCTGGACGTTCCGCAAGGTCAAGGAGCCGTCACGACCAGCACGCTGGTCACTGACCACGATCGTGTCCGAAGTCCGGTTGATATGGTATTCGCCGTAGCTCCCGTGCAGCACCACGATATTCGTCCCGCCCCCACCATCGATGGTGGCGTTGCCGTGGCCGGCCTCGATCACATCGTGGCCAGCCATCCCGCGGATGACGTCGTTGCCTTTGCCAGCATGAATGATGCTGCCTTGGGCGGATGCCTGGATGCTGTCGCCCATTGGGCCGGCGTAGATGACCGACTTGCCGCTGCCGCCAACGATGATGTTGGGGCCACTGCCACCGCTCAATACATCGTTGCCGCCTCCCCCTATCAACACCGAGCCGCCCGCACCGCCCTTGAGGAACACACCGCGGTTGCCACCAGAGATCAACCAGTCGGTGCCGTTCCCGCCCTGGGCGATGGTCAGGCCAGCGTTCGCCAGGTTAAGGGTCATGCCTGCGTCGCCGATGATCAACGCTGTGTCTCGACCGCCGTTGCCGTGGACGCGACCGGGATCGTCGCTGGCGCTGATCACAAACACATCATCTCCAGGCCCACCTACATATTCGTTGCTGCCACCACCACCGACCAACCAACTGCCCGAGGCAGCGGCCTGCAGGCGATCATCACCGCCACCGCCCTGCAGGCTATCGACATTCAATGCAGCGGCATCCAGCGCCTGGGCCGTGGTGGCCTGGCTGACATACCCCGTGGTGCTGACCTCACCCACGCGCGAGATAATACGCAAAGCCTCGGACGCTTGTGTAACGACGCTGCTGACCGGGTCAGAGAGGAAATTGACCGCCACGATTTCCCTGCTCACGCCCGCCATCTGGAAAGTGCCGGTGGCAATGACGGTATTGCCTTCGCGTACGTCGCCGGCCACAGGTTGCGCGGCCAATTGAATGCTGGTGATACCCAACTCGTCCAAGGTCTTGAGTTCGTGGCTGGCAGAAACCCCATCGTGGGATGCATCGACCCAGACGCGTAAATGTGACCAGACGGAATCACTGGCCGTGATAGCCAGGTCGCCGTTGGTATCAACGCTTTTCAAGGCAGCGAACCCGTCGCTGTACCGGCGCTCCCCCGCCTGCCCGTTCTCGCCACTCTTGCCCTGGAAGTACTCGGAAAACATTTGTCGAGTGCTGGCGATGGTCCCGCTGCCATCATCGAGCACCAACATGCCGGTGGTGCGGTCGGCCCAGCCGGTTCGCTTCAAAGACGCGCTGTTATCGATGTCAAACAGCACGCCGTCGGTGATCGGTGTTGTCTTCACCCCGGCGCCGGTGAGGTCAAGCAACAGCGGGTCGACGAAGACATTGCGTGTGGCTTGCGCTGCCAAGGCGTTGAGCGCCACGGCATTGCCGAGGCCGAACTCAGGCTTGCCCTCCCGATAGAACCGGGCGAGATACTCGCCGGGGCGAACGTTGGGGTCCAATTGCGCCTCGCCGGGGCGCAAGCCACCGGTAGCCAGGCTACCCAACTGCGCGGAGGTGAAGTCGGTCTTATCGAGGGTGCCATCGGTGAAGGCAATCGAATGGTGGGTGCTGTTGACAACGTAGCCGTTGGCCGCGGCCTCACGGGCTGCATCCTGCGCCTCGATGGTTCGCTTGGGCTGCGGGCTGGGGTCAATGCCGATGTTGATGAAGTCCAAGGGTACCTTGTCAGGAGACAAGGCTGGAATGAGGGTTTCCTCTGGTACCGGGAACTGGTTACTGACGTGATCCAGAATGGTGAGCATGGTGGGTGCTGACCAGATGCGGTCGTTCCAGGTCTTGGCGGCCTGGCGGTCCTCGAGGTTTTCGCTGTATAACGCCAACAGCATAATTTTCTGCGTATGGGCGGAAAGCGCTGCTTCGTCAAAAAGATTGCCGGCCGCATCCAGCACCCGATCCATATAAGGCTGCCGGGCATCCTCGGGCAGGACTTTGAGCACGCCATGGAGCGTCCAGGCGTCGGGGCTGTAACCTTTGTTGTCGAAAGTGGATGTGTGAAACCCCTCGATTTCCTTATAGTTTAACTCCCTGAGAAGCACACCATCCCCGTAGCCAGCAATTCTTTTTATCGTAGCCAAATAACCTTCAGCCATGGCCTGCCTAATAACGTTGACCAGATCCTGTCCCATAGGCTTTCCAACTTCCGAAGCGGCCTGCTGCATGAATTTGATCGCGGCCTTCCCGGCAAAGGACTCACCCGTAGCGACCCCATTCGCGAGCCGGGCGTACCGGGAGCCCTTGCTCGCCAGATAGTCATACATAGCCTCCGGTCCCTGCCCAGCAAGTAGCTCTTGTGCCTTAATTATATCCTGCTCATCAATCCGCAGACTCATTTAACACCTCTATTTATTTTAAGATTAGCAATAAAGAAACTTCTGACTTTGCGCACCATCAGATTCCAGTCACCGAGCAGATCCGGAGGAAAATAAATAGTCACCAAGGTACCCCATTCTGTTAACCCAAGATCCCCCTTACAGCCAAACATATTTTCAGGAGTGATTCGCCAATGACAATCCGCTACAAATAGAACTTTACCATCCAACTCCCACCAGAAAACATTCTGTCCCGACTTATTTGAGCGATCACCCTTAGACTCAGTAGCAAGACGATATAACCCCAACGTCTCGTCAAAAAATCGAGCCTTCAACTCTTCAGGAGAAGCGCGTTCCTCCCGATGTCTCATCCCCACACGCAAATCGTTTCCACGCAAACCTGTCGGACTAAATCCAACTTCAATCCACGCACTGCCACGCTTGGAAAAATAGGTGGCCCCCGCAGGCTCCATCTCAGGCCACGACATCCTCAATGGCAACGAATAAAGATTTGCGTCACAACCGGTTTTGTTCTTGCTGAAGCCAGGCTCCCATGAGCTTTTCCCCTCATATTCCGCCCAAAACTTGATGTAGTTCTTATCCACCTCGATGACATTCCCACTCAACTTTCCACATTGAGTTTCACCGTTCCAATAGCCATACAACAGCTTCTGCTTCTCTGCCCACTCCTCGGTGGTGTACAGCCCTTTCTCCCAGGCAATAGTGGGCCACACCCCTCCCCATCCGAAAAAGCTGATGAGCAGAACTTTCAAGCAAAGGTACCAACTTATCGTAAACCGGAAGAACAGCCAGGCATTGCGCATGAATGCATCCTTCTTTACCTATCGTTCGCGCAAACTTTCCTGCGCATGCTGTTGCAGTGGGCTCAAGAAATAACTGATCACCCGACGCTTATCGGTGATGACTTCCGCGCGCACCGCCATGCCGGGCGATAACGGAAACCGTTGTTCGCCGAGCAGTAAAAAGTTTCTGCCAAGCTGTAACCGTGCGCTGTAGACCAACCCCAGGCGCTCGTCCTCGATGGCGTCATCGGAAATGCTGAGAACCGTAGCGGGTATCAATCCGTACTTGGTAAAGGGAAAGGTCTCAACTTTTATTTCGACAGGCTGCCCAATTCGCACAAACCCGACGTCTTTATTCTCCAGCAGTACCTGCGCCTCCAACGGTTGGTCACGAGGGACAACTACCATCAAGCGCTGTGCAGGGGTGACCACACCACCTTCCGTGTGCACGGCCAACTCCTGCACTGTGCCGTCGACGGGGGCATGCAGTTGCCGAAGGCCGTGGCGACGCTCGGCTTTTATCAACTCCTGAGCCAAACCGGCGGCTTGCTGTTGGGATTCGTTGTAGAGATCCAGCATGGCTCGCCGTGTCTGGGCGGTGACGCTGCGACTGCGATGCTCCGCGGCTTTTTTCAGTGCCTTGAGTTCGTCGACGCGCACCAGCAAGGTGGCCCGCTCTCGTTCTTGTGCCAGACGCAACTGTTCCTTTTCAAGGTACGCATGTTTGGCGACGTATTGACGATCAAGCAGTTTGCGATAATCCGCAGCCAACTGGCGGGTGATGGGCAGTGTCTGTTCAAGCGAGCGTAGCGACGCTTGGGCAGACCGAATTTCCGCAGAGCGTTGTTCTATCTCTGCTTCCACTTGGGCCAAGGCACTGCGGTACTCCTGGTACTGCCCGGTGACCCAGCGCGCCGCATCCTCCACTTTCGCAGCGGACGCATCGGGCATCCGCTCGGTCATCAAGCGTGGAGGCATGTCTTGAGCCAGCGCCTCCAGCAGCGCCTGTGCCCTGGCGCTGTCGATTTGCACCGCAGATAACTCACTGCGCAGGCGCACCAATTCAGCAGTAGTGATCTGAGACTCCAGTTCGATCAACAATTGCCCGGCTGTAACAGCTTGCCCATCCTGCACATGGATGGCCTTGACCACCGCCACTTCATTGGGCTGAATGACCTTCGATTTGCCACTGGGTACGATCTTGCCGGTGCCGGTAGCGACCACATCCAACTTGCCAATGCAGGCCCACAGCACGGCAATGGCCGCAAACGCCATCAACGTAAACGCCACGTAGCGAGGCAACGGGTGTACGGGCGTTTCCTGTATGGCCAGGGCCGCTGGCAGAAACTGCACTTCATGCAACGGCCGCATTTCGTCCTGCGCGGTACTGCGCAAGCGCCAGGCCTGGTGGAATGAGCGCCAGTATTCTCGGCACCTGAAAGCGAGTTCGCTGGGGCTCATGGTTGCCCTCCCTGCTGCAGACAACGCAACCGGGCGTACTGCCCTCCGGCATCGATCAGCGCCTGGTGGCTGCCTTCCTCGACAATGGCACCCCGATCCATCACCACAATGCGATCGGCATCTCGCACAGCCGAGAGCCTATGGGCGATGATGATCACCGTTCGGCCGCGACAGATCGACCGCATGTTGTCCTGCACAATGCGCTCGGACTCATAATCCAAGGCACTGGTGGCCTCGTCGAACACCAATATCCTGGGGTCGCCCATCAACGCGCGGGCGATGGCTATGCGCTGCCGCTGCCCGCCAGAGAGGGAAGCGCCCTGTTCGCCCACCGAGGTGTCATAGCCCTGGGGCAACTGCAGGATGAACTCGTGCGCCCCGGAGAGCTTCGCCGCCTGGACGATCGCCTCCAGAGGAGCCCCTGGATCAGCCAGGGCGATGTTGTCGCGGATACTGCGCTGGAACAACCGATTGTCCTGGAGAACAACACCGATCTGCCGGCGCAGGGAACCGCAATCCACCATCGCCAGGTCCATGCCGTCGATGCGGATGCTGCCTTGCTGGGGGCTGTGCATGCATTGGACTAACTTGGCCAATGTACTTTTACCGGACCCCGATCGCCCTACGACACCTAGCACCTCGCCTGGCGCGACGCTGAAGCTGACCCCGCTCAAGGCATCTTCCATTTCAGGGCGGTAGCGAAAACACACGTTCTCGAATTCGATCTGTCCTGCAATCACCGGCATGGGCGTGCGCGACAGGCGCCCAGCTTCAGGATGGGTATTGAGGATGTCCCCCAGCCGCCGGGTGGAAATAGCAATCTGCTGGAACTGCGTCCAAAGCTGGGCCAGCCGCATGATCGGCTGGGAGACGCGCCCGGCCAACAGGTTGAACGCTACCAGTTGCCCGACGCTCAGGTCACCAGACATCACCAACCTGGCCCCCAGCCACAGCGTTGCCACCGTGACCAGTTTGCCAATCAAGCCTACTGACTCATTGGCCAGGGTGGAAAGGTTTTGAGTACGGAAGCTGGCACCGACATAAGCGGCCAGCTGATTGTCCCAGCAGCGGCGGGTTTGCGGCTCGACCGCCATGGATTTAAGGGTATCGATGCCGCTGATGCTCTCTACCAGAAATGCCTGGTTCTGCGCCCCTCGGTCAAAGCTCTCGTTGAGGCGGATTCGCAACAACGGAGTGACCAGCAGGGAAACAAGGAAGTACAACGGCAATGACAAGACAACCAGAGCGGTCAGTTGGAGGCTGTACATCGCCATGACCACCAGGAACACCACTGAAAACACGACGTCGAGAACCACAGTGAGGCAGTTGCCCGTCAGAAAGCTGCGGATGTTCTCCAGCTCCCTGACCCTGGCGACCGAATCGCCCACACGGCGTGCTTGAAAGTACGCCAACGGCAACGAGAGCAGATGCCGGAACAGGCGCGCGCCCAGCTCAACATCGATGCGACTGGCGGTATGGGCAAAAATATAGGTGCGCAGCCCGCTGAGGACCGTCTCGAAACACATGACCGCCAGCAAGCCGATGGCGATGACATCCAGGGTGGTCAAGCCTCGATGGACCAGGACCTTGTCCATCACCACCTGGAAGAACAGTGGGGTGACCAGACCGAATACCTGAAGCACCATTGAGACGAGCAGCACCTCGCCCAGCAGCTTGCGATGCTTGATCAATGCCGGGAAGAACCACGTGAAGCCAAAACGCTGCGGTGTCCCGCTATCCTTGGCCGCGGCTCGCACCAGCAGCAGACCGCCCTGCCATCGTTTTTTCAGCTGGTCCAGACTCAGGGTTTCTTCGCGCAGATGGGCAGGGTCGAAGATAAGTACCTGGTCGTGCTCGGCCTTGGCAATGATGAAATACCCGCCGCAGGCATCTTCTGCAATCGCCGGAAGTGGCGTGCGATCCAGGCGCGTGGCGCTACAACGTATCCGCCTGGCTTCAAGGCCCAGGCTGCCGGCAGCCAGCAACAGCTCCTGCACACCGAACAAGCGGCCATCGTCAGCGAATTCGCGACGCAGCTGCTCCGGGCAGGCCGCAATGTTGAACAGCCTTGCCAGCATCACCAGGCACGTGATGCCGGTGTCAGCCGGGGGCGCAGGGGCAGCGGGCACATCCTTGTCAGTCATGGTTTCCATCCTTATCGATCAGGATGTGAAACTATGCTTATCCAGCGGCACGCAATACCCTACATCGTCTGATTCGGTTCCGGTAATACTGAAGGATCCGTCCTACACGCCCTCAATCCAGCCGGGGCAGGCCCTTATAGGGCCTGGGGCGCCAGCACGTCACCCAGCCAGGCACTGAGATCCTCGATTTCGGTCTTGCTGATGGAGTGCTTCAAGTCGGCGTAGGCATGGAAGTCCGGCTCCAGGCCCAGCTCATGCAGGATGCGCTGGGCTTCGCTGGCGTCGGTGAATGGCACCTGCGGGTCGTCCACGCCATGGCCGATGAAGATCGCCAGCGACTTCAGCGCCGGGTCCGGTTTCAGCTCGCTGCGCAGTACCGGCAGGATCTTGCCACTCAACACTGCGATGCCCCGCACCGCCTGGGGTTCGCGCAGGCCCAGCTCGTAATTCATGATGGCGCCCTGGCTGAAGCCGATCAGCACCACTTTCGACGTGTCGGTGTGGTACTTGGCCACGGCCTGGCTGATGAAGTCCTTGAGCGTTTGGCGGCTGCTGGCCAGGTCCGCGGGGACGCCGTCGTAGGGGCCGTCGCCCTGGCGGTGAAACCACTGGTAGCTGCCCTCTTCCAGGGTCTGCGGGGCGCGCACCGACAGGTAGGTGTAGCCGTCGGGCAGCGAGTCTTTCAGCTCGAAGAGGTCGGCCTCGTTGCTGCCGTAGCCATGCAGGAAGATCACTAGCGGCTTGCCGCGCGTGACCGTCGGCGCCTGTTCCAGGTAGTTCAACGGCAGGTCGGTGTGCAGCACGGGGTCGGCGGCGTGGGCCAGGCCCGACACCAGCAACAGCGCAAGGGCCATTCGTTTGATCATGGAGTCTCCGATTTAACTGCGCAGAAGGCAGCGGTCGTATAAGGGACAGTGACTTCGGCCTTGCCGGCCAGCAGAGGTTCACTGGCGATCAATGCGCGCACCTGGGCGTCCACCGCTTCGCGCTGGGCAGCGGGAAGCCCGGCGATGAAGCTGGTGGAGCGCACGCGGTCGAGGATTACCGCGTCAGGGCTGCCGGTGTGGCCGTTGCCGAAATGGGCGTGCTGCAGCGCGCTGAAGCCGGGCGCGGGGAATACCTGGCGCCAGGCGCCGCTGTAGTAACGGGGCGTGTCGCCTTCGTACTGGTTGACCAGCGCGTCGAGGCGCGCCACCCACGGCACGCTGTTGTCACGCAGGTTCCACACCAGGCCCAGGCGGCCGCCGGGCTTGAGCACGCGGCGGATTTCGGCCACGGCTTCAGGGGTGGCGAACCAGTGGAACGACTGCGCGCACACCACCGCGTCCAGGGAGGAATCGGGCAGCGGAATGGCGTCGGCGCGGCCATCCAGGGCCTGCACATGGCCATAGGTGGCATGGAGTTTCTCACGCATGGCCGGCACCGGCTCCACCGCCACCACGCGGGCGCCGGTGGCCAGCAGCCGCGCGGTGAACTTGCCGGTGCCGGCACCCAGGTCCAGCACCGTGCTGCCGGTGTGCAGGCCGAGGGTGTCGCGCAGCCAGGCATCCAGCACCGGCGGGTAGTCCGGGCGGCCGCGAGCGTAGGTGTCGGCGGTAACCGGGGTGTCGTAGCCTTCGGCGGCGTGGTGAATGCTCATGGTGCGCCCCTGCAGGGTGGGAAGTGCATCATCATAGGCTGCGGTTGCGTATCACACAAAATCCCGACGCCCCCACGACGATCAAACGTTTGCCCCACGGCCGGCGAAGCGCTTGCGGTACTCGGCGGGGCTTACGCCCACGGCCTTGCTGAAAGCGCGGCGCAGGGTGTCGGCGTTGGCGAAGCCGCAGTGGGCTGCCACCTGTTTGGGGGTTTCATGACCCTGTTCCAGGCGTTCGCGGGCGGCCTGTATGCGGGCCTGCTCGACCCAACTGGCCGGCGTTTCACCGACCTCCTGATGGAACAGCCGGGCGAAGTGCCGCGGGCTGAGGCCGGCGCGTGCAGCCAGGGCCTTGATGCTGTGGTCCTCGGCCGGGTGCGCGGCCACATAGCGCTGCACCTCTTGCAACGCCGAGCGCCCGGCCGGCAGCGATTCGCCCTTGCGGCTGAACTGCAACTGGCCGCCGGGGCGCTTGAAAAACATCACCAGCTGGCTGGCCACGCGCCGGGCGATGTCCTCGCCCAGGTCTTCCTCCACCAGGGCCAGCGCCAGGTCCAGGCCAGCCGTCACCCCGGCGGCCGTGCGCAACTTGCCGTCGCGCACGTGGATGGCGTCAGCGTCCACTTGCACCTGCGGGTAGCGGCTGGCCAGCGCCTCGGCCGCCACCCAGTGGGTGGTGACCCGGCGGCCGTCCAGCAGCCCCGCCGCTGCCAGCGCGAACGCCCCGGTGCACACCGAGCCGAAGCGCCGCGCCTGGGGTGCGTGCAGGCGCAGCCAGTCCAGCAGCGCCTGGCTGAAGCGCGCCTGGGGCGCGTTGGGCGCGCCGGCCACCAGCAGGGTGTCGATACCGGCCACGGCGTGGCCGGTATGGGTTTCGGGCAACAGCCGGGTACCTGATGAGCTGGTCACCGGGCCGCTGCCGCAGCCCACCAGCAGCAGCCTATAGCGCGCGCAGCCGGCCTCGCGGTTGGCTTCGGCGAACACGTCCAGCGGGCCGCTGACATCGAGCAGTTGCACGTTGGGCAAGGCCACCACGGCGATGGTGCGTACGTGCGTCATGGTGGCGTCCGCTTGGGAAGGAAAATGGCAGTATATGACGTATTGCGCCAATTGAGGCCATCGCCGGACGACCGGATACTGGGCTTACCCACTCACAGCGCAGGCACCTATCATGACCTTCACCCTCGACGACATCCGCATCCCCGACACCGCCATGGCCCGCGAAATCACCGAACTGGTGCGCGACACGGAATCGGAACTGCTGTTTCACCACTCCAGCCGGGTGTATTACTTCGGCGCCCTGGCCGGCCGCAAGCGCGGGCTGGCCTTCGATGCCGAGCTGCTGTACGCCGGTTGCATGTTCCATGACATGGGCCTGACCCACCGGTGCAGCAGCGCCTGCGAGCGCTTTGAAGTGGACGGTGCCAACGCCGCCCGCGACTTTCTCAAGGGCCACCACATCGATCAGCACGACATCGACACCGTCTGGACCGCCATCGCCCTGCACACCACTCCGGGCATTCCCCAGCACATGCACCCGGTGGTGGCACTGGTGACCGCTGGCGTGGAGATGGACGTGCTGGGCCTGACCTACCCGCAGTACAGCAACGCCGAACGCGACGCCATCGTTGCCGCCCATCCGCGCAGCGCGCAGTTCAAGGAAGACATCATTCAGGCGTTCTACGACGGTATCAAGCACAAGCCCGAGACGACGTTTGGCAACGTCAAGGCTGATGTGCTGGCCGACAAGGACCCGGCCTTCGTGCGCGGCAATTTCTGCCAGGTGATCCGTGGGTCGGGCTGGAAAGCCTGAACAAGGCCGCGTCAGCGGTGCGTGCGGTGGGCCAGAGGTTGCGCGGCGCTGGGGTCGCCCCCAGGTTCGCTGCTGCACAGGCGTGCGTGGCAGCGGCGGTATTCGCTTGGCGCAAGGCCGGTGATGCGCCGAAAGGTGACGCGGAAGGTAGCAGGGTCCTGGTACCCCACCGTCCAGGCGATATGGTCCACCGTGTCATGGGTCCACTCCAGCATTTCCCGTGCCCGGCCTACCCGCAGTTGCTGGCAATACTGCGTGGGGTTCAACCCCGTGGCCGCGCGAAAACGGCGCAGCAGCGTACGCGCCTCCAGCCCCGCATGGGCCGCCATGCTGGCGATGCTGACGTCAACCGCGCCCTTGGCCTGCAGCCAGTGTTGCAGCCTCAGCACGGCACTATCGCCATGGCCGAGCACCGGGTTGAAATGTCCATCCCCCTGGCCCTGATACTCCACGGCCAGAAAGTGCGCCGTCTGCTGCGCGACGCTGCCCCCCAGCAACCGCGCCACCAGGCGCAACCCCACCTCGGCCCACGCCATCAGGCCGGCGCTGGTGATCAGGTCACCGTCGTCGATGATGGGCGCATCAGCCTCCACCTTCAGTGCAGGAAAAGCCTCGGCCAGTTGCCGCGCCTGGCTGGCATGGGTGGTGACGCGGCGCCCATCCAGCAGGCCGGTTTCCGCCAGCAGGAAGGCACCGATGCACACGGCCGACAAAATCGCCCCCTGCCCATGCTGTTCGATCAGCCAAGGGCAACAGGCCGACACGGTGCTAGCGTCGGGGTGAGCCGCCAGCGACGGCGGGATCACTACCGCGACCCGCCGGCCGCCATGACCGGGGTGGCTATCGAAAACCGGCTCCGGGGCCCCGCTGCCGGCCTGCCAGTGGCTGACCCGCAAGGGCAACCGACCACCGCCCTGCGCCGCCGCCAGCCGGTTGGCCACCGCGAACAGGTCAGTCAGGCCATGCACCGCGGCCGCCTGTGCGCCGGGGTAAGCCAGCACGGCGATTTCGAGGGTGTCCTGAACAGCGGGCATGGGGAGAGGCTCCGGCGCAGCGGCTAAACCCCTAAGGTAGCCGAAATAGCCTCCCGCTGCGCGCTCAGCCATCGGCCAGCAACGACCCGGTGTCGATGACGCGGGCATACCCGAACGCCAGGCCCGCCATGGCGGCCGCATGAACCTGGGCGGCCGGCACCGTGCTGCCCTCGAAGGCCAGGTCACGCGTGGCGCTGGCGTCGTGGACTACCGTGGTGGCGTAGCCCAGGTCGGCGGCAGCGCGGCCCGCGGCCTCGATGCACATGTGGCTCATGGCGCCCGCCAGTACCAGGCTGTCGACACCGTGCTGGTCGAGCACCGCCTTGAGCTCAGTGTCGCGAAACGCGTTGGGGTAGTGCTTGAGAATGACCGGCTCGCCAGGGGCTGGCAGCACGCTGGCGTGCAGTTCGGCGCCCAGGCTGCCGGTACGGAAAAAAGGTGCGTCGGCGGCCAGCGATTCGTGGCGCACATGCACCACCAGGTGCCCGGCCTCGCGGTAGGCCGCCAGCAGCCGCGCGGCGTTGGCGCTGGCCGCCTCGATGCCGGCCAAGGGCCAGGCACCGTCGGGAAAGTAGTCGTTCTGCAGGTCGATGAGCAGCAGGGCTTGGGTGGTCATGGGCGCCTCCGTCTAAGGGAGGTGACAGTATCGGCGCCGGGCACCGCTGGCGGGATAGGCGGATCTGACAGCAGGCGAGGGAAAACTGACAAGGGCTGTCGAAAAAATGCACAACGAGCGCCGGGCGGCCGGTGCTCGTCAGGCATAGGGGCTGTCCCAATACCGCTTGTGCATTCCCAACCGCTTCTTCCACTTCATCGGCAACCGCTGCTCCTGCTGGCTGAACTTGTAGGCGATCAGCTTCAGGCCATTGCGCAGAAAAGACCCGGGCCACAGCCAGAACCGGCGCAGGCCGAGAAACTTCAGTTCCGATTTCACATAGCGCAACCCTTCCCCCCCTGCCCCGCCGAACTGTTCGCGGATCCAGGCTTCGCGGGCCTGGAACACGCCAATGTCGAAGTAGCGCCGAAATTCCTCGGCCAGGGTGTAGTTGTGCGAATGACGGCAACGGGCATCACCGGCGTAGGCAGTCTTCCAGCCCGCCAACAACATGCGCGCGGCCACGTACATGTCCTCGGAGAGGATGACGTGCAAGGGAAAGCCACCGACCTGCATCAGCGCCCGGCGCCGGTAGGCCGCGAACGAGTTCGACATGAAGCAGGTCTTGATGCCCAGGCGCCCGGCGTCGGCCAGGCTCTTGAGCTGCGAAGTGGCCGGGTAGTTGAACAGGCGGGCATGCTGGGACAGCAGCGTGGCATCCTTGTGCGCCAGTTGCCGGCCGCACACCGCGCCCACGCTCTCGTCGGCGAAGGGCGCGACGATGCGCGCCAACGCTTCGGGGTCCTCCAGGTAGGCGTCCTGGGTCATGTACACATACACGTCATAGTCGGGGTACAGCTCGACCATGCGCTGGCGGGTCCCACCGTGGTTGAACTCACGGCTGGGTATCTGCACGAAATGGTCGGCGCACTCGCGCCCCAGCTCGTCACTGCCATCGCTGGACGTGGAGTCCACGATCAGGGTGTCAAAGTCCATCGTCTGGTTGCCCAGCGAGTCCAGCAGGCGCTGCAGATCCGCGCGACCGTTATAGGTTGGGATCACGCATGCCACTTTCAAAGTCGTCATGGCTCGATCCCCACGTTGCCAAGTCCTTTGATCTCGACCGCTGCCGGCTCGGCGAGGCCGACCGGCAGCGGTTCCCAGGTTGCATCACAACAGCTGGAAGACTAGCGCACACAACCGCGTTATCAGTAACAAATTATTCAGCCAAGCAATTCGGTGAGCGGAATGAAGCGCACCCGGTCGCCCTCCGCCAGGGTCCGGCCTTCCAGCACTTCCACCAGGCCTTCGGCCCAGGCGGCACTGCGCAGCACGCCAGAACTCTGGTTGGGGTAGATCACTGCCCGGCCGTTTTCCAGGCGCCCGCGCAGGTACTCGCGACGGTTGCCGGGTTTGCCCCAGGTGAATCCCACGGGCACGTCGACAGCCAGCGGCGCGACGTCCGCCACGCCCAGGCGGCGCAGCAGATAAGGCCGGGCGAGCAGTGCGAACGTCACCAGGGTCGAGGCCGGGTTGCCAGGCAGGCCAATCACCGCAGTCCCCCGGAAGTGCCCGAAGGTCAGCGGTTTGCCCGGCTTGATGGCCAGCTTCCACAGGGCCAGCTCGCCTTCTTCACGCAAGGCGACCCCCAGGAAATCCGCCTCGCCCACCGACACGCCACCGGTGGACAGAATCAGGTCCGCCTGGCCCAGCTCCGCCAGGCGCGCACGGGTCCTGGCCAGATCATCGGGCAGGATGCCGGCATCAATCACGTCACAGCCAAGGCGCTGCAACCAGCTGACCAGCAGGCGCCGGTTGCTGTTGTAGATCTGCCCCGGGCCCAGCGGCTGGCCGGGGTCCACCAGCTCATCACCGGTGGACAACACGGCCACGCGCGGCTTGCGCACCACCTCCAGCGTGGCATGCCCCAGCGAAGCGGCCAGGCCCAGTTCGATCGGCCCCAGGCGGGTACCAGCCGGCAGCACTTGCTCGCCGATGCGGGTTTCCTGGCCTTGAGGGCGGATGTTCTGGTTCAGGCTCAAGGCCTCTATGAAACGCACGCGACCATCGTCCAGTACCTCGGCGTTTTCCTGCATTTCCACGCAGTCGGCACCGGCTGGTACCGGCGCGCCGGTGAAGATCCGCGCGCAGGTGCCCGCCGCCAACGGCCCGGGGGCCTGGCCCGCCTGGATGCGCTGGCTGACCACCAGCGGCTCACCCGCCCAGTCGGCCAGGCGCAAGGCGTAACCGTCCATGGCGCTGTTGGACCAGGGCGGCAGGTCAAGGGTGGAGACCAGCGCGCAGGCCAGCACGCGGCCGTCGGCGTCGGCCAGCGCCACCTGCTCGGTGCCACTGAGCGGCGCCTGGTCGGCCATGGCCAGCAGGCGCTCCAGGGCCTGTTCCAGTGGCATCAGCGGCTGGGCCGCACCCAGCTCAGCCACGGGACTGGCAGGGCTCTGCCTGCTTCAGGTGCGGGACGAAATTGCACGGCCGGTGGCGCACGTCCAACTGCTCGGCGAGGATACCGTCCCAGCCGGTGCGCACGGCATTGGTGGAGCCCGGCAAGCAGCACACCAGGGTGCCGTTGGCCAGCCCGGCCAAGGCGCGGGACTGCACGGTGGAAGTGCCGATGTCCGGCACGCTGATCTGCCGGAACAGTTCGCCGAAGCCATCCACCTGCTTGTCCAGCAGACAGGCCACGGCCTCGGGGGTGCTGTCGCGGCCGGTAAAGCCGGTGCCGCCGGTGATCAAGACCACCTGCACCACGTCTTCGGCGATCCAGTGGGCGACTTTCGCCCGGATCTTGTACAGGTCGTCCTTGAGCAATACGCGCTCGGCCAGCAGGTGGCCAGCGGCGGTCAGCCGGTCGACGAACATCTGCCCGGAAGTGTCGGTTTCCAGGGTACGGGTATCACTGACAGTCAGTACCGCGATATTGAGCGGCACAAAAGGTACATCAGCCTTGGCTTTCATCAGGGCTCGTCCGGTTGTGTGTATGAATAGGCAGTGTTATATCACAGCAGCCCTGATCTGAAGACCGAGACCTGCCATGCCCGATGTCGCCCTGCCCGCCTGTTCCGTCCTGCTGCTGGCCGGCGGCCGTGGCCAGCGCATGGGGGGCCGCGACAAGGGCCTGCTGCCCTGGCGCGGCGAGCCGCTGATCGCGCACCTGCAACGTCAGGTACGCAGCCTGGGCGATGACCTGATCATTTCCTGCAACCGCAACCAGGACGCCTACGCGGCCTACGCCGACCGCCTGGTCAGCGACGACAGCGCCGACTTTCCCGGCCCCCTGGCGGGCATTCGCGCCGGCCTGGCCGTGGCGCGCCACAGCCACTTACTGGTGCTGCCCTGCGACGTGCCAGGCATTGACCCTGCGCTGTTGACCGCCATGCTTCAGGCCGCTGGCCGCCACCCGGACCAGCCCCTGATGGTGCGCCAGGGAGAGCACTGGGAACCCTTGCTGTGCGTCATTCCGGTGGCCCATGCCGCGGTCTTCGAAAAGGCCTGGCAGGCGGGCGAGCGCAGCCCCCGCCGGGTCATGCTGGCGCTGGGCGCGCAAGCGCTGCAGTGCCCGCCCGACGACCCGCGCCTGGCCAACCTCAACACCCCGCAGTTGCTGGGGCAGTGAGCGCCGTCAAAAAAATGGAACTCGTATCGGGTACAAACGTCTCACCTCCTGCACATGGATCAACCGTCCCCCTTTGGAGAATCAAAAAATGACTAACCGGACCCTTCCCGCTCTGCTTCTGGCCATGGGCCTGGCCACCCTGGCGGGTTGCTCCACGCCCACGGTCATCACCCTCAACGACGGGCGCGAGATCCAGGCGGTGGACACGCCTAAATACGACGAAGATTCGGGTTTCTATGAAATCAAGCAGCTTGATGGCAAGGAAACCCGCATCAACAAGGATCAGGTTCGTACCGTCAAGGAGCTCTGATCCAGTGGCCAGCCCCGTGGGTTCGCGGGGCTTGCCGATAGCCGCGGATTTTGCTTAGAATTTTCGGCACCGGGGTGTAGCGCAGCCAGGTAGCGCGTCTCGTTCGGGACGAGAAGGCCGCAGGTTCGAATCCTGTCTCCCCGACCAAATAAAAGAAGCCCGCATTGCGCGGGCTCAGGTTGATGACAAACCCCTGCTTTCGAGCAGGGGTTTGTCGTTTCTGGGGTTCGTATAGCTAAACGAGCAAATCTTTGGAGCATGGGCCGTTTGCGTCAGCAAACGGCCCATGCTCTGTCC
>Ga0105250_10000769_pt1 | contig 19418 bp, 19 predicted proteins | sample KBSS54metaG_FD_80425 | JGI IMG/M metagenome (GOLD analysis project Ga0105250, IMG submission 80425) | Switchgrass rhizosphere microbial communities from Kellogg Biological Station, Michigan, USA - KBS S5-4 metaG | ecosystem: Host-associated > Plants > Roots > Rhizosphere > Soil | place...
CACGTTGATATTGCTCGCACTGGGCGAAGGTGGCGGAATTGGTAGACGCGCTAGCTTCAGGTGTTAGTGTCCTTAGGATGTGGGGGTTCGAGTCCCCCCCCTCGCACCAACGAGGCGATATCAAAAAATAAGATGACTGTGCGAAGGTGGCGGAATTGGTAGACGCGCTAGCTTCAGGTGTTAGTGTCCTTAGGATGTGGGGGTTCGAGTCCCCCCCCTCGCACCAATTATCTTATTTCCCTCTCGATTTTCTTCCCTGTTTTGTTCATCCCTGATTCCCGTTCATCATCACCAGAACAATGCCGCCGATCAGCGCCGCACATGAAGGCAACAGGACAAAATGCCGCAAACGCTTGTGGTACAGCATGAGTGAAGTCAACAGTAATCCTAATACAATCATCGCCTTCCATACGTAGACCGACAGGTCGCTAAATGCCATCCCGGCAATCAGTATTCCCGGCAGCAGAACACCCCATCCACTGCCCAGCGTACGTTGCAACATGGTACCACCTATGACATTGATAATGATAACCAATATCATATGATAAATTTTCTCATTTGTCAGCTGGGAGGCACTATCAATTATATGAGTTTTACTTAACGATTGATGACATGAATAATTTAAGGTGATAAATTGCTCGCCGGTTAGCTTTTCAACTAAAAACAATAAAAACCTCTGCGAATGATACCCCGTTCGTTATTTGTTTTATTTACCAACACACCTTCGTACATTGCAGATAACTAACAATATTTACCTATGACAGTACAATCCTGGCGAGCTCTGCGCACCAAAAAATACCAACTCTCTTTACGATTGTTTCTGCTGCTCAACGCAGTCTCCGCACTGTTTACGCTTTTTTTTCCCCTGTTTGCCGTCAAAGCGTTGTCAGTACCGGCATTGCTGATTCTCGTGATGAGTACATTGTTGCTGGCATGGCATAGGAAATATGTGGATAAAAGAATTAATCTTCCTTTTATTTCAATCGTTTTTGGTTTGCTATGGGCATTACATATTTTCCTGAAATATAACGCACTGGGTCATAATGATTATTATTTTCTATTAATCGCGCTTCTCAGCGTGCTGTTTATTGGATCTATCGCTTTTGCCAATAATATCATCGCGTTTACGCTTCACTCACTACCTTCCGTCGCCGTCTGTTTATGGCTGAATGGCAGCGAGCATGGTTTGCGAATTTTCTATTTTATGGCGCTGCCCATGGCCGGGATCGCCATCCAGCATGTGATACAAAAACGCTACGATGGCTTCGCCCAGCAGCTGATGTATAAACTGCTGGAAGAACGGGAGACCCTGAATGGGCTCAGCATGCTCGACCCGCTAACCGGTTTGTACAATCGTCGGGGGCTGCAACACCGACTCGATACGCTGTTGGCCTTGAGCAACGCGAAGCACTACGTCTTGCTACTGGATATCGACCATTTCAAAGCCTATAACGATCACTACGGTCATATGATGGGAGATCAGGCGCTGATCCGCGTCTCTGCCGCGATTCGTGACTCCGTGCGCTCCCGGGACGTGGTGGCGCGCTTTGGTGGGGAAGAGTTTATGGTTTTGCTGACCGCGGTCGATCCCCAGCAGGCCCAGGCTGCCGCCGAACGTATTCGCCAGAAGGTGTACGACCTTAAAATTCCTCACATGTTTAACGAGAGCGTGGCAACCAACGTAACCGTGAGTATTGGTATTGCGCCTCTGGTCGAGCAGGATATTGATGCCGCTGTTGCCCGAGCGGATAAAGCCCTTTATGAGGCCAAGAGCCTTGGGCGCAACAGTACGCTGGTCAGCGATGACCTGCGGGTAAACTGCCCTTCTGCCTGAGCTATCTGTGCGGTGTCACTCGGGATGGCGACAAAGATCTTGCCATCGCTCAATGTCAATTATAGGATTAGCAATCATTATCATTAAGATTAACATCCTTATATCGACATGGCTTATCGTTCCGCACCGATCGTTGAAGATGTCATCTGGCGTAGCCCTCTGCCTGCAAAGATGCCCTCGCTGGCTGCTGCCGTACGCGCAACGATAGCCAACACCCGTGAGCACCTGCTGGACTTCATTCGTCTTGACGAAACGCCCGTGCCAGGTGCGATGACGCTACATGAATGGACGCAATCAACGACGTTAAGTTCATTGCTGGCTGTCTATTCGGACCATATTTATCGCAATCAGCCCACGCTGCCACGCGAAAATAAGCCGCTGATTTCTCTCTGGGCGCAGTGGTATATCGGCCTGATGATGCCTCCGCTCATGGTGGCCCTGCTGACGCAAAAAGAGGCCATCGACGTCTCTCCTGAACACATGCACGTAGAATTCCACGAAACAGGCCGTGCTGCCTGCTTCTGGATCGACGTGCATCAGGATCACCAGGTCACGGCCCAGTCTCCTCAGCAACGCATGGAAACACTGATTCTCTCGGCGCTGACGCCGGTTGTGCAGGCGCTGGAAGCGACAGGCGAGATCAATGCGAAGCTTATCTGGAGCAACACCGGATATTTAATTCACTGGTATTTAACGGAAATGAAGCCGTTATTAGGTGAAGAACTGCTGACCACACTGCGCCAGACCTGTTTTTTTGAGAAGCAACTCTCCTGCGGTCAGGATAATCCCCTGTGGCGTACCGTTGTTCCGCGCGAGGGACTGTTAGTGCGCAGAACCTGCTGCCAGCGCTATCGCCTGCCCGATGTCCAGCAATGCGGTGACTGCACGCTGAAGTAAGCGAGGAGCCGTAGCCCCTCGCCCGTCAGTTATGCAACCTGCTGATTTTCCTCTTCTATACGCTGTGCTTCTTCTTTTTCCTGCGCTAATAGCTGCTTTTCGTAAACCTTAAAGAATGGGAAGTAGATGACGGCAGACACCAGTGCCAGCAGGACAACCAGAATGGCCGCACGATAGTCCCAGCCTAACGCCCACGCCGCGCCAACCGGTGCCGGGGCCGTCCAGGGAACCACTGAAATCACCCGCCCAATCAAATCTAGCTTCATCGCCGCCCAGGCCAGCACCGCGTTCACCATCGGGGCCAGCAGGAAGGGAATGAAGAACACCGGGTTCATGACAATCGGCGTACCAAAAATCACCGGTTCGTTAATATTAAAAATGCTCGGGACAACGCTCAAACGCCCGATCGATCGTAGATGGGCCGAACGGCTACGCAGATAGCAAATCACCAGCCCCATCGTCGCGCCGGAACCTCCAACCACAATAAAGAACGTCCAGAACGCTTCCATAAAGATATGCGGTAAAGGCGCGCCCTGCGCCAGCGCCGACTGGTTCATCCCGAGATTGGTGAGCCAGAACATTTGCAGCATTCCCGACACAATTGCCGCGCCATGAATACCGGCAAACCACAGCAGATGGCCGATCAGCACCGCCAGCAGTATCGCTGGCAGAGAATCCGCTGCAGACACCAGTGGTTTAAAGATGGCCATGATGGCCTGCGGGATCAGCATGTCAAACTGCGACTGAATCACCAGACTCAGCGGGTACAGCGTAAGCACCACCACCAGCACAGGGATCAGCAGATCGAAGGAGTTTTTGATCATCGGCGGCACCTGATCGGGTAAACGAATGCCGATGTTGTGCGCCTTCAGGAAGCGCATCATTTCAACGCAGTAAATAGCCACCAGGATGGCAGTGAAAATCCCCGTACCGCCAAGGCTATCAACCGGCATCGTGCCTTTAGTTTTCGGTGCAGCAATCAGCAAAAAAGCCATGATCGATAGCATCGCGCACATGAAGGGATCTAGCTGATGTGACTTCACATAGTGCTTGCCCAGGTTATAAGCGATAGCCGCACATATGTAGACTGACATGATCCCCATCGTCATATCAAACGGTGTGAGGATTTGGCCTTCAAACTGTTTCGCCATATCCAGCCACGCACGTGCAAACCCCCAGGTGGTATCCGGAGAAAAAGGCGGATAGGCGAAAACCAGCAGAAACGAGCCTACGATCATAAAGGGCATCGCCGAAATAAACCCATCACGGATAGCCATCACATGACGTTGTGAAGAGATGCGCCCGGCAACAGGGCTGACGTAATTTTCAACGAAGCGGAAAATCACATTAAACACAGCATGATTAGTAGACATAGCCGTTCTCCCGTTGTGCAAAACCCTGCAACCGTGCTGGTATCAACACCACCACGTAAAGCCCATTACTGCTTTTCGCAACCGTGCCGGGAGGAACGCCAGCGCTACTGTATTTTGAGTTCAGTTTCATAGATGGCTCTTATTATGTAATACAGAGGAAGTGACAACTTCAGTATTAATCGCCATTTGAGCATTCTGCAACCGGTTACTGTAACCGGTTTCTTTGATTGTGAAGACGATCGAAAAACTGCCAATGTTGCCATGTTGTTACATTAAAATATTTACAGCGAGCTTGCCCCTATGACAAATTACGCCATGCGGTTTTCTGCTGTATGGAGCTACCTGTAGGCGATTTGGAGAGAAGAATGAGTTTGCAATCAGTACGCCAATTTTTAGCGCAATATGCACCAGATATTGAGATTATCGAATTAGATCAGAGCACAGCTACCGTCGATCTGGCAGCGAAAGCCCATAACGTCGAACCTGGCCAGATCGCGAAAACGCTTTCTCTGAAGGTCAAGAACGACATTATTCTGGTCGTCGCCAAAGGTGATGCCCGACTGGATAACAAAAAGCTAAAGAGCACTTTCGGTGCCAAAGCCCGGATGTTGAGTAGCGATGAAGTGGTTAACGCGACGGGCCATCCCGTTGGCGGTGTTTGCCCTTTCGGACTGGAAACGCCGATTTCGGTGTACTGCGACGTTTCGTTGAAGCATTACGCTGAAGTGCTTCCCGCCGCAGGCGCCATCCACAGCGCCGTTCGTATCACGCCAGAAAGGATGGCTGAGCTGACTTCCGCCACCTGGGTGGATGTGTGTCAGGGATGATTCACGTTCCGTGCCGATAACGAAACCCGGCACGAAACGATCTAACATTACCCGTTAAGAAGCCGCCTGTAGAAAAGGTGCAGGTTCACCTGCACGCAGGTACAGCAGGATATCTGCAGCATCCAGCAGTCCGGCATCTGAGCTCACGCCCAGCTTGGACATCACATTAAATTTATGTGCCCGAATGGTTTTAATATTCCGCTCTAACTGAGCAGCGATCTGCGGCATTGAATAGCCATTCGACATAAAGCGCAGTATTTCTCGTTCTGTTGGACTGAGCATACGGCTTTGATTGATATACCAATGGTTTTTAGAACCTTCGGTTCCCCGGTTGGGGCCGTTCAATACCGTAAATAACGCGTCCTGCAGTACCGTTAATGAAGAAGATTTGCTCACAACGCCATCTAACGGCAACGGCGACAAAGAGCCGATTAATCGCGCTTCAGCGTCATCATCAGCAATCACCACCCGGCGAATACGCGGAAAATTTACAGCCAGTTCCGTCAGATAAGCTAACCCAGCCCTGCGATCGGTTCTGATTGCAGAGAGAGAGAAAATAACCGCCGAAAACGACGTTTTTAACATCACCTGACTAAATGCAGGCTGGCTCGAAAAGATATGAAGTTCGTATTGGTTATCCGGCATGGTATTAAACAGGCTCTTAATACCGACGCTACTCATCGCGCACTTCTCTACCAGCGCAACGTTTCTTTTGATGCTTCGGCTTTCCATTCCGTGGTTTCTCCATAAACTGAAGGTAAATTCAATTCTCGCGATCCTTGAGAACTGTTTATCCAGGCGTACATTTCTGCATTGCTATGTATCGACAAGCGACGCATAGCGCTGTTCTTTTGGGCGCTGATCGTTTTATTGCTTTTCTTCAGCAATGTCGCAATCTGATTAATTCCCCAACCTTTTCCCAGGAGTCTCAGCACTTTCCTCTCCGAGAGGGTAAGTACAATTGAGCGGGCGCTATGGTCTGCTAATTCTGGCATCACGGGCGGAGAAAGCAGCGACTTGCTAATTCTCTCGGCTCGGCTATTTCCTGCGTGAATAACATTCACCAAACTTTCAATCGTCTCGGCATCAGATAACAGCGAACTGACAGGACACATCAGCAATTCAATGGCCAGCGGATAAAAAACACGAGAAACGAGAAATACCCAGTGAATATCGCGGTATTGAGATAATAAAGAATAATACTGTTCGCAGACTGAACGTGGATGATTACAGTCTCCGGATAAATCAGCAATCACCAAATCGGCACAACGCAGCTGCAGCAACGTCAATTCTTCGACGGAGCGGCAGTAGGTAAGTTCATAATCAGCGAACTGCCCCTGCATTACACCTTTAAGTCCGGTTTGTACGATCGGTAATTTACTAATAATAATTGCGTTTTTGCAGCGTCCTGGCAACATATCTCCTCCACATTCACCAGTCCGTATTCGCACGTATTAAAAATCCCCTGATAAATTAAAAACATTAATTAACAGGAAACCCTAAACAATAGACGAGGTGAATTGTTTATCCTTGGCTTTTATTTATAAATAAAGTTACACCGCTACAATCCCAGTAGCATCAAACTATTGAACCATCATGCCAATAATTACTCATAAATACACTCTTTGTACAATTAAAAGAACTACAATAGATCGTTAGCGTTGCTTACGTATTTTCCATCCTGATAAATAGCACTACATTTTCATAAGCGCTGTCTTTATTGATAAGCAAGTGAGGTATGCAAACGCATCAGACGTACAATCTGCATCTTTTTTCGACGCAAAGATTGATCTTAGCCAGAGCCAACAGGATCATGCTTCATGATAAAAAGAAGACATCCGCCACGCAAAGAGATCCTTTTCAGTCAGAGCGAGTCATGCAAACAGAGCAGTCGTCACAGCGAACGGTTACACGGTTATGTATTCAATGCGGTCTTTTTTTACTTCAGCATGGGGCAGAAAGTGCGCTGGTTGACGAGCTATCCACCCGCCTCGGGCTGGCGCTTGGCATGGATAGCGTAGAAAGCGCTATCTCCTCTAACGCCATCGTCCTGACCACTATTAAAGACGGGCAGTGCCTGACTTCAACGCGAAAAAATCAGGATCGCGGAATTAACATGCACGTCGTGACGGAGGTGCAGCACATCGTTATTCTGGCGGAACACAAACTGCTGGATGTTAAAGGCGTTGAGAAACGCTTTAGCCAGATTAAGCCGCTGCGCTATCCAAGATGGTTGGTCGCCTTTATGGTCGGCTTGTCCTGCGCCTGCTTTTGTAAACTCAATAATGGCGGATGGGATGGCGCGGTGATCACCTTTTTCGCCAGCATGGTGGCAATGTATATTCGCCAGATTCTGGCGTCCCGGCATTTGCACCCGCAAATCAACTTCTGCATTACTGCGTTTGTGGCAACCTCGATTTCTGGTCTGCTGCTGACCTTGCCGACGTTTAACCACACTCCAACCATCGCCATGGCCGCCAGCGTGCTGCTGTTGGTTCCGGGTTTTCCGTTGATCAACTCCGTCGCGGATATGTTTAAGGGACACATTAATACTGGGCTCGCTCGCTGGGCTATTGCCAGTCTGCTGACGCTGGCGACCTGCATTGGCGTAGTCATGTCGATGACCTTATGGGGGCTGCGCGGATGGGCGTGATCGATTTCATTTTGGCGCTAATGCAGGACATGATCCTGTCGGCAATACCTGCGCTTGGTTTTGCCATGGTATTTAACGTACCACATCGGGCGCTCCCCTGGTGCGCGTTACTCGGCGCACTCGGCCACGGTTCACGAATGGTGATGATGAGCGCAGGATTTAATATCGAATGGTCAACCTTTATGGCGTCGCTACTGGTGGGCTGCATTGGGATCCAGTGGTCACGCTGGTATCTGGCGCATCCGAAAGTCTTCACCGTTGCGGCAGTAATCCCCATGTTCCCTGGGATCTCTGCCTATACCGCCATGATCTCGGCGGTAAAAATCGGCCATTTTGGTTACAGCGAAGCGCTGATGATCACGCTGTTGACCAATTTCCTGAAAGCCTCATCGATTGTCGGAGCGCTCTCCATCGGGCTATCCGTACCGGGATTATGGCTGTATCGCAAACGCCCGCGCGTTTAGCGGCACGCTTTGTTAGCTCCTCGCAGAGAGGGGAATCGCCCCCTCATCTGCTGCTCTCCTTCTTCTCTGTGTTACTATAAAAGCAGTCCCCTTCTCGGTTGTTGTTCAGTATTGAGAAACATTATGCCCAGCAAAATTTTGACGCCGGACGTCACTAGCATTGACGCCTTACTACACGATCACCATACGGTGCTGGCCAGGTCTGCGGGCGGCGCCGTAGCCGTATTCGCGAATAACGCGCCAGCATTTTACGCGGTGACGCCTGCACGACTGGCCGAGTTGTTGGCGCTTGAAGAGAAGCTGTCACGCCCGGGAAGCGATGTGACGCTGGATGCACAATTTTATGAAGAGCCGCAAACCGCTCCCGTTGTCGTGCCAATGGGGAAATTTGCGATGTACGCTGACTGGCAGCCCGATGCCGACTTTCAGCGCCAGGCCGCCCTGTGGGGCGTGGCGTTAAGAGAACCGGTCACCGCCGAGGAACTGGCCTCATTTGTCGCCTACTGGCAGGCCGAAGGCAAAGTCTTTCACCATATTCAGTGGCAGCAAAAACTGGCACGCAGCATCCAGATTGGCCGGGCCAGCAATGGCGGAATGCCGAAGCGCGATGTGAACAGTGTCAGCGAGCCTGACAACCATATTCCACCGGGTTTTAGAGGATAACGATGAAAAACGTTGGCGACCTGATGAAACGTCTGCAAAAAATGATGCCGGCTAATGTCGAGCCAGCCTTTAAAACGGGCGAGGAGCTGCTGGCATGGCAAAAAGAGCAAGGTGAAATTCGCGCCGCAGCGCTGGCCCGTGAAAACCGGGCTATGAAAATGCAGCGCACATTCAACCGTTCCGGTATTCGTCCACTGCATCAGAACTGTTCGTTCGATAACTATCGGGTGGAATGCGAAGGTCAGATGAACGCCCTGAGCAAAGCTCGCCAGTACGTTGAAGAGTTTGACGGCAACATCGCCAGCTTTATTTTCTCTGGCAAGCCCGGCACCGGCAAAAACCATCTGGCCGCCGCTATCTGCAACGAACTGCTGCTGCGCGGCAAGTCGGTGCTGATTATCACCGTTGCGGACATTATGTCAGCCATGAAAGATACCTTCAGCAACCGTGAAACCAGCGAAGAACAGCTACTCAACGATCTCAGCAATGTCGATTTGCTGGTGATCGACGAAATCGGCGTGCAGACCGAATCCCGCTATGAAAAGGTGATCATCAACCAGATCGTCGATCGCCGCTCGTCTTCAAAACGCCCGACCGGTATGTTGACCAACAGCAATATGGATGAAATGAACAAACTGCTGGGCGAGCGGGTAATGGACCGTATGCGCCTTGGCAACAGCCTGTGGGTGATTTTTAACTGGGAAAGCTACCGTAGTCGGGTAACCGGTAAAGAGTATTAACGTATTAGGACCACTCCTAAGACTGCCGGCGCTATACTGCGCTGAAAAGGCATAACACGAGTTGCATATAATGATGAAAACAACCAAACGTCTGCTGTGCTGTGCGCTTGCCGCCAGCACGCTCATCTCGACCAGCGTTTTCGCCGCCTCCTGGCATGATTCGCTCTCCAGCGCGGCCAGCGAACTGAGCAAACAAAGCTCCGGCTCGCAGGGCGGCTCGTCGCTCTCTTCCCTGACCAGTCTACTGAATGGCAGCAATCAGTCGCTGACCTCCAGCAGCATGAATAACGCCGCCGGAATCCTGGAATATTGCGCGAAACAGAAACTGGCCTCGGTCACCGACACGCAGAACGTCAAAAACCAGGTGCTGGATAAACTGGGCCTCAGTGCTCCGGAGCAAAAACAAGACACCAACTATATGGACGGCATTCAGGGGCTGCTCAACGCCAAAGATGGTCAACAACTGGACCTGAACACAATTGGCAACAGCTCGCTGGCGAAGCAGGTAAAAACCAAGGCCTGCGATCTGGTGTTAAAACAGGGTATGAACTTCATTTCCTGACGCACGACATGCCGCGTATACCCTGCGCGGCATCAACCTGTTCCCCATAAAATTCACACGTCAAATAATCAGTAAATCCCCCGCAAAAAACACGCATATCTAAACCAATTCTGAATAACAACGTAATTTAATGTCACTACAATTGCAGCAATGCAACATCGCTATTACATTGTGCTTTCCCAAAATCATTAGCCTGCCTGGCGTTTGCCCGGTTTACTGAGGATCGATCGTTGTCAGAACTCATCTCCATTACTCTGTTTCTCGCTTCAGTGCTGATTTACGCCTGGAAAGCGGGTCGCAACACTTGGTGGTTTGCTGCCACGTTAACGGTGCTGGGGATTTTTATTGTCTTGAATATCACGCTGTATGCCAGTGACTATTTCACCGGCGACGGTATCAATGACGCAGTTCTGTACACGCTGACCAACAGCCTGACCGGCGCGGGAATTGGAAAATATATCTTACCTGGCGTCGGGATTGCGCTGGTCCTGACGACCGTTTTTGTCGCTCTCGGCTGGATTCTGCGCCGCCGTCGCCATCATCCGCATCATGTGGGTTACAGTCTGCTGGCCCTGCTGCTGGCGCTGGCCTCCGTAGATGCCAGCCCGGCGTTTCACCAAATAACCGAACTGGTAAAGTCGCAGTCGCGCGATGGCGATCCGGATTTCCCAACCTATTATAAAGAGCCGTCAAAAACGATTCCCAACCCGAAGCTGAATCTGGTTTATATCTATGGCGAAAGCCTCGAGCGCACCTATTTTAACAACGACGCGTTCCCGGATCTGACCCCGGAACTCGGTGCGTTGAAAAACGAAGGTCTGGATTTCAGCAATACCATGCAACTGCCGGGTACCGATTACACCATCGCTGGCATGGTCGCCTCCCAGTGCGGTATTCCGCTGTTTGCGCCGTTTGAAGGCAACGCCTCGGCGTCGGTCTCCAGCTTCTTCCCCAACAATATCTGTCTGGGCGATATCCTGAAAAACTCCGGCTATCAAAACTACTTTGTGCAGGGAGCCAACCTGCGCTTTGCCGGCAAAGACGTGTTCCTGAAATCTCACGGTTTTGATCATCTCTACGGTGCGGAAGAGTTAAAAAGCGTGGTTGCGGACCCAGCCTATCGCAACGACTGGGGCTTCTACGACGATACCGTGCTGGATGAAGCATGGAAAAAATTCGAAGAGCTTTCACGTTCGGGCCAGCGCTTTTCACTGTTTACGCTGACCGTGGATACCCATCATCCAGACGGATTTATCTCACGTAGCTGCAACCGTAAACGTTATGACATCGACGGGAAGGCCAACCAGTCCTTCAGCGCGGTCAGCTGCAGCCAGGAAAACATTGCCGAATTTATCAATAAGATCAAAGCCTCACCGTGGTTCAAAGATACCGTTATCGTGGTTTCTTCCGATCATCTGGCGATGAACAACACCGCATGGAAGTATCTGAACAAGCAGGATCGCAACAACCTGTTCTTCGTGCTGCGCGGCGACCAGCCACAGCAGGAGACGCTGGCGGTGAAGCGTAACACGATGGATAACGGGGCAACGGTACTGGATATTCTCGGTGGCGATAACTTTATCGGTCTTGGCCGCAGCAGCTTGTCGAGCGAATCCGTGTCGGAAGTGTTCCTGAACATCAAAGAAAAAATGCTGGCGTGGAAGCCCGATATCATCCGCCTGTGGAATTTCCCGAAAGAGATGAAAGAGTTCACCGTCGACCAGGACAAAAACATGATCTCTTTCTCCGGCAGCCATTTCCGCCTGCCGTTGCTGCTGCGCGTATCGGACAAACGCGTCGAGCCGCTGCCGGAAAGCGAATACTCGGCCCCGCTGCGCTTCCAACTGGCAGATTTCGCGCCGCGAGATAACTTTGTCTGGGTTGATCGCTGCTACAAAATGGCGCAGCTATGGGCCCCGGAGCTGGCGCTCTCCACCGACTGGTGCGTATCGCAAGGCCAGTTAGGCGGACAGCAAATCGTGCAGCACGTCGACAAAGCCAAATGGAAAAGTAAAACCGTGTTCAAAGACACGGTGATCGACATGGAGCGCTACAAAGGTAACGTTGATACGCTGAAAATTGTCGATAACGACATTCGCTACAAAGCCGACAGCTTCGTCTTCAACGTGGCGGGCGCGCCGGAAGAGGTTAAACAGTTTAGCGGCATATCACGCCCCGAATCCTGGGGGCGCTGGTCCAATGCGCAGCTCAGCAAAGAGGTGACCATCGAGTACAAGGCCCCGCTGCCGAAGAAATTCGATCTGGTCATCACCGCGAAAGCCTTCGGCGACAATGCCAATCGTCCTATTCCCGTGCGCGTTGGCCGCGAGGAACAGACGCTGGTGTTAGGCCATGATGTCACTACCACAACCTTGCATTTTGATAACCCGGCAGATGCCGATACGCTGGTGATTGTCCCACCCGATCCGGTCGCCACCAACGAGGGCAATATTCTCGGCCACTCGCCGCGTAAGCTGGGGATCGGGATGGTTGAAATCAAAGTGGTCGCTCAGGGCTCGTAACATGAAATGGCTGATGGCGCTTCGCTTATCAGCCTTACAGCCAGCCGCATTTATTGTCTGAAAAAAAACAGCGCCCAACACCACACCGGGCGCTGCATGGCAACCTTATTCCAGACTTTTCACTGCCTGGCGCATACCCTGCACCAGAATCATTTCCAGGTTTGCCGTCACCTGCCCGGCAAGCCCAGGCAGCAACGTCAAATCTTCACCCCAGTGCGCCGCATCGCCGAGCACAGTATCCACCAGTTCACGCAGCGTTAAATCTTTGCCAACTCGCGGCCACAGACTGGCATACAGGCTAACCCACTGCTCATCATCCTGTATCGGATAGCGTTCTCCCTCCCGCTCTGCGCGATAAAACGCCAGCAGCGCCGCGAGGGCGAACGTTAACCGCACGGGCCAGCGCCCATTTTGCTGGCCCGCCAGCAGTTGCGGCAAAATTCGGGTACGGAATTTGGTCATCCCGTTAAGCGCAATGGAAAGCAACTGGTGACGGATGTAGGGGTTTTGAAAACGCCCGCTCACCGCGTCGGCAAATTCACGCAGTTCATCCGCCGGGAGATCCAATACCGGTATAATTTCCTCGCTAATCGCCCGCTCGATAAAGTGACGGACATCGGCATCCTGCATCGCTTCGCCGACGGTCTCCAGGCCACACAGCCAGGCCACCGGCACCAACGCCGTATGCGCGCCATTGAGAATGGCGACCTTACGCTCTTTGTACGGTTTAATATCGCTCACTACCCGAATGTTCAGCGGGCACTGCGCCAGATTCAGCTCCTCGGCCAGCCACTGCGGCCCCTGAATCACAAACAGGTAAAAATGCTCCGCGGTATCGAGAAACGCATCGTGATAGCCAAGCGTAGCTTCCAGCGCGGCGGCTTCTTCTCGCGGGTAGCCGGTGACAATGCGGTCGACCAGCGTGGAACAGAAGGTGTTTGCCGTCGCCACCCAGTCGGCAAACGCCGGGGGAAGCTGCCAGTCCTGCGCATACTGCAGTACCAGCGTTTTGAGCGCCTCACCGTTATAGTCGATAAGCTCGCACGGGATAATGACCCACCCCTTATCCACCGCGCCCTCAAAATGATTAAAACGCTCCAGCAGCAGACGCGTCAGTTTAGCCGGAAAGCTTACCGGCGGCGCATCATCGACCCGGTCTGCCGCGTGATAGCTAATTCCGGCTTCGGTGGTATTTGAAAACACAAAGCGAATATCCGCATTGTGGGCCAGCGCCAGATACGCCGCGAAGTCCTGATACGGATTGATTTCGTTATTCACCGAACGGATCAGCCGCGCCTCGCTCACCGCTTCGCCCTGCGCGTTTAGCCCGCGAATAAGCGTGGTATACAGCCCATCCTGGGTATTCAGCGACGGTGGAAAATCGGTATTGATCGGGCGAACGATGGTCACGCCAGCGTTCAGAAAGGTTTGCTCGTTGAGGATATCCAGTTGCCAGTCGACAAACGCTCGCAGGAAATTCCCTTCACCAAACTGGATCACGCGCGTTGGGTAGCTTGCCCCCGGAAAATCACGTCGATTCAATGTCTTCATCGCATTTACCCTCTCAGAACGTGATCACGCCTTTAATCAGCTCACGGTTGTTAATCACATCCCGTTCGTAGATTTCTGCCAGTGTGGCAAACGCGTAACGGTGCGTGAGCATCATGTCGGCGGTCAGTTTGCCTTCCGACATCAGGCGGCCCACTTTGGCGAAATCTTCCGGTGTGGCGTTGCGACTGCCCATCATGGTGGTCTCTTTCTTGTGGAACTCAGGATCGGAGAACTGCAAATCGCCTTTGAATAGCCCAACGAAAACAATGCTGCCGCCATGGCGAATCAAATTCACCGTGTTGTTCATCGCATGCTGATTGCCCGTGGCATCAATGACCTTTTGCGCCAGCGAACCGCCAAACTGGTCACGCAACTGCGCATCAAAATCTTCTGCAGACGGATCGATAACCGGGAGCCCCAACCGGGAAACCACATGCTCCCGGCGAGCCGGACTGGTATCGGCGACCACCACCTGTGCGCCATCGGCTTTGGCAATCGCCGCCGCGCCCAGACCAATCGGACCAGCACCGACCACCAGCACCTGCTCACCCGGAGCCACCACCGCCCGGCGTACCGCATGCGCACTAATGGCATAAGGCTCAATCAGCGCCGCCGCCTGCGGATCAATTCCCTGCGCATCCAACAGGTTGGTGACCGGTACGGACAGGTATTCGCTGAAGCCGCCATCCTGATGCACGCCAATCACCGAAATCTTCTCGCAGCAGTTAGTGCGCCCGCTCAGACAGGCCGGACACTGCTGGCAGGCCACGTAAGGAATAACCGCCACCTGCTGACCATTTTTCAGATTCTGTATATTTTTGCCCAGCCCGACAATTTCCCCACATATTTCATGACCCAGCACACGTGGATAGCTGAAAAATGGCTGATTGCCACCCCAGGCATGAATATCGGTACCGCAAATCCCGACTGATTTAATTTTTATTAATGCTTCACCCTCACCCGGAATAGGTATTTCACGCTCTTTCCAGACTAATTTTTTAGGTTCCTGGCAAATCAACGTATTCATCGTAGACATGATTCTGCTCTCCTGTTTTTTTGTTGCCTCAGATATCAACGAAAATAAAAAAGCCGGAGAAAGCAGAAACACAATCTGTGAATCCCAGCGCATAAAAATGTTTTAAATCGGGTTTTAATACGCAAAAAGGAGAAGCCATGAGCCGTTCACAGAACTTACGCCACAATGTGATTAACCAGATAATCGATGATATGGCGCGTGGTCATATCCCTTCCCCCCTCCCGTCGCAAAGCGCGCTGGCGGAGATGTACAACATCAGCCGCACCACCGTGCGCCATATGCTGAGCCACTTAGGCGAGTGCGGCGTGCTGACCCAGGTCGGCAGCCACTATGTCATCGTACGTAAACCCGACCATGACGACGGTTTTGCCTGTACCACCGCCTCCATGACTGAGCAAAACCGGATTTTTGAGCAGGCTTTTTTCACCATGATCAACCAGCGTCAGCTACGCGCAGGGGAGAGTTTCTCCGAACTTCAGCTTGCCAGAGCTGCAGGGGTCAGCCCGGTGGTGGTGAGAGAATATCTTTTAAAATTCGAACGTTACAATCTGATCAAAAACGAAAAACGCGGCCATTGGAGCATGAAGCAGTTCGATCAGGCCTATGCGGAACAGCTGTTTGAACTCAGAGAGATGCTGGAAACCCATTCCCTGCAGCATTTTCTCAATCTGCCCGACGATGACCCGCGCTGGCTGCAGGCTAAAACACTGCTGGAGCGTCACCGGGTCCTGCGCGACAGCATCGGCAGCAGCTTTCGTATGTTCTCGCAGTTAGACCGTGAGTTTCATGCTTTACTGCTCTCCGCAGCAGATAATATATTTTTTAATCAATCACTTGAAATCATCTCCGTGATTTTCCACTTTCATTATCAGTGGGATGAAAGCGACCTCAAGCAGCGCAATATCATTGCCATTGATGAGCATATGACCATCCTCAGCGCACTGATTTGCCGCAGCGACCTGGATGCTATCCTTGCTCTTCGCAACCACCTTGAAACGGCAAAACAATCAATGCTGCGCTCTATCCAGCAAAACAACCGATATAATTAAAAGCAGATTAAAAACACAAAATTGCAAAATACCCCACAATCTTATTATCAACTCACATTGAGTAATTTACTCCCTCTTACACTCATGGTGTCGGCTAAACGAATTTATCTATTTTATTAGCAAAAGAACATCACAACAGGAGTCAACATGGCGATTACAATCAAGGATATAAGTGTTAAAGATATCCGTTTCCCTACATCCAGGAACTTGGATGGTTCTGATGCAATGAATGCAATATCCGACTACTCAGCGACGTATGTCACATTAATTACCGACCACGCAGAAAATTTAAAAGGGTATGGTTTGACTTTTACTATTGGTCGCGGCAACGATTTATGTGTAAGCGCAGTAAAATCTTTAGCCGAACTATTTGTTATTGGCCGTACGCTGGAAGACATTACGGCTAACTTTGGCCAATTCTGGCATGAACTTGTTTCTGGTGATTGTCAGTTACGCTGGGTTGGCCCGGAAAAAGGTGTTATTCATTTAGCCACCGCGGCAATTATTAACGCATTGTGGGATCTCTGGGCGCGTTCGCAGAATAAAACCGTATGGAAAATGCTGGTCGACATGTCGCCGGAAGAGCTTGTTCGCTGCATTGATTTCACCTACATCAAGGATGTTCTGACGCCTGAAGAAGCCATAACATTATTACGTAGAGTTGAAACTGGTAAAGCGCAGCGTGAACGAGAAATGCTGGAAACGGGCTTTCCTGGTTACACAACGGCCGCAGGTTGGCTTGGGTATTCAGAAGAAAAAATGCGTCAGCTTGCCCGTCAGGCCGTGGCTGATGGCTGGACGCATCTGAAGCAAAAAGTCGGTGCCGATATCGAGCAAGATATTCGCCGGGCGACGATCCTGCGCGAAGAGCTGGGTTGGGAACGCAAACTGATGATGGATGCAAACCAAATATGGGGCGTTGATGAAGCCATTACGGCGATGCGCAAACTAGCTAAGTTTGATCCACTCTGGATCGAAGAGCCCACCAGCCCTGACGATATACTCGGTCACGCAGCAATAAAAGCGCGAATTGGTGATATTGGCATTGCTACCGGTGAACATGCTCATAACCGGGTAATGTTTAAACAATTCTTCCAGTCAGGCGCAATGGATTTTTGCCAGTTAGACCCTGCCCGTTTGGGTGGTTTAAACGAAGTTCTCGCTGTCGTACTAATGGCGGCGAAATTTGGTGTCCCTGTATGCCCACATGGTGGTGGCGTCGGTCTGTGTCAGTATTCATTGAATATTGTTTTATTTGACTATATCGCCGTATCAGCATCACTGGAAAATAGAGTTTTAGAATATGTTGATCACTTACACGAGAATTTCGAAGAGCCGCTGGTCATAAAACGTGGACGATATTACCCATTGCAGCAACCAGGTTATGGTGTGAAAATGAAACCAGATACGCTAACACGTTATTCATGGCCCGATGGCCAAGAATGGTTAAGTTAATATAAAAACAAACAGGTATTTCATCAAATACCTGTTTAAAAGTTCTTCCATAATATTGCCTACTCACTTTCCCATTATCCTGATGAGAAATAAAAGTAGCTCTCTACCATTTGATTGGAAGCATATTTATGAGTAAAAGTGATAACGAAAAGATTGTCAATTCGGCGGTTAAAAAGTCAATTATACGGCTTTTGCCCTTTTTGGCACTCATGTATGTCATGGCTTATCTGGATCGCGCCAACATTGGTTTTGCAAAAGAGGCATTCCAGGTTGATACGGGATTGAGTAATGCAGCATATGCTTTTGGCGCAGGGGTCTTTTTTATTGGTTATGCGCTATTTGAAGTTCCCAGCAATATATTTTTATATAAAGTGGGTGCGCGCTTATGGCTTTCCCGCATCATGGTAACATGGGGACTTATTTCTGCTGCGATGATGTTTGCCCATGATGAGAAAACATTTATTATTTTGCGTTTTCTTCTCGGTGCATCTGAAGCAGGATTTATGCCCGGCGTAATGTTATATCTGACGTTCTGGTTTCCGCTTAATATCAGGGCAAAAGTGGCTGGTTATTTCTGGTTTGGGCCACCGATCGCGTTTATTCTCGGAGGGCCTGTATCCGGTGGGTTATTAACTATCCATGATTTATGGGGATTACATAACTGGCAATTAATGTTTTTGGTTGAAGGATTACTCGCTGCACTTGTTGGGGTTGTAGCATTTTTCTATCTTGATGATAAGCCATCAGATAAACGTTGCACATTCCTGACCGCGGAAGAAAAAAGCGCGCTTAGCACCATTATGGAAAAGGAAGAGCACACAAAAAAAAGCCATGGCCCGCAAGGGATCCTGAAAGCACTGTGCGACCCCAGAGTGCTGTATCTGTGTCTGATCTGCTTCACCATTCAGGTTGGTTCTTACGGTATTGCATTCTTCCTGCCTTCTCAGGTTGCGGCATTATCAGGCCAAGGCGTTGGCTTCATCGTTGGGGTTTTATCCGGTATTCCGTGGTTATGCGCACTTTTCGCTGCGTGGTATATCCCGCATCTTTCCACAAAACTGAAAGAACGTCGCTGGATAAGTACGATTACACTGCTCTTTGGTGGACTTGGTGTTGCATTATCTGGGATGCTTGCCGGTTCGCCGATCTGGGCTTTCATCGCCCTTTGCATTGGTTGCGCAGGCTTGCTGGCAGTCCAACCTATTTACTGGACGTTCCCAACCAGCTATCTCGGAGGTGCCGCGGCAGCATCGGGTATTGCACTTATTAACTCGCTAGGTAATCTTGGCGGATTCGTGGCCCCCAACATTCGCGTGTGGGCTGAGAATGCGTTTGATTCGAATATTGCCGGGCTTTACCTGCTAGGTGGAATTGCGATTATCGGCGCCATTATGCTTGCCGGGATATTCCGAATTGGTATTCGGCGTGATTTGGATGGCCCTGCGCCAGAAAAGAGACACGCTACGGACACCCCGGACTCTACAACGACGGCAACATCCGCTTCCGTAGAATGATGCCCGAGCGGTGCATACTGTTGTTCATCTCATAAAAGCGCCCTCAATTGAGGGCGCAATAGTTTAGAACGTTTCCCAGTTATCCCCGGCATCCGTTACCGCAGCTTTTCGCGGCTGGACCGTTGAAACCGGTTTAGCGGCAGCAACGTCACGCACGCGCTGTTGGTCATGCTGAATACGGAACACGGCAACGGCCTGGGTCAGACGGCTGGCCTGCTCTTCCAGCGCCGCTGCGGCGGCAGCGGATTCTTCCACCAGCGAGGCGTTCTGCTGCGTCA